>FUFK010048735.1_pt1 | contig 10324 bp, 7 predicted proteins | sample 1021851 | NCBI WGS metagenome assembly FUFK01 (sample SAMEA51879418, study PRJEB19060) | metagenome
CCTCTAGCAGAATCCGGTAATGAGGCAGTGGGGTCCATGGGTGACGACACGCCGATGGCGGTGCTGTCGCGCCAAGAGCGCTCGCTCTATGACTACTTCCGCCAGAAATTTGCTCAGGTCACCAACCCGCCGATAGACCCGCTGCGCGAGTCGATCGTAATGTCCCTCGAAGTGGATCTGGGCCCGGAGCGCAACATCTTTGAAGAGTCGGCGGATCATGCCCGTCGCATCAGCCTAACCTCTCCCGTGCTGTCCCAGTCCAAGTTCAAGAGCATTGCCGGGCTGTCGGAGGAGAGCTTCACCGCTGTGACCGTGGACGCCACCTACGACCCGGCCGACGCGAACTTGCGCCAGGCCCTCGAGGCGGTTTGCTCCAGTGCCGAGGTCGCTGTTCGCGAAGGCAAGACTATTCTCATACTCTCTGACCGAAACATTGGCGAGGACCGTGTTCCCCTGCATAGTCTCTTGGCCACGGGCGCTGTGCATCATCACCTGATTCGTGTTGGGCTGCGCGCCGAGTGCAACCTAGTGGTTGAATCCGGGAGCGCCAGAGACTCGCACCATGTGGCTTGCCTGCTCGGCTTTGGCGCGACCGCCGTGCACCCTTATCTGGCCTACAGCGTCATTGAAGATTTATTGGCTAGAGGCGAACTGTTGGGTGATCCCCAGCTGTGCCAGAAAAACTTCCGCAAGGGCATCAACAAGGGCCTGTTGAAAATCATGTCCAAGATGGGCATCTCGGCGGTGAACTCGTATCGTGGCGCCCAGCTGTTTGAAGCGGTGGGTCTCGACAGTGAACTGGTCGATATCGCGTTTACCGGCGTGACCTCGCGTATTGGCGGAGTGACCCTCGATCAGCTGGAGAAAGACCAGTGGCAGGTGGCGAGCCGTGCACGCTCCAGGCGCAAGTCACTCGACCAGGGTGGCCTTCTGAAATATGTGCATGGCGGCGAGTACCACGCCTATAACCCTGACGTGGTGATGAGCCTTCAGGCCGCCGTGGTCAGTGGTGATTACGCGGACTACCAGCAGTACGCGAGCCACTGTAACGACAGGCCGGTAGCGGCGCTGCGTGATCTGTTCACGCTCAAGTTACCCNATACCNCTGTGCCCCTTGCTGAGGTCGAGCCGATCGACAATATTCTGCGCCGCTTTGACTCGGCGGGCATGTCCTTGGGTGCTTTGTCTCCCGAGGCCCACGAGGCGCTGGCGATGGGCATGAATCAGATCGGCGCACGTTCCAATAGTGGTGAAGGGGGCGAGGATCCGAACCGCTTCGGCACCGATCGGGTTTCCAAGATAAAGCAAATTGCNTCGGGTCGTTTTGGTGTGACACCGCACTATCTGGTGAACGCCGAGGTGCTGCAGATTAAAGTTGCTCAGGGGGCCAAGCCTGGTGAGGGCGGTCAGCTACCNGGTGGCAAGGTGAATGACCTGATTGCGCGGCTCCGTTACTCGGTGCCGGGCGTGACTTTGATCTCGCCGCCACCGCATCACGATATTTATTCGATCGAGGACTTGGCTCAGCTGATTTTCGATTTGAAGCAGGTCAACCCCGATGCTCTGGTTTCGGTGAAGCTGGTATCAGAACCNGGAGTTGGCACGATNGCAGCGGGTGTGACCAANGCCTACGCGGATCTCATCACAATCTCGGGCTATGACGGCGGCACCGCTGCCAGCCCTCTGACGTCCATTCGCTACGCCGGCTCCCCTTGGGAATTAGGCATAGCAGAAGTGCATCAAACGCTCCGCGGCAACCGTTTGCGCGGCAAGGTGCGGGTACAGGCCGACGGGGGTATGAAGACCGGCCTTGATGTGATCAAGGCGGCCATTTTGGGCGCNGAGAGTTTCGGTTTTGGTACCGCNCCCATGGTCGCTATGGGTTGCAAGTACCTGCGCATTTGCCATCTCAACAACTGTGCGACCGGTGTCGCAACCCAGAATGCCCAACTCCGTCAGACGCACTTTGTNGGGGACGTCGAGCGCGTGGTGAACTTCTTCACTTTCGTGGCAACNGAAACCCGCGAGTGGTTGGCCAAGCTGGGGGTGCGNANCCTCGAAGAGCTNATCGGCCGAGTCGACCTGCTCGAATGTTTGCCGGGAGAGACAGCTAAACAACAAAGCCTCGATTTGAACCCTATCCTTTGGGTTGACGAAGAGGCTGCCGATCAGCCGCAGTTCTGTCAGGTGGCCAGCAACGATCCCTTCGATACCGCCGAGAAAGCCGGATTGATGGTGGCGGATATGTTGCCCGCGATCGAAGCTGCGAGCGGCGGCACGTTCTCTTATGCGGTGACCAATTGCGACCGATCGATCGGCGCGCGCCTGTCGGGCGAGATCGCCAAGCTTCATGGCAACACCGGTATGGAATCGAACCCGATCACCGTTAACCTCACCGGCACGGCCGGTCAGAGCTTCGGTGTATGGAATGCCGGCGGTCTGCACATGTATCTGCGCGGTGACTGCAACGATTATGTGGGCAAGGGCATGGCGGGCGGCAAGCTGGTGATCGCGCCACCAGAGGGCAGTCGTTTCGAAAGTCGCAAGACCAGCATCATTGGCAATACCTGTCTCTATGGTGCTACCGGCGGCCGTTTGTTTGCCGCGGGTGTTGCGGGTGAACGCTTCGCGGTGCGGAACTCAGGTGCACATGCCGTGATAGAGGGTGCGGGCGATCATTGCTGTGAATACATGACCGGTGGCCTGGTGACGGTGCTGGGTGCCACGGGCGTGAACTTTGGTGCGGGGATGACGGGCGGACTAGCCTTTGTGCTCGACGAAGACCGCGCCTTTATTGACCGATACAACAGTGAACTGGTGGAGATTCATCGGGTGGCCGCCGAGTCCATGGAGGCACACCGCCATTTCTTGCGTGACAACATTCGCGAGTTTGTGACCGAGACAGGCTCGGAGTGGGGCAAGCATCTGCTCGAGAATTTTGAGGATTACGTCGGCAAATTCTGGCTCGTAAAGCCCAAGGCTGCCGACATTAACCAGTTGCTCTCGCGTTTGCGGGATACGGACTGAGGCACGACACATGAGTACTCGACTGGCCAATCCGTTTCAGTTTCTGGATGTCGACCGCAAGGATCCCGGCAAAAAGAACATGGAGACGCGCACGGAGGCTTTTGTAGAGATCTACGATCCCTATACGCAAGTGCAAGCCGCTGAGCAGTCGCACCGCTGTTTGGAGTGCGGCAACCCCTATTGTGAATGGAAGTGCCCCGTACATAACTTCATTCCCAACTGGCTCAAGCTGTTGGCTGAGGGCAACCTGTTTGAGGCGGCAGAGCTCAGTCATCAAACCAATACCCTGCCCGAGGTGTGTGGTCGCGTTTGCCCGCAAGACCGCCTTTGTGAAGGGGCGTGTACCCTGAATGATGGCTTCGGCGCCGTGACCATCGGCAATTCGGAGAAGTACATCACCGATACCGCGCTGGCCATGGGCTGGCGACCTGATCTCTCCGATGTAGTGCCCACCGACAAGAAGGTCGCGATCATCGGCGCAGGGCCTGCAGGTTTGGGCTGTGCTGACATCCTGACGCGAAACGGCGTGAATGCCGTGGTCTTCGATCGTTATCCTGAAATCGGTGGTCTTCTGACCTTTGGCATCCCGCAGTTCAAGCTCGAAAAGCAGGTGATGGAGCGTCGTCGAGAGGTTTTTGAGGGTATGGGCATCGAGTTCCGGCTGAACACTGAAGTGGGCCGTGACATCACCATTGACCAGTTGCTGGCTGACTACGATGCCGTCTTCTTGGGTATGGGCACCTACAAGGCAATGGAGGGCCACTTCCCCGGCGAGGATTTGCCGGGTGTTTATAAGGCGCTCGATTACCTGATCGCCAATGTGAATGAAAAAATGGACTATCCCCGTGAGCCCGAGGAGTACATCGACCTCAAGGAAAAGACGGTGGTGGTGCTGGGCGGCGGTGACACTGCGATGGACTGCGTACGCACTGCAGTGCGTCAACAGGCGGATCGCGTCTACTGCGTTTATCGTCGCGATGAAGAGAATATGCCGGGTTCCCGCCGAGAGGTGGCGAACGCCAAGGAAGAGGGCGTGCAGTTCTTATTCAACCGCCAGCCTGTTGAGGTGATGGATTGTTTTGGNGAGGCCATCGGNGTCAAAGTGGTTGAAACGCAACTCAGCGAGCCTGGTCCTGATGGTCGTCGTCGACCGGAGCCTGTCGCGGGCAGTGAGGTGGTTATTGAAGCCGATGCCATCATTATGGCCTTTGGATTTCAGCCCAGTCCGGCCGATTGGTTTTCCGAGGCAGGGGTTACCTGCAATGACTGGGACGGCGTGATCGCGCCCGAGCACCAGACATTTAAGTTCCAAACAGCGAATCCCAAGATCTTCGCCGGGGGTGATATGGTGCGGGGGTCTGATCTGGTGGTCACTGCTATTTGGGAGGGTCGCCAGGCAGCGGAAGGCATACTGGACTATTTGGAGGTGTGATCGGCGGGTCGTGTTGGCCTAGCCGCGGAGGTTACACTCCATCACAGTGACGTCACGAGCCGGGGGGTAGCCGTGGCGTCATGACCAGAGAGATCTGGAGGTGAGAGATCTGCAAGAGACAGATCAGCAAGACAAAATAAAAACGAAATAAGCAGNACTGAAAAAAGCAGAACAAAAGAGATAGCCAAAAGAGAGTCGATAGCATGGTCAGCTTGGAAAATGACCGGTTCCTTCGCGCCCTGATGCGTGAACCTGTGGACCGGACCCCACTATGGATGATGCGTCAGGCGGGGCGCTATCTCCCCGAGTACCGCGAGACCCGCGCCGAGGCGGGCAGTTTCATGGGGCTCTGCACCAACCCCGAATTGGCCTGCGAAGTCACGCTGCAGCCGCTCAGACGCTACGCGATGGACGCGGCGATTCTCTTCTCTGATATTTTGACTGTGCCCGACGCNCTGGGTCTGGGGCTGTATTTCTCGGAAGGCGAGGGCCCGCGATTCGAGCGGCCCATTTCTTCTGCGGCGGAGATCGCCGCGTTGGATCCTGACCGTGCAGCGAATGAGCTGGGTTATGTGATGGATGCCGTCGCGCTGATTCGCAAGGAGCTCAAAGGCAGCATCCCGTTGATTGGTTTTGCCGGTAGCCCCTGGACCTTGGCAACTTATATGGTCGAGGGCGGATCGAGTAAGGATTTCGCCAAGGTAAAGTCATTGGCCTTTAACGAACCCGAGGTGATGCATCAGTTGCTGTCGAAGCTGGCCAAGTCGGTGGCGGTGTACCTCTCTGAGCAGGTGCGCAACGGCGCGCAGGCGCTGCAGATTTTTGATACCTGGGGCGGCTCGCTCAGCCACGATGCCTATCGTGAGTTTTCACTGCGGTACATGACCGAGATCATCGAGCAATTGCCTCGGGAGGCCGAAGGTCGGCGTGTGCCGGTCATTGTCTTTACCAAGGGTGGTGGCCAGTGGCTCGAAGCCATTGCCGATTGTGGTGCTGATGCTGTGGGACTGGATTGGACCACCGATATTGGCGAGGCCCGTACCCGGGTCGGTGACAAGGTCTGCCTGCAGGGGAATATGGATCCTACCTTGCTTAATGCTTCACCGGAGCGCATCCGCACAGAGGTCGGCCAGATCCTCAGTTCATTCGGCGAGGGTAGCGGTCACGTCTTTAATCTGGGTCACGGTGTCACCCCGGGAATTGATCCCGAGCATGTGGCCGCGATGGTCAATGCAGTCGTAGAGCTCTCGCCGGCTTACCACTGAGACTCGGGAATGGCGTGATCCATATCGAGCGCCGGAGAGTTGGTGGTCGGCTTGCCGACGACTTTCGCCGGGACGCCAGCCACCGTGGTATGTGCTGGCACGTCCTGTAGCACGACCGATCCGGCCCCCACTTTTGCGCCTTCGCCAACATGGATGTTGCCGAGGATCTTTGCTCCCGCACTGATCAGTACGCCGTCGCCAATCTTGGGGTGACGGTCGCCATCTTCTTTACCCGTACCGCCCAGTGTGACCGACTGCAAAATCGACACCCGGTTACCGACAACCGCCGTTTCACCCACCACCAGGCCGGTGGCGTGGTCCAGCATGATGCCGTGCCCAAAACGGGCGGCGGGATGAATGTCGATGCCGAATTGTCGTGACATCTGGCTCTGCAAAAACAGCGCCAGCGGCTGTCGATCATGTGTCCACAGCCAGTGACCGATGCGGTGAATTTGCAGCGCCTGGAANCCTTTGAAGTACAAAAACGGGATATACAGCTCGTGGCAGGCGGAGTCCCGATCGAGGATGGCGTTCAGATCATCCCGAATCGCCCCTCGGATATTGCTGTCATCGCGAAGTGCCTCGAGGATCAGCTCGCGCAACATCATTGCCGGGGCGGACGGGTTATCAAGCAGGTTAGCCAGATGAAAACTCAGCGAGCACTCCAACTCCTCATGATTGAGAATAGTCGCGTGCAGGAAGCTGGCCAGAATAGGCTCCGCGGCAGCGGCCTCGCGAGTTTCACTGCGGATGCGCTCCCAAATGGGATCGCCGTTTTGCATTTGCTTGATACCGTCGCTCTGCGTGGCTGTCATCGTTTCTGTTCCGCGCCTATCAGGGCCTCAAGGCGAAGGTTAGCGCTTTAGACGGGGCTTAGCTAGATGACGCATTTCCCTCGGAAACGCCACAGTGTGTGGCCGCGATCCCAATACTTTTGTTCGAATAGTGTCATTGGCGTATTGGGGGTGAAGGATGCGGTTTGTCCATGGATACCGATGAGGCCGGTTGCTTGAGCGAACTCTTGCGCGTAAATCTCCCAGTTGGTGCGGAGCTCCAGCGCCCCACCCAGCCTGGATAGCACGGGAAAAGCACCATGCCCGTGAACGCGTCGTTTGAACTGCGAGGTCTTAGGCCAGGGATTGGGATAGAGCAGCCAATGGCTGTGCAGTGTGATGCCAGCCTCGACCAGGCAAAGCCAAAACGGCTCGGCTTCCGCGCGAAGCAGCAGATAATTTTGCGCGTCACCGGGTTGATGTTTAGCCAGCCGATGAGCGGACTGATCGATACCGACCACCAGTGCATCAGGGTGTGCTACCGCGATGAGCGCGGTGCTCATGCCGGTGCCGCAGAATGAATCGAGGATGAGCGGTCGGTTGTCACGCTTCAGTCGCTTTTGTAGTTGCTCGAACGCATCCCGGGTATGCGCGGGGCAGGGTTTACGCCATGGGTTATCTTGATGGCGTAGCACAATCTTTGCGAGATCAGGATAGGGTCCCAGCTGGTCCGTTGAGAGCACAGTCGCAGCTTGCGCAGGCTGATTTGTTTGCGGAGCGTTAGTCACCTTGCCATCATACCCCGCTACCTGATCCTGTCTGGTCCATACTGAAAGCATGCGCGAAGATCTCCGCCCTTTTTGGGTCAAACGCACCTATCTCGCTTTTCGCGCCGCCTGGATCGACTGGTTTGTGCGACCCCGATGTGCTCACCTCGGCAGTCACGCGGCCATCATGGCGCCGTGGTATGTCGATATCTCGGGGCCCAACATCCGCATCGGCCATTCGTTTACCGCAATCAACACCGCCAGTCAGCGAGTGCAGATAGGTGTCTGGGGCCGCGGAGCGGGGCAGGGCCGCATCACCATCGGTAACGCTTGCCTGATGAGTCCGGGTTCACGTATCAGCGCCAGCGACGACATCGCGCTGGGTGATGGCTGCATGCTCGCCAACGGTGCGTACATTACCGATTCAGATTGGCATGGTCTCTACAATCGCGTTGAGCGTGCTGCCGAGCCCACGCCGGTCAAGCTGGGCAATAACGTCTGGGTCGGTGACCATGCAACCGTATTAAAAGGCGTGACGATTGGCGATAACAGCGTGGTCGCTGCTAGAGCAGTCGTCACCAGCGATGTGCCAGCCAATGTGGTGGTCGCTGGCAATCCGGCGAAAGTGGTGAAGACCCTCGATCCTGATACACCACGCTACACCAGGGCCGATCTCTACGCCGACCCTGACAAAACAGCGCAACAGTTCAAAGAGCTTGATCGCTATGTGCTGGGGAAAAACCGCTTCTGGTTCTGGGTCTGGACGCTGATTTATCCGGGCGCGCGTCGCGGGGGCTGAGGCGGCCTCGATCCAGCCGACAGTGATTACAGGAGACGCAGTGGTTCTTCCTCGAGCAAAGCCAGCTGCTCCCGAAGTGCCAGAATCTGGTCAGCCCAGTAACGCTCCTGCCCAAACCAGGGAAAGGCGGCCGGAAAGGCTGGGTCATCCCAGCGTCGCGCGAGCCAGGCGCTATAGTAGACCATCCGGGCCGTACGCAGTGCTTCAATCCATTTGATCTCTCTTCGATCAAAGTCATTAAATTCCTCATAGCCCGCGATGAGCTCCGCGAGCTGCAGTTCTTTTTGCGCGCGATCGCCTGATAGAAACATCCATAAATCCTGAATCGCGGGTCCTGTGACGCAGTCATCGAGATCGACGAAATGCGGCGTATCGTCGCGCCAGAGAATGTTGCCCACATGGCAGTCGCCGTGCAGCCGAATGCCCTCTTGTGGCATGTAGTCGGCCATCAACCGCGCTGCGCGATCCACCAAATCCTTGCCCAGACTATCCCAGGCGGGGCGGAGCTCACTGGGTACCCACTCGGTGCTGAGGTAGTCGAGGGGTTCGATCAGCCAGCGCTCCAGCGTGTAATCGACGCGCTCCGCGAAGCCGGACGAGCGGCCCACGCCATGCATGCGNCCTAGCGTGCGACCCAGCCCCAGCAGATGGTCAAAGTTATCGAGCTCCGGTGCGTGACCACCCCGACGCGGGAACGCCGCAATCAAAAAGCCCTTCGCCTCCTGTAGTGTCGCACCATCAATTTCCATGGGTGCGACCACAGAGAGGCTGTTGTCGACCAGTTCTTGCGCAAAGGCGTGCTCTTCCAGAATTTGTGTGCGAGTCCAGCGCTCTGGTCGGTAGAACTTGACGATGACCGGGTCGGCCTCTTCGATGCCAACCTGATAGACCCGGTTCTCGTAGCTGTTCAGGGCGAGTAGACGCAGGTCACTACGCAAGCCAATGGCCTCGACGCAGTCGACCACGCAGTCCGGTGTCAGGCTTTCAAAGGGATGGGTCATGGGTCACCCCTGACTTAAAGNGCCTATGTTACCTNGCGGTCGAAGGCGCTGGCGTTCTCGCGAGGCACCAGATCTCTGCTGATCTCGCCCCGGNATGTCTTAAGGCATCTGCANCGCCTCTCACCNTAGCGCCTGTGGNCATCACATCATCGAGCANCGTAATGTGATGGCCCGCTACTTTNGGATGCGNCCTAAAACGGCTCTTTGCGTCTGAGAGTCGCTCTCTGCGGCTTAGCTCATGTTGTGGCGGGNGGAAGCGCTGGTTCCTGAGCCACGATCGCACCGCCATCGGCTCCGCATGGCGGGTTCGGATTGCTTGAGCCAGTAACCATGTGTGATCAAATCCTCGACTCACCTCGCGGCACCATTGGGTCGGGATTGGCACCAGCACGCGCTGGCTGGCAGTGCTNTCTGNTGCNCCAANGTCTTTGGCGGCTTGGGGTAAGTCGTTGANTAGGTAGTCTGCGACGAGCGAGGACAGTTGGNGTCGATTCTGAAATTTCCACAGGTGAATCANGTCCCGTATGCCGGTTCGNATCAGGTAGGGCGCGCGGGCGCTGACCACCGCGGGTGAATGTCTGATGCATGTTGGACACAGCGTCTGCGCCGACAGTTGCGCGAACGCCAATCGGTTGACCTCTGATGAATGGGTGGTCTCGAGGGGCAAGGCGCAGCGATTATGGCTGAATGCTGCCTCGTAATCGGCACAGATAGCGCGAGCAGTGTTGTGCTGACGTCGACAAAGCAAGCACCAAGCCGGTGCCAGCCACCGTATCGCTTGCACTATGCCGCGGTGAATTGCCGCTGTGTTATTCATTGTCCTTAAATATCCAGAGCCCCTACTTGGGTCGACTCGGTACCACTGCCTTACACATCCGTGTCGATCGTTTTTATGTGATGGTTGCTATGCATCAAAAGAGATATCGCAGCCGGCCTTCTCAAGTCGGCGCGACGGGTCGCTTGTATGACGATTCAGTGTGCCGCGCGCCTATTGATAAATGAACGTCACAGCCGGTGAAGAGAGATACATGGCAGCTGAAGCTCAAGAACGCTTGGTAGAGCGATGCGTAATCGATACAGTGGATATTTGAACCAAAGTAAGATGCCGCCGTGCCAGAGCCTGAATCCCCCACTGATATTGATCACGCGAAGAAGCTCTCGGACGCCGATCAGGCCAAAGTCGACGGTTTTCTAGAGCGGGGAGTGAACTCGGTTGAACGCAAAACCTTCAGGCCGCTGCGTTTAATTTTTCTCTTAATG
>FUFK010019375.1_pt1 | contig 10323 bp, 10 predicted proteins | sample 1021851 | NCBI WGS metagenome assembly FUFK01 (sample SAMEA51879418, study PRJEB19060) | metagenome
ATCTTAAAATGAAGTTGTGGCACCTACAAGGAGAATTATAATGAAAATTAATGTTATGAAAAAAAGAACTATTCTATAGATAAGTGCCACGTCTTTTTAANTACTGTTAAAATATGTTTTAATAGAGATACAAATAAGGAAAAACTATGATACATTATTTATAATAAATATTTAGNATNTCTTTGAGNAACAATTATTTTCATTATTGGNTTGACAGTAAGAAGGATGAAGAAATTAAGAAATTTCAAGAATGTATTGATTCATATATTTATTTTAAGAAAGATTCATTGCTCATAACTAATCAATTAATACGAGAGAATAGAAATTTTCAGGCTCCAAAATTNNTGAAAACTTTTTTATTACTNTTTTCAAGAGATATAAATAAATTAACACTAGCTAAAGACACCATAAAATCTATTTCNGTTGATAATATCAATAATCANTTTCATAAATATTTAGAAGTTGCAAAACTTTGGATTAANAATGATTTAAAAAATTTATTAAANAAATTAGANTTAATTATAAAAGAAAATCCNAAAGATATTTTTGCTATCAGATTATTTCATTTTAATAATATTTTCGTAGGTATTGACAGTAAATTTTTAGATAAACATGAAGAAATACTGAGTAAGTGGTCAGAAAATGATCAACATTACAATTTNCTATTAGGCATGACTAGCTATGCTTATGAAGAAAATAATTTAATTGATAAAGCTAAGTTTCTAGCCGTAAATTCATTAAAACAATCATCCAATGATTTATGGAGTTGGCATGCTCTTTTGCATGTACACGATAATGAAAATAATGACTCGATTAACAAAAATGATAATTTTAATAAAATTAATTGGTCAATATACGGACCAATAAAAAGACATATATGGTGGCATCAATCATTAATATTATTCTATAATCAAGAATATGANAAAAGNTTAAAACTATTTGATAANTATTTCTCTTCTTCANAAATTTTTTATTTAGATTTTTGTAATGCTTGNTCTTTNTTATTAAGACTTCATTACAANGGANTNGATGTTAAAGAATAGAATGGATAAATTAAAAGATTATGCTGAATATTTTAAAAATCAACACATACTTCCTTTCATCGATTATCATCTTATTTTTTATTACTTATACTATGATGATCAAGATTATTTTGAGCATCTTGAAAAGAAAATGGAAGATAATTATTTAGAAAATTCTTTTAAAGAAAATTATATAAATTTTTTAAAGCCAATTATTAAAAATATGAAAACTCATGAATTATTAAATGAAAATATAATTAAATCGCAATTTAAATACCTTGGGGGTAGTTTTGCACAACGAGAACTTATTTTTTTAAGTTTAATTCAAAATACAAAATATGAAAAAAATAAATCAAATTTAATATCAGAATATAATAATTATAAATCAATATCAAAATTATATGTATAACTTTAAGTTATTGGAAGAAAAGTTTATTAAAAACTCAAATAATAATTTTACTATATTAAAAGATAATCTTTTTTTTCGAAATATAACTTTTCAAAATCTTCAAATTTTAAAAATGATATCATTCTTGGTAAGAGACAAAAATTGGAATAATTATGATCCTAAAATTCTAAATTATGAAGAAAACTTTGATTCATCTCTAGAATATATATTTGATTTAGAATATGGTAATACTGAAATTCTTAAAACAAAAAATACTATATTATTTTCTGAAAATACACCTACACTATCACTTTTGCCTGTTTTGTAATCTCTGTTCATGTGTGTATTATACTATAAATTATTCGTTTGTCAAACCAAGTTTTGTTTTTGAAGAGAATAATTGTGCTGTTACTGTTTTTAACGGTTTTTCAGTTTTCATGATGAATTGATTCACATGATTCAATGTAGCGTTCAAAGCATTATTTCGTTCTTTATCCGCTTTGGTTAGTAAGATATGTATATTTATGTCTGTTTGTGATGACCAGTCAAGCATTTGCTGATCATAACGTGTCAGAGGATGACGGCAATCCATCATTAAAATGAGTCCCTTCAAACTCTGTCGGTATCTTAAGTAATTTGATAGATTGATATCCCATTTTTTTTTAATCTCAAGAGGCACCTTTGCATAACCATAGCCAGGTAAGTCTACTAGCCGTTGATTTTCTGTTAACGAAAAAAAATTAATCAATTGGGTGCGACCAGGAGTTTTACTTGTTTTTGCCAATTTTTTATTCTTTGTTAAAGTGTTAAGTGCAGTTGATTTTCCAGCATTTGACCTACCGGCAAATGCTACTTCAATTCCCTCATCTGGAGGACATTTTGACAATGAGGGTGCACTAGATAAGAAAGTGGCTGTTTGGAAGTTAATGATCGTCATTTTAGCTTTGTTTTAGCATTTTGTTAGTTAGAAAAAGACGGTAGATGTTATATAATGCCGTCAATATTTTAATAACACCAGTTTTGGCTGTATCAATAATAAAGCTTTAATCATACTGCGATTTGGAAATATCGATGTTTAAAAATTATTTTCTTATAAGCGTGTTAACTTTTTCGTTCTCATTTTGGGCGCACGGTGAAGGTGATCCAGATGCGGGTGAGAATAAAGTACTTATTTGTGCCGGATGTCATGGTATGGACGGGAATAGTCTAGTGCCTAATTTTCCAAAATTAGCAGGGTTGGGTGAAAAGTACATAACGGAACAACTTCGTTTAGTTAAATCAGGTGAAAGAGTAATCATGGAAATGATGGGTATTCTTGATCAATCTTCAGATCAGGATCTGCAGGATATGGCCGCTTACTATGANAGNCAGAAAAGAACAATTGCTGGTGCGAAAGAAATTGAATTAATTGGTATAACAGATCCACAGCAAGCCTTGAAACTTGGAGAGAGAATTTATCGTGGAGGAAATATTGCTAATGGTGTAGCAGCATGTACAGGCTGTCATTCGCCTTCAGGTAACGGTAATGAACCGGCTGGATATCCGGCTTTGGGTGGTCAATACGCAGAATATATTGAAAAACAGTTACTGGCATATCGGAGAGGTGAGAGAGTTGGTGGTAATAATGCGCTTATCATGCAAGGGGTGGCAGCAAATTTAAGTGATAAAGAAATAAAGGCTGTTGCTAATTACATCTCTGGATTGAATTAATTTTCATTGGTAGTGTCTCTTATTATATGACTACATTAATCTCAAAATTTTCTTACCTTCTTTCGTTTATATTTTTCCTCTCGTTTACGTTAAGCGCTGAAGTATACAGGGCGGGTTCTGATTATGAGGTTCTTCCGCAATCGATAAGGACCGCTGATTCCAACAAGATAGAAATAAATGAAGTCTTTCACTATGGATGCGTGCACTGTTACAACTTTGAAACAGTAATGAAGCCATGGGTAAATAATTTAGCAGCTGATGTCGACTTTCAAAGGACACCAGCGATATGGCACCCAAGTTTGGAGCCATATGCAAGGGCATATTTTGTTGCGCGCTCTTTGAAAGTAATAGATAAAACTCATGTCGACATATTTGAATCAATTCATGTCAGGAAAGAGACCATTCAATCAAAATCAGACATTGAAAAAATATTTGTGAAACACGGAGTCGATAAAAATAAATTTGAGAGAGCTTACAACTCTTTCGGTATAAATAGTCAAGTTAATCAAGCTAAATCTCGAATTAAGGGTTACCGAACTCAGGGAACACCTGAGTTAATCGTCAACGGAAAATATAGAATAACGACCAGGATGGGTAAAGGCTTTGATGGCATGTTGAGAATAGCCTCGTTTCTTATTGAAAAAGAGAGACAAGCAAAGCAATAGCTTACTGCATACCTAAAGTTATATTCATCTTCACCCCACTGAATTTATGTGTCAAAAATGAAACCGTCTTTAAAACCATNTAACCCTAATTTTTCTTCAGGTCCATGTTCAAAACGACCTGGATATTGTATTGAAAATCTTGATATTTCCGCATTGGGTAGATCTCATCGGTCTGAGGTTGGGAAAAGCTTATTGAGACGAGTATGTGAAGAGACGGCTGANTTACTCAATCTGCCCAGTAGTTATCGAGTGGGAGTGGTACCAGCCTCTGATACGGGAGCATTTGAGATGGCAATGTGGTCAATGTTGGGAGAGCGGCCAGTCGATCTTTGTGCTTGGGAGTCTTTTGGGAAAGGGTGGATAAATGATGCTATCNATCAATTGAAGCTANCTGACTTTTCATTGTTTGAAGCTGACTACGGTGATTTGCCACCACTCGCTTCAACAAATAGTGAGAACGATATAGTGTTTACTTGGAATGGTACCACCTCAGGAGTAAGAGTACCTGACGCAGATTGGATTTCTGATGATCGTAAAGGGTTAACTTTTTGTGATGCAACCTCTGCGGTTTTTGCTATGGAATTACCTTGGTCAAAACTTGATGTGACAACATTTAGTTGGCAAAAAGTTTTGGGTGGTGAAGGTGCCCACGGAATGTTAATTTTGAGCCCNAGAGCGGTGGAGCGCCTTGAAACTTATGTGCCTAAATGGCCGTTACCCAAAATATTTAGGTTGACCAAATCTGGCAAGTTAATTGAGGGTATTTTTACTGGTCAGACAATAAACACGCCATCTTTACTTTGTGTGGCAGATTATTTGGATGCTCTTGCCTGGATTCGTTCGATAGGAGGTCTGAGAGGAGCTATTGAAAAATCGGAGCACAATTTAAAAATAGTGAAAAATTTTGTTGATGAAAGAAACTGGATTGATTTCTTAGCGTCCCTGCCTGAAACAGTATCGAACACGAGCGTATGTTTAAAATTAAGTCTGACTGCAGATAAAGTTAAATCGCTTGTTAAACTTTTAGAGTCAGAGAATGTTGCATATGACATTGGATCATATAGAGATGCTCCTGCTGGCATTAGGATATGGTGCGGAGCTACTGTAGAAGAGGCAGATTTGGTCGCTTTACTTCCTTGGATAGATTGGGCTTTTCATAAGGTAAAATAAAAAAGAGAGAAAATTAATGTTTAACATACAAGTATTTAACGCGATAGCTAAATCAGGCCTCGATAATTTCAATAATGAGGACTTTAATATCGGGAATGACATCATTGAGCCTCATGCGTACTTGATGCGAAGTCACAAGCTTCATGGAGTTTCTATTCCTAAGTCACTTTTAGCGATAGCTAGAGCGGGTGCTGGTGTGAATAATATTCCAGTGTCAGATTACACGGAAAAGGGAATTGTAGTCTTTAATACACCTGGCGCTAATGCTAATGCCGTAAAGGAGTTGGTAGTTGCGAGTCTTTTGATTGGTTCACGAGACATCATCGGAGGAATTAGGTACACCAATGAGCTTATTAATGTTGATGATTCTGTCGAAATGAATAAGTCTTTGGAGAGAGAAAAAAAACGATTTGCGGGGCAAGAAATTTTTGGCAAGACGCTCGGCATAGTTGGCTTGGGAGCCATTGGCTCTATGGTAGCCAATCTAGGTTGTAATNTAGGAATGAGAGTAATTGGTTATGATCCAGCAATATCAGTGGAGACTGCTTGGCAGTTGTCTAGCCAAGTACAAAGAATGGAAAGTTTGGATGCCNTATTAAGTCAATCTGACTTTGTAACACTTCATGTTCCGGCCCTTGATTCCACTAAAAACCTGTTAAATTCAGATAACTTGAAACGAATGAAACCTTCCTCAAAATTATTAAATTTTGCTAGAGCAGAGATCGTGAATACTGAAAATTTGATTGACGCATTAAAATCAAAAACAATTGGTGGTTATATAAGTGATTTCCCATTACCTGGTTTAGTGGGATTAGAGAATGTTCTGTTGATGCCGCATATTGGAGCCAGCACTCAAGAAGCAGAGGAAAACTGTGCGGTAATGGCGTCCCAACAATTGATCGATTTTCTACACAATGGAAATATCGTGAATTCAGTCAATTTTCCCTCAACAAATATGGCTAGAAATGGTGGCACGCGGATTACTTTTTCGAATGAAAATGTACCAAAAATATTAGGTCAAGTTTTATCAGTTTTTGCTGACATGAATTTAAATATCATAGATATGGTCAATAAGAGTAGAGGTAATATTGCATACAACATAATAGATGTTGAAGGAGAAGTGCCCTCTTCTATTAAGAGCGAGATATCTTGTATACAAGGCATAATAAACGTCAGAAAACTATAAAATTTTGTTATTTGTTATTATTTACGCGGCACCATTAAAGTTACATAAAAAATAAAAGTTTAGAATAGTACGTTATGAATAAAATTCTCCCAGTCATTGTAGGTTTCGGTGGATATAATTCGTCCGGACGGAGTTCTTTTCATCAGGGATTTAAAAGGACAGTTATAGATTCATTAACTGAGGTTGACAGGACAAATACTATCGTAAGCTTGGCTTGCTTAATGGGTCTCGTGTCTTGGAAAGACAAAGCTTACGTTGATGTTTCCGGCAATACATTAAATAAAAGAGTTATTGTTGAAAAATATGAAAGAAAGGTCCTTTCTGGAACCTTGATTAGAGAAATTGAGCATTTTGATAGCCGGAGAGTACCTGGCCACAAAAAAATAGAGTTTCCTTCGAAGAAAAACTTAGCTTTTAAAATGTCAAAACGAGACTTGCCTCAGAGCATTCCTTCTGGTTGGGAAGTTAAAACACTCAGTGACACGGAAGTTCAGGTTACTACAAATGGTAGCACTGAATTTTTAGTATCTTCCAGCTATGAATTGACTTCAAAAGCCGCCGGTCAATTACCAACTGGATTTAATCCAAAGGACTTTTATACCTCTCGCTTTCATCCTAGAGGATTGCAAATGGCAATTCTTGGCGTCAATGATGCTATCAAATCGATTGGCATTTCTTGGGATAAACTTTCGATGCATGTTAGTCCTAATGAAATCGGTGTTTATTCCTCAAGTGTATTCGGCCAAGTCAATGAAGAAGCGTTTGGAGGTCTGTTTAAGGCAAGATTGCGAGGAGAGAGAACTACATCCAAGCAAGTACCGTTAGCGTTGAACTCTATGCCCGCAGATTTCATTAATGCATATGTTCTTGGAAATATTGGTCATACTGAGGCAACAACAGGAGCTTGCGCCAGTTTTTTGTATACAGTAAATAGTGCTCTCCGTGATATACAAAGTGGTAAATGTAGACTTGCAGTTGTTGGCAATTCAGAGGCTCCTATTACACCCGAGATGTCTGAGGGTTTATCAAGTATGAGTGCATTGGTTACAGAGGATGGGCTACGAAGGATAGATGGTGTGGAAAAAGTTGATTGGAGGCTTGCAAGTCGCCCCTTTGGCGAGAATTGTGGTTTTACACTGGCAGAAGCTTCTCAATATATTGTGTTGATGGATGATCGATTAGCCTTAGAGTTAGGAACTGTCATATATGGTGGATTTCCAGGAACTTTTATTAATGCTGACGGTATTAAAAAATCGATCTCTGCCCCAGGTCCAGGTAATTTTCTTTGCTTTTCTAGAGCAGTATCATCCGCATCGAATCTTGTTGGTCATGATGTGATCAAGAAAAATAGTTTTGTTCATGCTCATGGTTCGAGCACTCCAGCAAATCGAGTAACGGAGTCAGATGTACTCGATCGAACAGCACAAGCATTTAACATTTTTGATTGGCCAGTAACAGCGATTAAGTCATATGTTGGTCATAGTATGGCAGCCGCAAGTGGAGATCAGGTTATATCAGCGTTGGGTACGTTCTCTTATCAAATAATACCAGGCATAAAAACAATCAATAAAGTTGCAGACGATGTCAATCAAGAGCGTTTAGAGTTTTTATTAGGAGATAGAAATTGTGAAGCTGATCCAATGCACGTGGCCTTTATTAATTCAAAGGGCTTTGGGGGCAATAATGCTAGTGGTTATATCATATCACCACAAAAAGTAGAGGAATTACTTGCGAGAAAATACGACGATGACATGTTGGCTGATTATAATGAAAAACGGATTGTGGCTATGCAAAGTGCGAAGACGTATGAAGAGCAAGCTGAGAGAGCAATCTTGGATGTCACTTATAAATTTGGTGAAGATCAGATTAATGAATCTGATATCAACATCTCATTTGATGGAATAACGATTCCTGGCTATGCTAGTAAAATTCGTTTTGATCTTTAATTTTGCATTAGAGAAAACAAAAAAGTCTCAAAAGAGGTTATAAAACTACTATCAATCATCTTAGCGTGACTTACTTTCTTGGTCTTTTTTGTTAGAAATCTGTTTTTTGTAGTATGGGTAATAAGAAATTGGCCACCATGAATAGCCACTAAATTTCCAGATTCTATATCTAGTAAAGCCCCACCTGAATTTCCAGATTTCGATACACAATTATGAAACAATAGACCATCTTCGTTGATCACTGGCGAGTAAATTTTTTTACAAGGTGTATAAAAGATAATTTTCTCATCTATCGCGTCATAACCAATTGAGAAGAAATTAATGGGATTTACCTCAATCTCTGTAAATCTGATTCCCGAAGATGGTATTTCATTGCTGGAATATAAAAAAACAAAATCATTTGTTGCTCTCACCACTGCATTATCTTTCGATTGAAACTTAGTCTCTGATATTTTATCTATATCAATCCTATTGAAGCGACTATTTTTCATGCGAATAGAGCACTTTTCAAATTGTTTGTCTGTTTTTTTGTTCAGAAGGTTGTGAGCTGCAGTGACAAAAATAGAGCCATTGATCTGTTCGTTGTTCGGTAACAGAAGTTTTGAAACAAGACCTCTAATTGCACCATCACATTCGATAGTCCCTAAAGAATTTTCTATGCGATTGAAGATTGCTTCAGCTTGATTCAATGGGTTTGCTTCTATTTTTTGTACTGTAATACTTAATAAAATTAAAAATAAATATCGCACTTTTATTTGCAATCTCCCCATTTTGACTGAGCGATACTCAATGCAACAATTGGTGCTGTTTCTGTACGTAAAATTCTTGGTCCTAGAGACAGTGGTTTGAATCCATGCTCGTCGGCCAGAAGACGCTCTTTTGGCGAGAACCCACCTTCGGGACCTGATAAAATACAAATTTCTTTCGGCTCTTTAGTAATTGCGGATAAAGTGTACTTGGCTGAAGGCTCCAACATAAATTTCGCATTCTCTGATCTTGTAGTGACAGTGCTAGAAAAGTTTCCAATCCAATGGATTTTAGGTGGTCCATCTCTATCGCACTGTTGACAAGCACTAATGGCTATTTTTTCCCAGTGCTCAATTTTTTTGCTTTGATCTTTTGACCTAATTTTTATTTCTGACCGTTCTGATTGGATAGGTGTGATTGAGGAAACCCCAAGTTCTGTTAGTTTTTGTATTAAGTAATCGAACTTGCTGGCTCTTGAAATTGCGATTATTAAATTTACTTTTAGTGGCGATTCGTTATGTTTTTTCTCTTTAGATAAAACAGCTACATTTACGNTGTTNTTACTAATTTTATTGATGATTCCGAGATATTCATAACCAGATCCATTAAATAAGCGCACTTTCATACTCGTTTTGAGTCTTAGCACATNTTTTAGATAATGAGACTGATCACGATCTAATATNTATTCGTCATTCGAATCAATGATATCAAAGATAAAAATTCGAGGAACCCTCATGTGGATTCCTCGAACGCATTAGAGCACTTTTCTAAACTCTTGGAGTAACACGGTTTAATACTTATAGTTGTCACCTTTGAATGGACCATTTAGTGATACACCTATATAGTCAGCTTGCTCTTCAGTAAGTCTTGTAATAGTACCTCCAAACCCAGCCACCATGTAACTAGCAACTTCCTCATCAAGATTTTTAGGTAACACTTCAACACGCAAATTTTTGATTTTCTCTTCTGTGGTTTTGTCGGCAAATTTGCGTTTAAAAAGCTCCATTTGTGCTAAAACTTGATTCGCAAACGAGCCGTCCATTATTCGACTCGGATGTCCAGTTGCATTTCCTAAATTTACTAATCGCCCTTCAGCTAGTAAAAGCAAGTGATCNTCTGAATTTTCGCTTCTATAAATTTTATGAACTTGCGGCTTAATTTCCTCCCATGACCAATTACTTCTCATGTATGCAGTATCGATTTCATTATCGAAATGTCCTATGTTTGCAACAACACAGCCACTTTTTAAATTACTGAGTATGTCTTTACCACAAACATTAAAATTACCTGTGCTAGTTACTAAAAGATCTGTGTTCTGGAGTAGTGTCATGTCTATCCCATTGGATGGATGCCCGTTAAGGTAGGTTGACACAACCTCAAATCCGTCAAGACATGCTTGCATTGCACATATTGGATCCACTTCAGTAACTTTGACACGAGCACCCGCGCCCCGCAAGGAGGCAGCAGAACCTTTTCCGACATCTCCATA
>FUFK010068351.1_pt1 | contig 10321 bp, 12 predicted proteins | sample 1021851 | NCBI WGS metagenome assembly FUFK01 (sample SAMEA51879418, study PRJEB19060) | metagenome
ATAGACTTGCCAGGTGTAAATAGTGGGGGTAATCAGGATACCTCTGGTAATGCTGCTACTGCGACAGCATTGGCTACGGCTAGAAATATTGGAGGAGTTAGTTTTGACGGCACTGGCAATATAGACCTACCAGGTGTAAATAGCGCAGGAAACCAAAATACTTCAGGTACGGCTGCCATTGCCACCACCGTTACAGTAACAGACAATGAAAGCACTGACGAAGAAAACGTAATAACCTTTGTTGCTGGAGCAGCAGGNAGCGGTAACGTGGGGTTAGAGGCAGATGGAGATTTAACGTATAATCCTTCTACAGGTACTGTAACTGCGCCTAGATTAAGCGTTACCGAAAATAAATTTACTAAAACATCAAACACCGATCATAGTCGTCAAGGTGATGTGGTATTCTTTGGCGGAACTATTAGTATGACTAGAGGGGATCTTTACTACTTTAATTCTTCTGGAAACTGGGCTCAAGCAGATGCTGACGCAGTTGCTACTTCTGGCCCTTGTTTGTTGGCTATAGCTTTAGGAACAGCCTCAGACACTCATGGAATGTTATTGAGAGGTATATATACCATGGACTCTAATGCTATTGACGGGACAGAAGCAACTGGAGATGAACTGTATGTAAGCACTACCGCAGGTCACGTAACAAACACAGCTCCATCTGGTAATGGAGATATCGTTAGAATTATTGGATATTGTTTGGATGGAACTAACGGACAGATTTGGTTTAATCCTTCTAGTGACTTCATTGAGATTACCGCCTAATGTCTGTAAGTAAGGTAAACGCTATAGCGCTTTCTTCTGTATCAAAGATTAATGATGTAGCAAAAGCAAGCATAGCAAAATTTTCTGCTGTAACAGTCCCTGCTGATGGTGATTCTAGTGGGGTTTTACAAACAAACTTGGTCCAGCATTTAGACGCTGGCGATTCCTCAAGTTACAGCGGAAGCGGAAGCACTTGGTCAGATATTAGTGGCCAAGGGGTACACGCTACGCTTTACAACAGTCCGACATACTCTTCAACGGAAGGCGGAGGGAGTTTTTCCTTTGATGGTGTTAATGATTACGCTCTCTTTGATAACTCTATTGTTGGGCCGATTAGACCCTCTGAATCGGAGTTAAATTCTGACGGCTTTACAATACAGGCTTGGATAAAACAGGACGTTGGTGATTCGGGTTTTGTTTGGACAAATGCTCTTGCAGATGATAACGTATACCACGGATTGGTAGTGGCCTATGATAATAGAACCTCTAGCGGTGGCCGTATTGTATTTCACAAGATGGACGGCGATGGGGGTAGCGGGACTGCTTCACGCAGAAGCCGCGTTTACACTAATACGGGCAACATTAGTGGCTGGAAGTTTGTAACCTGGAGGTTCGATAGCGCGAGCAATAGCGATTTTATCGGTTTTGTGAACAGCACAAAGTACACATCGGGAAGTAATAGCGGATTTGGTAGTTCTGTGGCTTATGGTACTGGCAGAGATGGCACTCTCGCAAGCCGCGCAATAGGCACAAGTTCTCAGCGATTTTTCCCGTATGAAATCGCTGTTGTTTTGTGCTATGATGTGGCTTTAACAGATCAGCAAGTAACGGACAACTTTGATAATACTAAATCTAGATTTGGATACTAATTATGTATTACGCCATTATCGATATCGCACATTTAGATTCGCTTGATTTTTCTGAGCTGTTAACTGACTCAAAAAACACCGTGAGAAAAAGTATAGACGGCAGCAAATTTGTAGTTAAGTATGAGGGCTCGATACCAAGTTCAATATCTAGCATTAGCCCCATACCTATAGAGCTATCTTACGCTGAGGTAGTAAACACAACGTCCACTTCTGAGTGGATCGAAGAAGACGAATTAGATTCTGTATAATTTTGTTTTTATTACCTTTGCTAGATGTCTAATACTAGAATCAAGAATCTCCTTAAGAAGCACGGGTTATCTGGGGTAAACAAACCTAAGAGAACTCCACAGCATCCTAAGAAGTCTCACATAGTGTTAGCGAAAGAAGGAAACAAAGTAAAGCTTATACGTTACGGTCAGCAAGGTGCGAAGACAGCGGGTAAGCCAAAAGCTGGAGAGAGCGACAGAATGAAGAAGAAGAGAGCCAGCTTCAAGGCTAGACACAGACGCAACATCGCAAAGGGCAAAATGAGTGCAGCGTACTGGGCCAATAAGTCTAAATGGTAATGAAAGCTGTTAAGTATAAGAAGGGCGGGAAGTTCACCGTGACAAGCCGCAAGATGTCTATCGACCCCCCGAAGGGCTTTCACTGGATGGAGGAAGGAGGTAGATACTATCTCATGAAGGGCGACTACGCTCCACATCCTGGTGCTGTGAAGAAAGCTACGTTTAAGATGGCTGACCACCCAAAGAAGAAGTGATGGCAAAGAATCCAGCACAGCAAGCAGCGATCGCTATCGCTATGAAGAAGGCGGGTAAGAAGCCTAAGTCTATGCCAAAAAAGGAATGAAGTTCAACCCGAAGTATACTCGTGGTAGCGCTGACGTAGGTAAGAGAAAGCAGTTAATGCAACAGATTAGCGATATATACAAGAAGCACAGAGGGACAAAAGCTAAAAGACAGAAGAAGGGCTTTCCTCCTGCTGTAGCTGCCAGGCTCAAAAGGCTCATGGCACAAAGAGATAAGATATAAACCTTTAAAAAATATAACTATGGATCACGGTAAGAAAAAAATGATGATGGGTGGAAAGATGAAAGTCAAGAAGATGCCAGGCGGCGGCATGATGAAAAAGCCCATGATGATGGGTAAGGGCGGTAAGATGCCTAAGTACATGTACGGCGGAAAGGTGTTCAAAGACGGCGGTAGCTTGATGGAGGCTTTGTTGAAAGATCCAGCACAAAGAGCTAAAGCCAAGAAAATGCTAGGAATGTAATGAAGGCCAAGAAGAAGAAGAAAGGCGGAGGCATGGCTGGTCTTGACGCTGCACAGAAAGAGGTGTATCGTCGAGGTCTAGCTGCGTACATGTCTTCTGGAAACAGACCAAAGGTTTCTCAGCATGCCTGGGCTATGGCTAGGGTGAAGAGCGAGTTTGGTAGAAAGGAAGCCGCTAAGATCCGCGCAAAGAAGAGTAAGAAGAAATAATTGTTACTTTTGTAATTAAATTAAAACTAATGGAAGAAAATACACAAACCGTAGAGGCTGTGGAGCAAGAGGCTCCCGTCTCTACACCAGAGTCGTCGTTTACCTTTATCTCTGATGAAGAGGTAGCAGCGACGCAACAAGAGCTTCAGGATCAACAGCCTACACAGGAAGTTTCTCCAGAAGCTCAACAAGAAGAGACTATTAATGAGCCTCAGCCCGATCAAGCCGAGGTTCAACAACAGTATGCGCCAGAACAAATCGAAGGTGCGGTGTTCGAATTCCTTAGCGAAAAGCTTGGGAGAGACATCAACTCGTTCGATGACCTTCAGGCGCAACAGCAGGAGCAAAGAGAGCTCGACGAAAGAATCGCTGCGATCGCAGACTTTGTTGATAACACTGGTCGTGATCCAAGAGATTGGTTTGTTTATCAGTCTATGAACCCATCCGAAATGGATGACATGACTGCTATTCAGGTGCAAATGGCATCTGACTACCCCAACCTTTCTCAAGAAGAAATCGGTCTGTTGCTCTCTAGTAAGTACAAAAACGATCCAGATCTGCACTCAGAAGACGAGGTTCGACTTTCGCAACTGCAAATGAAGATTGACGCAGAGAATGCGCGTAAGGCTATTGATGAGATGCGATTGCAATATCAAGCCCCAGAGCGACAATCTGTAGAGTCGGAATCATTTATTGATGAGCCTTGGATTGCTTCCATGGCGAAGGAGCTAGACTCTATGGAAGGGATTGAGTTCGATCTCGGAAATGGTAGCAGCTTTACCTTCGGTATGGACGAAGCATACAAGGGTCAACTTGCTGAGAAAAATGCTCGCCTTGATGAGTTCTTCGATCCATACGTGAGAGAAGACGGAAGCTGGGATTACGATACGCTCAACATGCATAGAGCTTTGATCGACAATGTAGATAAAATTATCCAGTCTGTTTACAGGCAGGGTATGGCAGACGCTCAAAGATCGGTAGTGCAGAACGCAGCAAACGCAACTCCTACTTCTCCAAGTCAAGGTAACGCACAACCAGAATCAAGCCCGTTGGCTGATCAGCTCAGAAACGCTCTGGGCCTCAACAGCGGGTTTGGCAATATTAATAGCTAAAAAAATAAGAAATCATGGCTTTTGTAAAAGCAAATGCTGGAGCTACTGACGTCGGGGCTAAGTCCTTCGACGCAACACCAGCAAACTATACTACGTTGGGTACGCTCATCGACCCAACTAAACCAGATGTACGCGACTTGTACATCCAAACTTTCGGCGATCAGGGTATCACTGGTCTCCTCGACGTAACAGGTGCTAAGCGTTCTGCTGGTACTGCCGACGAGGTGCATTGGTACGAAGAGGGTCGAATGAACAAGAAGATCCGCATCGACATCGTTGCTTCTACTGCTGTAGCTACTATCGATCAGGTTGATGGATCAGGCTCAAGTCTCGGCAATGCTGACGATCACGTTCGTGCAAACGACATTTTGTTGGGAGACGACGGAGTTAGATACATCGTTACTGGTACTATTGCCACCGATGCTCTCACGTTTAAGCTTGCTAAGCTTGATCAGGCGGCTCTCGGCGACGACACAGATTTGGTTTGCACTGTAATCGGTAACGCTTACGGTCAGGGAACTAATCAGCCTTCTCAGCCATTTGAGATGGGTCTGACCTTGAGAAAGAATCCTTACATCATCGCTAAGGAGACCTTCCACGTAAACGGTTCACAAGCAACTAACATCGGTTGGTTGAACGTAAACGGCCAGAACATGTGGTACTTGAAGGGTGAGATGGACGCTAGAAAGCGATTCATGAATACTCGCGAGGGCATGTTGGTTTTCGGACAAACTAAGTCCGCATCGGGCGCTCCTTCTGAAGCTGCTGGCATTAGCACAGACAACGGCACAGTAACTGGTTCTGAAGGTTACTTCCAGGCTGTTGAGAACAGAGGTATCGTTTCATCTAGTGCTGACGATCAAGCTTTCGGTGCTGGACAGATCAACGATCTCGACGGCATCTTGTTGGCTCTTGACGGAGAAGGCGCTCCAAGTGAGTACGCTATGTACGTAAACAGAGGAACTTCGTTGGCTATCGACGACATGATCGCAGCTGGTATCTCTGGTACTTCTAACTTGACTGCTGGTTTGCCAGCTCAGTTCGGAGCGTTTAACAACTCTCCCGACATGGCTGTTCAGCTTGGATTCAAGTCGTTCCAGCGTGGTGGATACACTTTCCACAAGCACGACTGGAAGCTGTTGAACGATCCTTACCAAGCGGGTCACACCAACTACCAGGGTGCTTTGATTCCATTGGCGAACGTAGTAGATCCTAAGTCTGGTGGTTCTAATCCTTCATTGGAGATGAACTACAAGGCTGCTGGCAACTACTCTCGCGAGATGGAGCACTGGGTAGAGGGTGGTGGTGTCCTCGGATACGCTACGAACGACGCTGACTTGGCTAAGTTCCACTACCGTTCTGAGTGCAACTTGTGTGTTCGCGCTGCGAACCAGCACGTTGTATTGAAGGGAAACACCTTCACTAGCTAATTAGACTGAAGCTGCTAACGGGAGGGGGAATAGGCCCCCTCCTTTTAGCTTTCTTATTTAAAATTCAATTCAAATGACTACAGAAACAACCCCTAAGCGGGGACGCCCCGCAAAGCAAAAGCCAGTACAGGCTCAAGCACCCAAAAAAGAAATTTTTAAAGAGCACGTATCTACTGAGAAAAAGGTAGTTGAGTACGAGCTTTTACAGCCAGGAGGCATAATGTTTATGCTAAAGGCTGGCCCTGTGTCCGTGTACGACAAAAACACAGACTCAATTCGATCTATTAGATACATCCCGCAAGAGGACACGGTATATACAGAAGAACAAACAGCGGCCCCCCTGAAGCGTCCCATTATCTTCCAAAAGGGAAGGCTTTTTGTGAATCCCAATCAGCCAAACTTAGCTAAGTTTATGGCTATGCATCCAGGCAACAAAGCCAACGGAGGCAAGCTCTTTAGGGAGGTGGACATGTCAAAAGACGCAGCCGAGGACATGACCAAAGAATTTAAGGTGGTTGATGCTTTGAATCTGTTGCGCTCCAAGCCCGTTTCTGACTTGCTTGCAGTGGCTACAGCCCTCAACTTTAAGACGGATCGCCCTATGGATGAGATTAAGCATGACCTTATGGTTTACGCAAAGAGAAATCCAGGCTTCTTTATTGAATCCTTTGACAACCCGATGGTTGAGGCCAAGGCCCTTGTCAAAAAGGCTATTGATTACGGAGTGATTTCCGTTTCAAAGGGGAAGGTGTCTTGGACAGATACAAACAATTATATCCTTAGTGCCCCTGTTGGTCGGGATGCCGTTGAGGTTGTCGCTAGATATTGCTTGACGGAAGAGGGATCTTCAGTCCTTAGCGAAATCAAACGACAGCTGTAATAAGCGCCACCATATACTGAGAAAGCTCCTTTATAGGGGCTTTTTCTTTTTCGTATATTTGTTGCATGGCACAAGCAAAAGGAGCAAGCATATCTTTGGTGCATGACACCCTCTTAGATTTAGCTAACAAAGACCAGCAGGGATTTGTATCTGATGCAGAGTTTAACAACTTTGCGCAAGTAGCTCAAATTAATATATACAACGGACTCTTTGACGAACTTAAGGATGCCAAGAGACTGTCTCGCGCTGGCTTTAACCCCAACAGGGACAAGTCAAGAATCAAAAGAATACAAGAGGATCTAGCTTCTTTTTCAAAGAAGCAGACGGTATCTAAGAGCAGCGGGGTATTTGATAAGCCTACTGATCTGTCTAGAATTATAAGCATATCTACAGCTGGAAGTATCTTGTTGGATCAGTCTACTAAGAAGCCAATCGAGATTTGTTACGACGAAGAAAAAATTGAGCGCATCCTAATCAGCACCCTTAGCGCACCTACAGATGATTTTCCTATAGCGCTTGTGTCAGATGACATTCATGTATTCCCTACTTCTGTGACCAAGATTGAAGTTCGTTACTATAAAATCCCTGAAGGTAGGTCTAGCACTGGCGAAAGAACTACTATTCAGCCAACGTTTTCTGCGTCATCGGCTGATACAGACTTCGAATTGCCAGAGCACTATACAGCTGATCTTATTTATGAAATAGCTAAAATGATTGGCATTAACCTAAGGGATAGCGACGTTGTTACTTATGCTAACACAGAGGCTGCGACTAGGAAACAAGCAGAGACATTCTAATGGCTAGAAATACAGTACCACTAAATCAAATCATAAACGATTTTATCATCACCATTGCTGATGATGACTACGCTGGCAATGCGTCTGACACACAGATTAGAACGCATGCGCTTCGTGGTATCCGAGAGTTGGGGTTTGATGTTTCAAGAAAGATTCGATCCCTGAAGTTGACTATCGACTCCACCAACAACACTGTTGAGTTGCCTGACGATTACGTGGATTGGAGTAAAATCGGAGTGGTTGGTAGTGACGGACTCGTATATGTCCTTGGAGAGAACAAAAACCTCAACTACTCTCAGTCTTACGCTAACGCTAGTGGCACCGCTGTGGGCAATGCAGCTTCTGCTGCCGACTCTGATTCTGACGGTGTAAATGATAGAGTTGATTCTAAGTCTGCTACCTCTGGTGCTTCCTCTAGCTCTGATAGTCTTTCGCAAGGATTCAACTCATATATCTTTAGAAACTACGTGTATGGGGCTACAAATGCCTTATACGGTCTCGGAGGTGGTAAAACTCAGGGAGAGTTTAGAGTTAACCTTGATCAGAACAGAATTGAACTAGATACTTCCTCTAGTGTGTCCGAGGTTGTGATAGAGTACGTTGCTGACGAAGCCAGGTCTAAAAACCCTTCTGTAAACGTATACGCAGAGGAAGCTCTTATGGCGTATATGTACTACAAGATTATTGAGCGTAAGGCTTCTGTACCTATGGGGGAGAAGCAGAGAGCTAGACAGGAGTACTACAACGAAAGGAGAAAAGCAAACTCTAGGATTAAATCGTTCACAAAGGAGGATGCTTTGAAGACCATTAGAAAGAACTATAAGCAAGCACCTAAGTTCTAATGCCTGTTGACAAGATTATACCACGCTTCCTTGTCAGTGATAGGGATGAGCGTTTGCTAAAAGAGGGTGCCATGACGGACGCCCTCAACGTTTCAATATCTGAGGATGGAGATGGCACTGAAGGCATAATTAAAAATGTCAAGGGAACGACAGCTGCTACTGCTGTTTCTGGCTCACAGATTCTTAACAGTAAGGTAGTTATTGGTCAGGTGTCCGACCCTCAAAGAGGCTTTATATATTACTTTGCTGTTGGCTCTTCTGGAACTGGCGATACGATATATCAGTATAATACAAAGTCTACTACTAACGGAACCTTAGCGGCTAACTCCTATAGGATCATACTTGAAAGCAGCAATTTAAACTTTGATCCCAACGGTTTTATAAAGGCGGATGTTGTCAATATAAACCTAGACGGTAGTATAAACACCATTCTTTATTTTACTGACGGAGGTGGATCGAGCAGCGTAACAGACAACCAGAATGGTCCTAGAAAGATTAACGTAGATAGAGCTATAGCTGGCGATTATGATCAGTTTACAGGTTCTAATTTTGTAGAGCACATATCTGCTATCAAAGCAGCGAATAACAAGTTCCCTCTTGTTTCTTTTGAATCAGATACAAATGTTCTCCAGAACAACTTTAACGAGGACACTTTTCAGTTTGCTACTCAAAACATCTTTCAAGACGGCGAAGAATCTGCGATCTCTCCATACTCTGAAATAGCTGTTTCCAAGGTTTTGTTTTTGAACACTATGGAGACAAGCGGTTTTGCTACCAACCCATTTATTGATAACGTATGTTTAGTAAACATCCAACTAGATCCTACTCTTCCAGACCTGAAAGAAGTTAGGCTGTTGGCTAGGATAGGGAATACTGGATCATTCTTTGTCGTTGATCAGTTTGACCCAACAACAACTGTAACTAGGCACATAGCTGGTAGTTCAGTTACGGTTTACAGTCCGACCACAGAAACCTACAGATTTTATAACAACACTCTAGGAGAAACTGTCCCTACTCAGACGGTAAACAAATTATATGACAACGTTCCTCTGACCGCAAAGGGACAGGCTGTAGCTGGAAATAGAGTCGTGTACTCTAATTACAAAGAGGGTTTTGACAATGTGGTTACTGACGTAACTCTTACAGTTCAGTATTCTCCACTTACCGATAAGGATGAGCAGTTTATAGCCTCTGGTCAGTCCACATTTGTTATAACTCAGTCAACATCCACCACTCCTTCTATAGATATAAATCTTCTTGGAGGGACTGCATTTGACAGTTTGGAAACTGGCAGCGCAACCAAAGACACTATTGTCCCCGCTGGCACGATCATAAAACTTAGTTTCAACTGGGGAGGGCCTAGCAAAAACATAACGGTTTCAGCTGGAACCACAGGTGGAGGCGTCTTTAGAGTAGAGGGAACTATGATAGCTAATCATAATACTAATCCACTTCTTGATATTGTAGACCCTGGGATAGTGTTGAAGTCTAGCGATAGCGTGTCTCTCGTTCATCAAAGTTCTTCGGATCAAGACGGCATTTCAATTACCTATGTAGTTCCCCAAGACCAAGACATAGAAGATATAGGGGCTGCTCTTGAAGAACTTATGAATGGCAAAACTATTGATTATCTGTATACAATAACCGACGAGCAGTTTACCGTGGACAGTGGTGTTGACAGCTCGCTCACTCCAAATTTTTCTTCTTGGACTGGTTTGGATCTAGACGGAAATGTAAATGCTACTTTTGATTTCGGCAATACTACAACTCTTACACCAGCCACTGGGGTATCAGGATTTAGAATTAACCCCAAGCTCATTCAGGTAGAAAAATCTAGCGCTGTATTTAGTGTAGACGCGATAAGCAGTGGGTTTTCTTCTTATACCTTGTCTTTTAATATGAGCCACGAGCAAGAGGCTGATATTCTTGGCGCTGAAAGCGACACGGGGACTCTCGGTTATTCTGTGGGTTCAACTTTTGTGAGCGCACAATCTGCTTCTGCAAACGCAATCCAAGCTAAACCTACTTTTAAGTCAGGCAGCACGCACAGCTTTGGCATAGTTTACTATGATGAGTTTAATAGATCTGGTTTTGTTAATGAGCTGGGGTCTTGCTATGTAAAGACAGTAAATGAAAGAA
>FUFK010672321.1_pt1 | contig 10317 bp, 10 predicted proteins | sample 1021851 | NCBI WGS metagenome assembly FUFK01 (sample SAMEA51879418, study PRJEB19060) | metagenome
CCGCACTCATGCAGGATGGCTGAGGTCTGTTGGGGGCCGAGATCGTTCGGCCGGCTCATCGCGAAATTCCCGGCGGCGAGATGTATCTGCGCGAGCGCAGAACCGACCGCGCGCGCCTGGTCGGGATCGGGAGTGGTCGGCGACACGCCGGGGAGAAATTCAATCAGCGCCGCGGCTTTTTCACCCACCATGCGGAAAGGCGCTCCGCTACGATCATGTATGGTGCGCGGCACCGGGCACCCCGCTTCGGACAGGTGGTCCAGCAGGGCAAGGAAAAACGGCAGATCGGCAAGTTCGATCCGGCGTTCGTACATCGTCAGAATATAACGTGCCTGGGTCGTTTCGATCAGCCAGTTCGAATTCGAAACGCCTTCGGCAATACCTTTGGCCGAAACCAGTCGACCGGCATCGTATTCCGCGATCAGGCGCGCCAGGTCCTCGGCGCCCAGATGGGTGTAGACTGCCACCTATTCGGTTAGCTGACGCGGCAGCTTGAAGATCATGTTTTCTTCAGCTGCCGTGACAATATCCTCTTCCACGGCGCGCCAGTCGGACAGCCGGTCGACGACTTCGCGAACCAGTTTTTCAGGTGCGGATGCACCGGCCGTCAGCCCGACCGTACCGACGCCCTCCAGCCAGCTAGGGTCGATTTCATCGGCGCGCTGGATCAAACGGGCGTCAGTCCCCATCCTTTCCGATACTTCGACCAGGCGAAGGGAATTGGAGGAATTCGGTGCGCCGATAACCAGTACCAGGTCGCAGCTTGCTGCAATCTGTTTAACGGCCGCCTGCCTGTTGCTTGTCGCGTAGCAGATGTCTTCTGCCTTCGGGGCGACGATCTGCGGGAAGCGTTCTTGCAGCGCGGCGATGATATCGTGGGTATCGTCGACCGAAAGGGTGGTCTGCGACAGATAGGACAAATTGTCTTCTGGTGTGAAATCGAGATCGGCAACGTCCTCGACCGTCTCGACCAGAGTGATCTGACCCGGCGGTACCTGGCCCATCGTCCCAATGACTTCGGGGTGTCCGGCATGCCCGATAAACAGGATGTGCTGGCCCTTTTCGACCTGCCGCTCCGCCTGCCGGTGAACCTTGCTGACGAGGGGACAGGTCGCATCGACATACAACATGTTGCGGCGTTCGGCTTCGGCAGGCACCGTCTTGGGGACGCCGTGAGCACTGAAGACCACCGGCGCATCGTCGGGAACCTCGTCCAGCTCCTCGACAAATATGGCCCCCTTGGCTTTGAGACTGTCGACCACGTACTGATTGTGCACGATTTCGTGACGCACATAGACGGGCGCGCCGAACTTGAGCAGCGCCCTCTCGACTATCTCGATCGCACGATCGACGCCGGCACAGAATCCGCGGGGCGCTGCGACAATGAGCTTCAAAGGCAGACGCGGATCGCGTCCGGGTATGGCAGGCGTGGATGGAAAGGGGGCGTTCATGTCCCGCCCTCTAGCGCTTTCGTGCAGGCCAAGCTAGGGCAAGCGCAGTCCCGAGGGGCGACGAATTCGAATGACCGTAAAAGGGAAACTAGCCGCATGACCATCCGTACCCGCCTTCTTCCCGCGCTCGCCTTGGGCCTAGCGTTGGCCGGATGCGCCAAGGAAGGGGACCTGGTGATCGATCAGGGTGTCGGCATTACCGCGGTGAGGAGTACCTGTCCTGCCGTTGGGATTCCCGATTACACGGGCGATATCACGACGTTCCGTACTCCCGGTTCGACCACCAGCGCCGATCTGGACGTGACGGCAGCGATCACGAACCTGCGTTCGACCTGCAATGAAAGCGCAGATGATCGGGTTTACACCGAAGCGACCTTCGATGTCGTGGCACGTCGTGCGGACACCAGTGGCAGCCGGACCGTTACTCTGCCCTATTTCTCCACCGTCCTGCGCGGCGGTTCTTCGGTTGTGACCAAGCGCATCGGCAGCGTGACCCTTCAGTTTGCCGATGGGCAGGAACGCGCTCAGGCACGCGGCACGGCTGGCGCTTACGTAAATCGCGCCGAAGCCACGCTTCCTGCTGAAATTCGCGACCAGATCACGCGCAAGCGCGAAGCCGGCGATCCCGACGCTGCGCTTGATCCACTGGCCGATCCGACGGTGCGCGCTGCACTCCAGCGGGCTACCTTCGAACTGTTGGTGGGCTTCCAATTGACCGAAGATCAGCTGCGTTACAACGCGACGCGATAGTCGCTGCTATCTTGCCATTTCGCGTCGATAGGCTAGGCGCGCGCCATGGCTGAAATGCAGACACTTCACGCGGCCTTCGCGGCCCGGATCGACGCGGTATTGGATGCTCTCGAAATGGAGGGCTCGCTGCCTGCCGACGCGGCACGCGGCAATGTTACCGTGGAACCGCCGCGAGACCCGTCCCATGGCGACCTCGCGACAAACGCGGCGATGGTTCTTGCCAAGCAGGCGAAAAGCAATCCGCGCGCACTGGCGGAAAAGATCGTNGAACANCTTCAGCGTGATCCGGCGATTGCCNAGGCNGAGATCGCAGGTCCCGGCTTCATCAACCTGCGGTTGGAAAGCGACGTATGGCGGCGNGAAATCCAGGCGATTGCNTCGCTGGGNGCCGNTTACGGCAGGTCGGANATGGGCAAAGGCCTCACGGTCAACGTCGAATATGTTTCTGCAAACCCTACCGGCCCCATGCATATGGGGCACTGCCGCGGCGCGGTGGTGGGCGACGCGCTTTGCGGCCTGCTCGAATGGGCAGGTTATCGGGTCACCCGCGAATATTACGTCAACGATGCCGGCGGNCAGGTGGACGTGCTCGCCCGGTCCGCGCACCTGCGTTATCNGGANGCATTGGGTGAAGANATCGGGGANATTCCCGAAGGGCTCTATCCCGGCGACTATCTGAAGCCGGTCGGCGAACGACTCGCACAGGAATTTGGCCCGGCGTACAGGGATGGTGATGAAAGCGAATGGCTTGCGCTGTTCCGCCAGCGTTCGGTCGCCGCGATGATGGAAATGATTCGCGAAGACCTGTCGCTTCTGGGCATTCATCACGACCTCTTTTCATCGGAAGCGGAGTTGCAGGCGGCGAAGAAGCCCGAAGCAGCGGAAGCATGGCTGCGCGAACATGGTTTCGTTTACGATGGCGTGCTCGAGGCGCCCAAGGGCAAGGCTCCACCGGAGGATTGGGAACCTGTTGAACTACCTCTGTTCCGTTCGACAGAATTCGGCGATGATCAGGATCGCCCGATCAAGAAATCGAATGGGGCATGGACCTATTTCGGCGCCGATCTCGCCTATCACTTCCAGAAGGCGGAGAAGGCGGATGCGCTTATCGATATCTGGGGTGCGGACCATGCAGGCACCGTCAAGCGTATCAAGGCGGCAGTCGCAGCGCTCACCAAAGGCGCCGGGCGTGATGTGCCTTTCGACGTCAAGCTGGTGCAGATGGTCAAGCTCCTGCGCGACGGCGAACCGGTNAAGATGTCNAAGCGTTCGGGNACCTTCGTNACNNTGGCCGANGTCGTCNANGANGTNGGNAAGGACGTNGTGCGNTTTACCATGCTNACNCGCAAACCCGATGCGCAGATGGAATTCGATTTCGCCAAGGTCGTTGAGGCGTCCAAGGACAATCCGGTTTTTTATCTCCAATATGCCCATGCACGAATGCGCTCGACGCTGCGCAAGGCCGGGGTNGAGCCGGACGATGCGCATCTGGACCGGTTGGACGACAGCGAGTTGGCGCTGGTGCGCGAAGCGGCGCAATTCCCGCGCGTGGTAGAAGCCGCCGCNAANGCGCGCGAACCGCATCGCATCGCATTCTTCCTGGGCGATCTGGCTGCGGCCTTTCACAGCTTTTGGAATGCGGGTAATGACGATCCCTCGAAGCGGATCATTCAGGATAGCGATCCCGAATTGACCGCCGCGCGCCTGTTTCTGGTGGCGCAGGTCGGGCAGGTGATCCGCAACGGCCTCGCCATTCTGGGGGTCGAGGCGGTCGAGGAGATGTGAACATGATGGGGTCCACGCCGTACGATACGGAAGATTGGGAGAGCGAGGGCGAACTCGATCTCGCCGACGATGAGAGCCTGCCCTGGCTCGAGGCGGCGGACGACGAAGGCGATGCCGCGGGGTTCGATACGTCCCGGCTTGTCATGCTCGGAACACTGGCGATTACATTGCTGGCCGCGGTGGTCGGGGGAATATGGTTCGTGACCAGTCAGGTTTCCAACGAGCCCGAAGCGGATGGCAGCCTGATCGAAGCGCCTGACGGGCCGTACAAGACGAGACCCGAAAATCCCGGTGGCAAGACCTTCGCCGGGACCGGTGATACCAGTTTCGCAGTGGGTGAGGGGCAAACGCGTGAAGGCAAGCTGGCCGATCGGCCCGCTTCGGCACCGATGGACAGCGTGGCAGCGAGCCCATCCATCGCATCCACGGTCAGTGAGCCGCCGGTCGAAACGACGCAGTCTTCCGCAGGGGCCGTCCAGGTCGGTGCGTTCCCGCGGCGCGAGGATGCGGAAGCCGCATGGTCTAACCTTATCCGCCAGACCGAAGCTTTGAACGGAGTGCGGCATCGCGTCGTCGAAGCACAGGTCGACATCGGGCGGGTTTTCCGTTTGCAGGCTATGACCGGCGACCGTGCCGCCGCCAACAGGCTATGCAATGCACTGAAGGCCGATGGTCTGGCATGCTTCGTCAAATAGGCGCGCAGTAAGGCTCAATTTCCACACCCGCCAACGGCACCGATCTTGCGGGAAATCTGCAAAGGCCTCACTTTCCAGCCATGACACCCGCCATCTTCGGCATTTCCGGCCTCGAATTGACGGCCGACGAACGCGCCTTCTTCAAGGATGCCGATCCTGCCGGATACATCCTTTTCGGGCGCAATTGCGACAGCAAGGATCAGTTGCGCAAACTGACGGACGACCTTCGCGAAATTCATGGTCGCGAACGCTTGATTGTCTCGATCGATCAGGAAGGCGGGCGGGTCGCCCGGATGAAGCCGCCGGTATGGCAACGCTATCCTGCAGGAGAGGCCTTCGCTGCGCTATGGAATGTCGCGCCGGCTTCCGCGATCGAGGCAGCGCGCGCGAATGCAGAAGCCATGGGCCGCGAACTCGCAGAAATGGGAATTTCGGTCGATTACCATGCGCCCTTCGACGTGCGCCGGCCCGAGACTGACGATGTGATTGGCGACCGTGCTCTCGGGACCGAACCGATGCAGGTGGCCGCACTCGGCGGGGCGGTGCTGGATGGATTGAGCCGGGCAGGTATCGTCGGGTGCCTGAAACATATGCCGGGCCACGGCCGTGCGACCAGCGATTCGCATAAGGAACTTCCGCGCGTCGACGCCAGCGATGAGGAGCTCGAGGTCGATATCGAGCCTTTTCGCACCTTGTCGTCGCACCCACTCGGCATGAGCGCGCACATGGTATTCGAAGCCTGGGACGCGGACCACCCGGCAACATTGTCGGCAAACGTTATTCGCGAGATCATCCGTGGCCGGATCGGTTTCGATGGCCTGTTGCTAACCGACGATATCGACATGGAGGCGCTGGATGGGACCATCGTCGAGCGATCCATCCGCGCGCTCGATGCAGGATGCGATATCGTACTCAACTGCTGGGCCAAAATGGACGACCAGGTCGCGATAGCTGAAAGCGGCAAGGCCATGGGGCAGAAGACGATCGAACGGCTCGACCGGGTGCTCGCGGCAATGCACGAACCGGATGATGGGCCGGATACGGCGGAATTGCTGGCGAAACGGGATACCTTGCTGGCTATCGCCCAAGAACAGCCGGCATGAGCGCAAACGGCCTGCTTTTCAGCGAAAATGCGGCCGCCGACCATGATGGGTGGGAAGGCATCGCCAGTGAAAATGCTGCCGATGAAAATGCCCTGTATCTGGAGCTCGATGGTTGGGAAGGGCCGCTCGATCTGCTGCTCGATCTCGCGCGGCGCCAGAAGGTCGACTTGCGTTCGATTTCGATACTTTCGCTGGTCGACCAGTATCTCGATTACATTGATACAGCCGAAGCTTTGAAACTGGAACTTGCCGCAGACTACCTCGTGATGGCAGCTTGGCTGGCATACCTTAAATCGGCCATGCTCCTGCCCAAGGAAGAGCAGGAGGATCCGAGCCCCGAGGAACTGGCTCTGAAGCTTCAGTTGCGGCTCCAGCGCCTGGGCGCAATGCGCGATGCGGCCGCGCGCCTGATGGGTGGCGATCGCATCGGGCGCGATGTCTTCCTGCGCGGCAGTCCGGAGGGGTTNGAAATAGCGCGCAAGAACCTTTGGCAGTGCGATCAATTCTCGTTGATAGAAGCGTACGGGAGGGTGAAGGCGCGTACTGCACCCGCCATTCACATGGTCCGCGAACGTCCCGTCATGACGCNGGAATCGGCACTCGACCGGGTTTCGAACATGTTGGGTGTTACGCTCGACTGGATGGAGCTGCGCGAATTCCTTCCTCCCCATGCAGAGCCACGCCTCAAACGATCGGCGCTCGCATCCAGTTTCGTTGCCGCACTCGAACTGGCCAGGTTGGGCAAAGCCGAACTGCAGCAGGAAGATACGTTCGGTCCGCTTCACCTTCGCCGGGTTTCCACCTGATGAACGAACTGGACCGCGCTGTAGAAGCTGCCTTGTTTGCAGCAGAGGAACCGATGACTGCAGAAGCGCTTGCGGGCTTTCTCGGCGGCGCTGCGGTAGGCGACGTCCGCGACGCGTTGCGGAGCGTCGCCGATCATTACGAGAAGAGAGGCGTGCATCTGGTCGAGCGGGGCAAGCGCTGGCACTTCGAAACCGCNCCCGATTTGGCGCATCTCTTGCGGCGTGAGAAAGAACAGGTTCGCAGGCTCAGCCGCGCGGCCACGGAGGTCCTGGCGATAATTGCCTACCACGAGCCGGTAAGCCGCGCCGAAATCGAATCAATTCGCGGNGTACAGACCAGCGGCGGNACGCTGGATGTGCTGATGGAAGCCGGTTGGGTAAAAATCGCNGGNCGGCGTGAGGTGCCNGGGCGNCCGACGATATACGCCACCACAACGGAATTCCTCGAACATTTCGGNNTGTCGAGCCGTCGGGATTTACCGGGAATTGCCGAATTGCGGGCTACGGGTCTNCTCGATCCTGTCGANGATGCNTATGATGAGCTNGTTGGCGNGAGCGATGCCGACCAACAAGNCGATAACGCAGATGGGAATNGCGACNCTNNCGGTGAGGACTGACTGGTACAAACGTCCCACAACGCCTATAATCAAAACTGCATAACCGAGAAAGAAGGTCCAATGGGTCTCAGTGTCTGGCAACTCGCCATCATCGCCGTCGTCATCCTCGTCCTGTTCGGCCGTGGCCGTATCTCCGAGATGATGGGCGATTTCGGAAAAGGTATCAAAAGCTTCAAGCAGGGCATGAATGAAGAAGAAAAGCCCGCCAAGCAGATATCTCATGACGCAAAGCCTGCAGACGAAGGCCTGACCGCAGATCAGGTCAAGCAGACCACCGACCCGAAATAATCCGCTAGCGGGCGGAGGCAGCCATGTTCGATATCGGTGCCAGCGAATTGCTGGTGATCGTCATTGTGGCGATCCTGGTGATTGGGCCNAAAGACATGCCCAAGGCGCTTCGTACGGCTGGTCGCTGGATCGGCAAGCTGCGCCGCATGTCCAACCATTTCCGTGCCGGGATCGACGAAGTCGTTCGTCAGGCCGAGATCGAGGAAATGGAAGAGAAATGGGCCGCACGGAACAAGGAAATCATGGCAAAGTATCCCGACGGCGCGCAACCGGAAGGCGGTGGGCCCGAAAATCTGTTGCCGAATGAGATGGAGCCTCTGTCGGCGGTAGGTGAAGTCCCCGATGCCGATGCCGCGGCGGAAGCTGCGATCAGGCGCGCTGCACCGGTGAAGGCGCCGGAGCATTCGGACGAGCCGCCACTGCCTCTCGATCCTCCCGCTTCGGGGAAGGACAGCTGACATGGCGGTGATAAGGGACATCGACGAAAGCCAGGCACCGCTTCTCGATCATCTGATCGAACTACGCTCGCGGCTCGTAAAATGCGTCCTCGCGTTGGTGGTGGCCTTCGGGGTGTGCNTGTACTTCGCCGATCCCATTCTCGGGTTTCTGATCCANCCGCTNAAGAATGCCTTTCCCGAAGGNGAAGGCCAGCTCATCTTCACGAAGCTCTACGAAGTGTTCTTNGTCGAGNTGAAGGTGGCGCTGTTNGCCGGGTTCTGNCTGAGCTTNCCGGTNATCGCCAATCAGCTTTGGGCGTTCNTTGCCCCAGGGCTNTATGCGCGCGAGAAGAAAGCTTTCCTGCCATTTATTCTGGCCACGCCCATCCTTTTCCTGATGGGTGCGTCGCTCGCCTATTTCGTCGTGATGCCCACCGCGTTTCGCTGGTTTCTGGGCTTTCAGGGAACGGCGGGCGGNCTNGAAATTCANGCGCTTCCGACCGCAAACGAATATCTCGGTCTGGTGATGCAGTTCATTCTCGCTTTCGGAATGAGCTTCCTCCTGCCTGTCTTGCTTTTGCTATTACATCGGGCAGGGATCGTGACCCGCGACCAGCTTGTGGCGGCAAGACGGTATGTGGTTGTGCTCGTGGTTGCGGTTGCGGCCATCATCACGCCGCCCGATCCCGGCTCGCAATTGCTGCTCGCAATTCCGCTTCTGCTCTTGTTCGAAGGCTCGCTGGTGCTGATGCGTCTGACCGAGAAACGCCGGAAAGCAGTCGTCGAAAAGCCCGAAGAGACTCAGTCCGCGTCGTAGACCTTCCGTCCACCCACCCAGGTTTCGATCACCTTNGTGGCNCGCAACTCTCCCGGACTGGAGATCAGGGGATCGCGATCGATGAGAACGAAATCGGCGCGTTCGCCGGGTAGCAGCTTGCCGAAGCGGCCCTCTGCAAACCCTGCATAGGCGGCTTCGCTGGTAAAGGCCGCCAGCGCCTGTTCACGGTTCACGCGTCCTTCGGGGTGCCAGCCGCCAAATGGTTCGCCATTTGCATCCATGCGCGTCGTCGCAGCGGCCAGTGCTGCGAACGGATCAGGCGATTCGACCGGAGCATCGGACCCGAAAGCCAGCCGCCCGCCCGCTTTCAGGATCGAGTTCCATGCATAGGCGCCAGCGAGGCGGTCGGGGCCGAGCCGGGCTTCTGCCATGACGCGATCGCTCGTCTGATGGACAGGTTGCATGGACGCGATAATGCCGTCCTGACCGAACTTGGGCAGGTCGACCGGATCGACGATCTGCGCATGCTCGATGCGCCAGCGCCGATCACCCGGGAAGCTTTCGGCAATCTCTATGATTGCATCCAGCGCATCCTCATTCGCCGCGGTGCCGATGGCGTGGATCGCGGGCTGGAAATTCCCCTGGGCGGCGCGCACCAGTACGTTGCGCAGTTTGGCGGGGCCAGTCAGCGGAAGTCCGGTATTGCCCGGATCGTCGGCATACGGCTGCTTCAGCCACGCGCCCCGGCTGCCGAGTGCGCCGTCGAGATAGATCTTGATCCCGTTCATCCGCAGCTTGTCGTCATAAAGCCAGGGCGAAGGCCGGGCGCCGGCAATAAGTTCCATCTGCTCGGGCCCGGCGGCATAGGACATGATCCTGACCGTAAGGGCGCCTTTGTCGCCTGCCCTGCGATATGCCTGCCAGTCCTCGATAGTCGTTCCCATGTCCGCGACTGCAGTGATCCCGTAACTGTTCAGGACCTTTTGTGCTTCTGCAAAGGCAAGGTCGCGCTCGTTCGGGCGCGGCGCCGGAATGGCGCGCGTCATCAGTTCTTCTGCGGCATCGACGAACACGCCCGAGGGCTGCTGTGATCCCGCCATCCGCTCCACGCGGCCACCTTCCGGACTCTTCGTTGCTGCAGTGATGCCAGCAGCCTGCATGGCTATGCTGTTCGCCCAGCCGGCATGGCCGTCCACGCGCTGCAGATAAACTGGCCGGTCGGAGACCGCACTGTCGAGTTCGGCAGCCGTTGGAAATCTGCCAAGGCCCCATTTNTCCTGGTTCCAGCCACGTCCGAGAATCCACGGCCGCGACTCGTTCTCGGCAGCAAAGCGGCGGATCTTGTCCAGCGCTTCCTCAAGCGAATTGGTTTCCGACAGATCCAGCGTCAGCGCACCGATGCCGATGCCCATCACATGCGCGTGAGCATCGATCAGTCCGGGGATCATGACCGCGCCCCTGCCGTTCTCGCGGTAATCGGTCTGGGGCTTCTTGTCTTTCGATGACAGGATCTGCGCGACCTTGCCGTCATCATCGATGACCAGCGCATTGAACCGCTTGATCTTGCCACCTTCGTCGAAGGTAATCCCTTCCACATTGTCGACCAG
>FUFK010039811.1_pt1 | contig 10315 bp, 8 predicted proteins | sample 1021851 | NCBI WGS metagenome assembly FUFK01 (sample SAMEA51879418, study PRJEB19060) | metagenome
GAGTAACTTTCTAATGTTTCTTGTAGTTGTTGATGAGCTGTAGAAGTAACTCTATCATCTAAAAAAATTACTACATGAACACCATTTTGCCACCGTGATGTATTGTTTTCAACAATTGCTCTAGCTGAAAGTGTTGTGAATACTAAAAAAGAAGAAACAAGAACAGCAAGCATAGTTGCGATAACTAATAAAGGATTCCTTCTCATATTTATGAAAGTATTCTTTATGACATAATTTAGTTTTTTCATATCGCTTTAGATATACCTTCCTTGATCAACATCGCTTATCAATTTACCTTCTTTGAGTTGTATGACTCTCTTCTTGCGTCTATTTACTATTGATGAATCATGAGTTGCCATTAAAACTGTTGTTCCAGCTCTATTAATTTTTTCAAGCAAAGTAACAATTTGAATACTTAAATCTGGATCTAAATTACCAGTTGGTTCGTCACATAAAAGTACTAATGGATTTGATGCCAGTGCTCTAGCAATACAAACTCTTGTTTGTTCACCCCCTGAAAGTTGATTAGGAAATTTATACATGCTTTGGTTCAAATCAACCAAATCTATAAGTGTGCTTGTCTTTTCATCTATTTCTTTTTCATCAAAACCTAGGACTTCTAATGCAAAACTTATATTTTCGTAAGTAGTCCTATCCTCTAGAAGCTGAGGTTCCTGTGTAACAATACCTAATTTTCTTCTTAGCAGTGGTATTTTCCATTTTGGTAAAGAGGTTACGTCCATATCGACAACCTCAATCTCTCCTTTTGTGGGTGAATATTCTTTGTATAAAAGTTTTAGTAATGAGGATTTTCCACTTCCAGAATGACCTATGATGTATGCAAATTCACCTTCAGAAATTTGTGTGGAAACATTTGAAAGTGCAACACTTCCTCCTTGAAAAACTAATGAAACGTTATCTAATTTAATCATTTAATCCCTGTCTACGCCATTTTAGATACTCATTTATAAATATGTTAATATCTCCATCTAAAACTGATTGTATATTTCCGACTTCAATATTTGTTCTTGAATCTTTTACTTGTTGATAAGGTTGCATAACATAAGATCTTATTTGCCTACCCCATCCAGCTTCAACTTGTTCTCCTCTTATTGAATCAAGTTTTTTTAATTTTTCCTCTTTTTCCTGGATGATTAATTTTGATTTAAGAAGACTTAATGCGCGAATTTTATTTTGTAATTGTGATCTTTCTGCCTGGCATGCAACAACAATACCTGTTGGAATATGTGTGACTCTAACAGCTGAATCAGTAGTATTTACATGTTGTCCTCCCGCCCCTGAAGACCTATAAACGTCTATACGAATATCATCATCATTTAATTCATAGTCTTCAGAATCTTCAATTAAAGGAATGACATCTACTCCAGCAAAACTTGTATGTCTTCTTTTATTGCTGTCAAATGGACTTATCCTTACCAAACGATGAACTCCCCTTTCACTTTCTAAATTTGCATATGCTCTAAAATTTTCAACCCTGATAGAGCCTGATTTTATTCCAGCTTCTTCCCCTGATGATATTTCTTCAATTTCATATTTCATATCATTGTTGTCTAGAAATCTTGTATACATTCTTAATAATATTTCCGCCCAATCATGAGCATCTACGCCACCGGCACCCGCATTTACTGTCAAAACTGCGGAATAATTATCAAACTCTTCTGAATAAAGTGATTCTTCTTCAAGATCTTGAATTTTTTTCTCTGTTTCATCAAGNGGATTCTTTAATTCATCTAATTCAGATAAATTGTCCTTACTTAATTCAATAAGTTCTTCAAGATCTTGAATTTCTATATCAATAATCTCTAACAAATTTACAATTTTTTCAATGTTCGATGCATTTTTAACTATATTTTGAGCGTTAGGGTTTGATGACCAAAAATTTTCTTTCGAAATGACTTTATTAATTTCTAGAAGTTGTTTTTTCTTGTTATCAAAGTCAAAGATACTCCTTGGCAGAAGTTATTCTCTCTTTAAAATCTACAACCTTATTTATGAGCTCTTTATACATTTATCTATCATTCCGCATTTTTTATATTTTATGCCAGAACCGCAATAGCACGGATCATTTCTTCCAATTTTATCTTTGTTGTCTGCATTCGTTTTGTTGTTCTTTTCTTTATCTAAATTGTTATTTTCATTTGTGATTTTTTCAAAGTTTAATAAAAGTCTAACAACAGATAATTTTACATTGTGAATTAAATCTTCAAATAAATCATATCCCTCTTTTTGATATTCAACTAGTGGATCTCTTTGGCCCATTGCTCTAAGACCAATTCCCGATCTTAAATAATCCATTTCTGAAAGATGATTTTTCCATGATTGATCAATAAATGACAATGAGCCCATTCTTGCTAAATTCATAAAATTATTTTTGTCCGATTCGAAATTTTTAACATACAAGGACTGAAGAATTGGTGTTATTTGCAATTTATCATTTACTTCAATATCTCTAAAAATTTCTTTTTTTATATTATCTGACAAGATCAAACTTAACTCATCATCAACAAAATTTTTAAAATCTTCAACAGTTTCATATTGAGTTTTATAACTATCAATATTATTTTGTAAATCATTAAAAATATCGTCACGCCAATCAATAATTAGATTTTCAATATTGTCAGACTTTAGTAATTCTCTTCTCCATTTATAAATTACGTCTCTTTGTTGATTNAGAACCTGATCAAACTTTAGTACATTTTTTCTAATTTCAAAGTTTAATGATTCAACCTGGGCTTGTGCTCTTTCAATACTTTTTGTAACCATGCTTTGTTCAATTTTTTCATCATCTGGAAGATTGAGCTTGTCCATAATTGACTGTATTCTTTCACCTTGAAATCTTCTCATTAAATCATCCTCGAGACTTATGTAAAATCTAGATTCACCAGGATCACCTTGTCTTCCAGATCTTCCTCTTAGCTGATTATCTATTCTTCGAGATTCGTGCCTTTCAGTTCCAATGACATAAAGACCCCCCAGTTGAATTACTTTCTCTTTTTCCTCGCTAATGATTGATTCAAATTTACTCATTAAATTATCCACAAATTTTGGATCGTCAGATTTATTTTCATTTTCTGCTTGGGTTTTAGCCATAAATTCACTATTTCCTCCGAGTTTTATATCTACACCTCTACCCGCCATATTTGTTGCAACGGTTACAGATTTTAATCTTCCAGCTTGAGCAATAATTGCTGCCTCTTCCAAATGATTTTTAGCATTTAATACAGAATGTTTTATGCTATTTTTTGTTAATTCCTTTGAAATTTCTTCTGATGAATCAACGGAGACAGTACCCAGTAAGACTGGTTGACCAATTTCATGTCGATGTTTTATATCATCCACTACAGCCTTTAACTTTGCCTTTTTTGTTTTATAAACCGTATCCTGATTGTCGTTTCTTGCGATAGGTAAATTGGTTGGTATCTCAACAACTTCAAGATTGTAAATTTGAATAAGTTCCTCTTCTTCAGTTTTAGCTGTACCTGTCATACCGGCAAGATGTTCATACATTCTAAAATAATTCTGATAAGTTATGGAAGCTAATGTTTGGTTTTCGTCTTGAATGCTTACATTTTCTTTTGCTTCAATTGCTTGATGAAGTCCATCAGAATATCGTCTACCCTCTAGAACACGCCCAGTAAATTCATCTACTATTTTTACTTGACCATCTGAGACAATATAATCCACATCTTTTTTATATATTTCTTTTGCACGTAAAGAAGCTGTTAGATAATGAATGAAGTTTGTAGATGTATTTTCATAAAGATTTTCAATACCTAGTTTTTGTTCTATATATTCAATACCATCTTCGGTTGGATGAATTTGTTTCTTAGATTCATCAACTTCATAGTGAAATTCTTTTTTCATTTGTTTTACAAATTTTGAAAATTGCAAATACCATTTTGTAGACTCCTCTACTCTTCCAGAAATAATTAATGGGGTTCTAGCTTCATCAACTAATATTGAATCGACTTCATCAATAACTGCATAAAATAAATTTCCCTGAGTTAATTGGTCTGAAGATTGGGCCATGTTGTCTCTTAAATAATCAAATCCAAATTCATTATTAGTTCCATAAATAATATCTTTTTTATATTCAGAGACTTTTTCTTGATATTCTTGATTTGAATAAATTAAACCTACTTCTAAACCTAAAAAGTTATAAATTGGACTCATCCATTCAGCATCTCTTCTCGATAGATAATCGTTCACAGTTACAACATGAACACCTTGTTCGAAGAGTGACATAAATGAGATTGGAAGTGTAGAAACTAATGTTTTACCCTCTCCTGTTTTCATCTCAGCTATCTTATTTCTAAGTAAAACCATCCCACCAAATAACTGGACATCGTAATGACGTTGTCCAATCGTTCTTTTAGATGCTTCTCTTATAAGAGAAAATGCTTCAACCTCATAATCAAACTTATTTTCATTGGTAATTTTTGTTTTTAGTTCTTGAAATTTATTTTTTATTTCTTCGTCAGAATATTTTTCAACCTCAGACTCTAGATTATTAATTAACTCAACTTTTTTATCAAGCTCTTGAGCAAGCTTTCCACTTCCAACAGATAAGACTTTTTTAAAGATACTCAAATTTAGCTTGTGCCATGCTCCCAGGAGTCGAGATAATCAATTTGCTCTTTGGTAAGTATTTCTAACTCTCCACCCATGAGTCCTAATTTTGTAGCTGCAATTTTTAAATCAACTTCGTTTGGAAGAGTGTAAACCTTAGGCTCTAATTCTTCATGATTTTCTTTAATCCATTCAGCAGCTAATGCCTGGTTAGCAAATGACATATCCATTACAGAAGCTGGATGCCCAGATGCTGCAGCTAAATTAACAAGTCTTCCTTCAGCAAGTACTAATATTTCTTTTCCATCATATAAATAACTTTCAACGTGGTCCCTAACTCTATGGACCTCAGCACTTTCTTGTTTCAATGCTTCTAAATTAATTTCCACATCAAAATGTCCTGCGTTAGCTAAAACTACCCCATCTTTCATTACATCAAAATGTTGTTTGTCTAATGCGTGCATGTTGCCTGTCACAGATACAATTACATCTGCAATTTTTGAAGCATTTATACTACTTTTTACCTCGTAACCATGCATCAAAGCCTCTAAAGCACGGACAGAATTAGGCTCAACAACTGTAACTTTTGCACCCATTCCATATGCTCTCTCTGCAACTCCCTTTCCACAATCTCCAAAACCGATAACAACAACATCCAAACCAGCAATTAAAAGATCTGTTGCTCGAACAACACCATCCATAGCGCTTTGACCAGTTCCAAATCTATTATCAAATAAATGTTTTGTTTCTGAATCGTTTACAGCAACGACAGGAAAACGCAATTTATTATTTTTTTCCATTGATTTTAGTCTTATCACTCCTGTTGTAGTTTCTTCCATTGAACCCATAACTGGAATATCAGATCTGTCCGTTAATAATAGTGTTACTAAATCTGCTCCATCATCCATTGTGATATCTGGTTTGGTATCTAATACAGAATTGAGATGCTTAAAAAAATCATCATTTGATACGCCATGCACAGCATGTACTTCGATATCATTCTCAGATAAATAAGCCGCAACCGAATCCTTAGTTGATAATGGATTAGATGCACATAAGGCAACATTTGCTCCTGCAGCCTTTAAAGTAAGCATTAAATTAGCCGTTTCTTTTGTAACATGCATACAAGCACCTATATTTAAACCATTTAGGGGTTTAGAGGATGAAAACTCTGTCTTAATTTCCTCAAGGACTTTCATTTGCCTTGCAGCCCAATCAACTTCTTGTTGGCCAATTGTTGCTAAATTTTTATCCTTTATTGTAGACATCATCCTCCTAGCAATCTTTTTAACTTTTCAATTGTGTCTATATTATTTGGATTAACAGCAAGTTTTGCAGCAAGATTCAAACTTACCAAATCACCTAGTAATACTAACTCCAATAGAGTTTTTAGTGTACTTTCTTGATTGGCTATATTTACCTCGGTAATATTTACTTTTTCCCCAATTAAATCTTTGGTAAGTTCAAATCTTTTTTTAATTTGAGGATGTTCGTTTTCATCTCTAATGAAAATAACAATATAGTTTTTTTTACTTCCATCTTTATCTGCATCCCAGGAGAGAATTTCATTATGATGAACCTCTGGTAAATGACCAACAAAAGCTTTAGATTTAGCATTCTCATTAATTTGTGTTTTCCAACGTGACGAAACAACTCTTGACATGTCGGTACCTGAATAAATAATTACAGTTTTTTTATTAATACTTTCACATAAATCGATTGACAACTTATTGATATCTGATTCATTACCCTTATCAGACAATTTATCAATGTATAGACTTACATCATTTAATTGAGATACATAATTTGAACCCTCAACAATATCAACTATTTTTGAAACCGCAAGNGTGAGATATCCNAATGCNGCCCTNGGTTGTAAACCATTNGGAATTTGAATATATTNTTTACCTTCATTTTTGGCCATATCTATCAACTTGCCACCACTTGAAATAACTATCCAGTCAAAATTGTTTATTTTTGCATCAGATATTCCTGATAAAGTTTCCTCCGTATTGCCAGAATAAGAAATAAATAGACATAGAGGTTTAAACTTTTTAACTTGTTTAGGGATTGAATAATCTTTCTGTACAAAAATATTTTTATCAGATATCTCGTTTGATAATAACTTCATTACATCACCGGCAACACCTGATCCACCCATGCCCATAATTAATAAACTTTCGTATGAAACTTTTTCAAGATTACTTGAATATTCGAGATCCGAAATTATTTGATTTTTTAAGTCAAAAGCAATATTTAACATCTATAAACTTATTATATTTGAAATTTTATCAATGATGCTATCTAAAGTTTTTTGATTTACTGCTTCTGCATTTAATCGAAGCATGGGTTCAGTATTTGATCCTCTTACGTTAAACCAAAAATCGTCAGCAAAATACGATATTCCATCTAATTTATCAAACTGACCCTCAAACGAATTTTCGATTTTTTTCAGACTTATTTCTACATCTTCAACCATATAATTTATTTCACCTGATGAAGGATAAAATTCATAATTTTCTACAAGTTCTGAAGTTTTCACATTTTTTTCAGATAAAATTTTTAAAAATATTAACAATGTCAATATTCCTGAATCAGCATAAAAATTTTCCCTTAGATAAAAATGAGCACTGTGTTCTCCTCCAAAATCAGCATCTTCATCCCTCATAATCTTTTTTATATATGAGTGACCAACCTTGGATCTTATTGTTTCTATTCCTTTGTTATTTAAATACTTGATAACAGAAGGTTGGACATTAACATTGTGAACTACCTTTACTTTAGATTTTTTTTCATACAACCAATCGGAAATCAAACATGTCATTAAACTTCCACTTATAAGATTGCCTTTATCATCAATAAATACAGACCTATCTGCATCTCCATCAAAAGCAACTCCAAAATCGAGGTTCTCTGATATTACTTTATCCTTTAGATCTGAAAGATTTTTTTCATCAGAGGGATCTGCTGGGTGATTGGGGAAACTACCATCTACATCCATATAAAGACCTACAAAATTTAAATTAAAAGCATCAGATAGGTCTTCAATAATTGCACCAAGTACACCGTTTCCAGCATCAATAGAAAATTTTACTTTGTCACTTATGTCTGCTGGGTCTACTATTTTTTTAAAATGTTCTAAATAGATTTGATTCATTGTCTGCTTTTCTGGTAGATCTGAAATGACAAAATTGCCTTTAAAATTTTCAGCAATTTGTTGTATCTCTCTTAATCCTGTTTCTTGACCAATCGCTACTGCTCCAGCATTACAAAATTTCATACCTGTGTACTCACTAGGGTTGTGAGAGGCTGTAATAATTAGACCAGGTAAATTCTTAATTCCTGACAATGTATAAACAACATCTGTAGGAACCATTCCAACATATAAAACTTTTTTATTCATGGATTGTATTCCTGAACTTACTGCAGCAAACATTTCATTATTTGAGATACGACCATCATGTCCAACAATAATTTCGTTTGAATCTACATATGTAGCAAAAGCTGCCCCTATTTTAAAACCTATTTCAGGTGTAATTGTTTCATTAAAAAGCCCCCTTACATCGTAAGCCTTAAAAATTAAATCTAGTTTATTTTCATCCACTCCATATGTATTGTAATGTTTATGAAAATGAAGAACGTAATTAAAAATTTTTCAGTCGTGATACCAGTATTTAATGAAGAAGAAATATTTTTGGATTCGGCAAATAAAATATACAATATTTGTAAAGAAACAAATATTGTATTTGAAATTATTTTTTCAGAAAATGGCTCGACAGACAATACAGTAAATTTAATAAAGTCTTTCATTCAGGGTAAAGACAATTGTCACATAATTAGAAGTAACATACCAAATTATGGTCTTGCTCTAAAAAGAGGTTTCCAAAATGCAAAAAATGAACTTGTTGTTTCTTTTGATATTGATTATTTTTCAAAAAAATTTTTAGAACAAGCGCTTGAATTAAAAGAGGAATATGCAGGCCTAGTAGCATCAAAAAGACTTGATGAATCTGATGATAAAAGAACACTCATTCGAAAATTAGCAACATCAGCATTTGTTTATATGTTAAAAATTTTATTTCAAACTTCCTTAAGTGACACCCATGGAATGAAAGCCATTAGAAAAACTAACATTCAAAAAGAACTTGACAATGTAATTTCAACACAAGATATTTTTGATACAGAGCTTTTAATCAGGATTGAAAAATCTGGATTTAAATTTAGTGAGGTACCTACAAAGGTTAATGAAATTAGACCAAGTGTATCGGTAATATTCACAAGAATACCAAGAACTCTTAGGAGCTTATTTAAATTAAGGTTTCAATTATTTAAAGAGTCTTTAAACACAAACAATTTATAAATTATCAACTTTATTGGAAGAATAAATCCATGAATTAATATTGTGGCAACTAAAAATTGTATTTCGTTGTTTTGTATTGATGGTCTTATCAGGTCAATTAGATACCAAATAAGTAGTGGAACAAATAAGTTAATTGAATTTGTTACAAGAAACTTAATAAATTCACTAAAACCTCCTTCGTATATTGATAATTTAAAAATAACTTTTCTTGATAAAAAATATGAGACAATTACTCCTATAAAAAATACACCAATATTTGTTAGATAAGTTCTCAAAGGTACCTCAATTTGAAAAAAAACAAAGAATTGAAACAAATAGCTAAGTCCTAAACCAAAAACGAGATTAAAAGCTCCTACGAGATATGTCCTAAATAATTGTGAATAAGTTGAATCACCTGTCACAAGGTTGAGATTTTTAATTTTTTTTAGCATACTTTTTTGATCTTATAAAAATTATTACTGATAAGAGTAATGAAAATATTGAAAAATAGAAGCTATTTTTTTCTAGTGTTGTTCTCTCGAAGTTGATCTCTACATATTCTTGATTAGGTATGACTGACATAAAAGATGGCGAGGTTCTGAATGGCCCTAGACCGTTTGAAATAGTCCAATTTGGAAAGTAAGAAACTTTAATTAAATGTAATTCACCAGGATTGTTTGTAAAGAATGAAATTTTCTGATTTGTAATTTTTACATTTGTAACTTCTAAATCATTATTATTAGATGGCTGTAACAATATTTTATTACTTACTTCAATAACCCTCTTTTCATCAAGTTCATCAAAATTTTCATATGCTTTCTGAAAAAAATTAGTTATATTAGTGTCTCTAAAAACTGAACTCAGAATGCCTTCTTGTTTGTTTACTTTTGAAAACACATCAATATCTTGATAAATTAATTCTACTTTTGAGGAATTGACTTCAAATACTGAAAACGGCTCTGATGAAAAAAGAAATGTCAGTTGATCAGAATTCATTGCTTTACTCTCAATTTCCTCTGTATACGTAATGAGATAATCTACACCTAGGTCATAAAGATAATCTACACCTTTATCAAATTGGTTATTTATATATGAAAGTCCACCTACTGGATTTGATGGTCTTTTTGCCAAACCAGATACAGATATAAAATGAAATGGGGTTGTGATACTTGAATCAAAATATAAACCTTCCATGCTTGTATGTTTAGTAAAATAAGGAATTGTCATTAAAGTCATTGGGGTTCCATATTTATTCATATCTGAATTCGGCTCCCACATAATCCTTCCAGGTTTTAAATTGTCTAATTGTGTGTATAAGCTTTGAATTTGATTCCAGTCGTTCTTTCCTTCGTAGCCTGTAAAATTCCAATTAAGCCAATGTGGCAA
>FUFK010237666.1_pt1 | contig 10315 bp, 9 predicted proteins | sample 1021851 | NCBI WGS metagenome assembly FUFK01 (sample SAMEA51879418, study PRJEB19060) | metagenome
TGATCAGCTGGCCGCTGCCTGTGGTGCTGATGCTCCTGCTGGCACCGACACCCATGGCCAAGCCCCTGAGGGTGCTTCCTGGACTCGTTTCAGCGTGGTGTCTCCCGCCCGTGCTGCCCAGCAGCAACGTGAGGCCAATTCCGGTGTGACCGGCACGTCCTATGAGCAGGGGAATCGCATCACCGGCCCTTTTGACATGGCTGGCGGCAAGGTGACCGGTACNGAGCAGTTCCGCTTCGACAACCGCGAGTTCCAGAACCGTCAGCAGCGCCAGTTCCAGCCCACCGTGGCTGTGGTCAGCGAGCCTTCCGAGAAGCCTGCATCCCGGGTGACCGGCGAGGGTTCCTCCACCAAGATCACTGGTGATGACTGGGATCGTGGTGAGCACGTGACCGGTACTGAGGGTGCCTCGGCCCGCCGTCGTAACCCCAGCCGTCCCGGCCCGATGAGTGCCATGTCCCCCTTCGAGCGCAAGCGCAACGAGGAGAACGAATGGCCTGTGAGCCGCGTGACCGGTTCCAGCGGCAACACCGAAAAGGGTTCCCTGATCACCGTCTCCGGCGGCGCACGGGGCTGATTCATTGATGGTTCGCTCCAAGCCTCTCCGTGGCGGGCGACCTCAGGCCCCCTCGGCACCCACCCGACGTCAGCTTCAACAGCTGGCCACAACCTCTGATTCCGTTCAGACCTCGTCTGACGTGGAGTCCTCCACCCGCAAGGCCGCTCTGGATCGGCGCCGTGCCCTCACCACCGCGGGCAAGGCTGCTCAACTGGGCGGCGCCCCGGTCGGTGGTGGTCGGATTCGCTCCAGCAAGGACGTTCAACGTCCCGCACCCGCTCAGCCAGGCTGGGTCCGCCGTGAGAAGGCTGCCACCCGGGCGGTTCCTTTCAATCTGAGCCGCAGCTCTCTGCCGATCACCCACCGGCGCCATCCGTTGACGGATGCAGCGGCAAATGCCCGTCTTCAGGCCTATGAGCAGGAGATCAAGGGCCGCTTTGATCGGATCGTTCCCCTGCTTCAGCAGGTTTCAGCGCTTCAGCACGAAACCGATTTCATTCCCCAGGCCCAGCGGTTGTGCCGGGCCGAACTCGGCTTTGATCTGCCGGATCACATCCTGCAGCGGGCCTGGGTTCGCCCCCTCGACATGCGCGCCCTGTTCGCATGGTGTGTGTTCGAAAGCCACCGGCTGTTCAGTGACCGCTTCTTCCAGGACGATCCCCTGGATGCCGGTACGGGCAGTGCTGCCTCCCGGGAGTTCGAACAGTTCTTGCTCGACTGTGGGATCCATCTGCTCGACCTGACGCCCTGTGCCGATGGTCGGTTGGCTCACACCGTGGCCTATGCCCTGCGCATTCCCTTCAGCGCTGTGCGTCGCCGTTCCCACGCTGGCGCCATGTTCGACGTGGAGAACACGGTGAACCGCTGGGTCAAAACCGAGCACCGTCGCTACCGCGAAGGTTCACCCAATCCCTCCACGGAACCGACCCGTTACCTGAAGGTGGTGACGTACCACTTCAGTTCCCTCGATCCCTCCCATCAGGGCTGCGCTGCCCATGGCAGCAACGACGAGTTGGCGGCAGCGGCGGGCCGCCAACGCTTGCTCGACTTCCGTGAGTCGGTGGAAAACAGCTTCTGCTGCGGTGCCTCCGTTGATCTTCTCCTGATCGGTCTCGATACAGATACCGATGCGATCCGGGTGCACCCCCCAAGCCGTGACAGCGAAATGGTGCTCGACCGTTGGCTCTGCGCCAGGGAACTGCATGCCGCCACGGCATCGATGAGTGCCGATCAAGCAATGGCACAGATTGCTGAAGCCGTTGAGAGCTCTGCTCCTGGACCGATGGATGCCGGGATGGTGTCGTTCCTGACCCGTTTGCTCGCCAATAACTTCTCCCAGATCGACTACGTGCAGGATCTTCACGGGGGCACGTACCCGGATGCCGGCCATGCAGAGCGTTTCATTGGCGTTGGCATCGGCTTCAAAGAGGTGCATCTGCGCAACCTCACCTATTTCGCCCACCTCGACACCGTCGAGGAGGGCGCCCCTGATCTCGATGTGGGCGTGAAAATTTTCAAGGGTCTGAATGTGTCCCGGGATCTGCCGATTCCGGTTGTGGTGCGTTTCGACTATTCCGGCCGTGTGCCCGGTGCTCGGGAACGGGCCATCGCTGATTGCCAACGGGTGAACCAGGCCATCGCCGATCGCTACGCAGCTCTCGTTGATGAGGGTCTGCTCCACACTTGTCTCACCATTCGCGACCGCAACCAGACGGCTCCGGCCGAGGTCGTCGGTTCCACGCTCGACCCGCAACTTCCGGAGGCTCACTGATCATGCTCATCGTCAAGGTCGTCAAGCCGCTCGTTTCCACCAACCGGATTCCCGATTTCGAGCACAAGCACCTCCAGGTGGTGCTGGATGGCAGCACCAAGAAGGTGGCCGTCGATGCGGTGGGTGCGAAACCTGGGGACTGGGTGATCTGCGTCAGCAGCTCGGCCGCCCGTGAAGCTGCCGGCAGCAAGTCGTATCCCAGTGACCTCACGATCGTGGGGATCATTGACCACTGGGAACCCGACCCCCCGAAGACCTCCGCTCCCTCTCCATCCCCCAGCCCCAGCAAACCNGCGGGAGGCAAGGCCAGCTGATGGAGATCATGCAGGTGATGGGAACGCTGGTCTGCTCCTACCGGGTTGCCGGTCTGGATCACATGCACCTGCGCATTCTCAAGAACAACAAGGGCAAGAAGCTGGTGGCGGTTGACCCCGTGGGTGCCCGTGAGGGCAACTGGGTGTTCACCGCCAGCGGTTCGGCTGCCCGGCATGCCTGCCCTGACAACACCGTTCTCACCGATCTCACCATCGGTGGCATCATCGATTTCTGGAATCCGGACGGATAGGGATCCTTCATTTCCCTCCGCCGTTTCCGTTCCGCTTCCACACCTACCAATCCATGGCCACTCCTTCCCCCACCCCCCGTCGTCGCACCACCCGCAGCACCGCCGCGGCGAACAAGACTGTGGACGTGAAGCCTGTGGCCAGCACTCCTGCTCCCGCGTCGACTCCCGCGAAGGCAGCTCCTGCTTCAACCACCCGTCGTGCGTCCACCACAACCCGTCGCAGCAGCGCTTCCAACACCGGATCCGGCGGTGGCTCGGCCGTGACCAAGCCCGCTGCCACCCCTTCCCCCATCGTTCCCGGTGTGGCACTGGGCATGATCGAAACCCGCGGCATGGTTCCTGCCATTGAGGCAGCCGATGCGATGACCAAGGCTGCTGAGGTGAGCCTGATCTGCCGTGAGTACGTGGGTGGTGGCTACGTCACGGTGATGGTGCGTGGCGAAACCGGTGCAGTGAATGCCGCTGTTCGTGCCGGTGCCGATGCCTGCGAGCGCGTGGGCGACGGCCTCGTCGCTGCTCACATCATTGCCCGTCCTCATAAAGAGGTGGAGCCGGTGTTGGCCGGCAGTGGTGCCGCTCGCCGCAGCTGAATGCATAAAAGCCTCCTCACAGCCGTTCACAAAGAGCCCTTTTGCTCCTGACCGGCTCCTAGATTCGCCGGCCAACCAGCGACCAGCTCGATCACCATCCCGCTCGCCGTTTTGACCCCGGAGCTTTCGCTTCCCATCCAGACCGCCTGGTTGATCCCGCTCTATGGGTTCATCGGGATGCTGGTTTCCCTCCCTTGGGCCTGTGGCTTGTTCCGCCGAGATGCCCATCGACCGGCGGCCTACCTCAACATTCTTCTCACCCTGCTGGCCTTCGCCCACGGAAGCCTGATCCTGCAGGAGGTGTACCAATCAGGGCCGGTGGATCTGGCCTTCCCCTGGCTCAGCGTGGCTGATCTGGAGCTGAACATCAGCTTCAGCNTGTCGCTCACCAACCTGGTGGCCCTGGAACTGATCACGGGCCTCAGCTTGCTGTCGCAGGTGTATTCCNTGGGCTACATGGACAAGGAATGGGCGTTGGCCCGCTTCTTTGCCCTGCTNGGTTTTTTNGAGGGNGCGATGAGTGGTGTCGTGCTCAGCGACTCCCTGTTCCAGAGCTATTTCCTGCTGGAGATGCTGACGCTCTCCACTTATTTATTGGTGGGTTTCTGGTACGCCCAACCCCTGGTGGTCACAGCAGCCCGGGATGCCTTCCTCACCAAGCGCGTTGGTGATGTGCTGCTGCTGATGGGTGTGGTGGCGCTCTGCAGCTATTCCGGCGTGATGGGGTTCAACGACCTTTACGCCTGGGCCGCTCAAGACACCCTCTCCCCATTGGCGGCAACGCTGTTGGGTTTGGGCCTGGTTGCTGGCCCAACGGGCAAATGCGCCCAGTTCCCCATGCACCTCTGGCTGGACGAAGCCATGGAGGGCCCGAACCCCGCTTCGATTCTGCGGAACTCGGTGGTGGTGACCTGCGGCGCCATCGTGCTGCTGAAGGTGATGCCGATCCTTCAGCTCTCGCCCATCGCCATCGGCGTGATGCTCGTGATCGGCAGCATCAGTGCGATCGGTGGCTCTTTGGTGGCCCTGGCTCAGGTGGACATCAAACGCACGCTGTCGTATTCCACAACGGCCCACATGGGCCTTGTCTTCATCGCCATTGCGCTGCAGATCCCTGTTCTGGCCTTGTTGCTGCTNTTCACCCATGCCGTGTCCAAGGCGCTGCTGTCGATGAGCATTGGCGGCGTGATTGCCTCCACCAACTGTCAGGACATCACCGAGCTGGGGGGATTGGGCAGCCGCATGCCGGCNACCACCACGGCGTTTCTTGTGGGTGGTGCNGGTCTNGTGGGCTTCCTGCCCCTGGGTGGCTTCCTGGCCCTGGCCCAGTCGATTGAACTGCTGAGCGTGCGCTCGGTGCCGTTCATGGCNGTNTTCCTNCTCACCAACGCACTCACCGCCATGGGTCTGGTGCGGGTGTTCCGCCATGTGTTCATGGGGAATTCCCTGATCAAGTCCCGCCGGGCTGCCGAGGTGAACTGGCAGATGGCGTTCCCAATGGTGGCGCTCACCGTGATCGTGCTGATCACCCCGCTGTTGCTGGTGCGGCTTGAGTCGCTCGATGGTTTGTTGGCCTTCCCCCTCTGGGCAGCAGCTCTTGTGGTGGGAAGCGGACTGCTGGGCCTGCTCGCTGGCGCCGTTCTCCCCCTGAGCAAGGCCTGGTCCCGCTCGCTGAATCCTGTGCTGCGCTGGTGGCAGGACCTGCTGGCCTACGACTTCTACACCGAGCGCTTCTATCGCCTCACCATCGTCAACGTGGTGGCTGGCTTCTCTCGCCTGGCCTCCTGGTTCGACCGAAATGTGGTGGATGGTCTTCTCAATGGAGTGGCGCGCTTCTCCCTGGCCAGTGCCGACAGCCTCAAGCTCAGCGTCAGCGGCCAGAGCCAGTCGTACGTGCTGACGGTGCTCCTGGCCATCGTTCTTTTCCTCACCGCGGTGAGCTGGTTCCTCACCTGATCGCCCCGAGATGCTTCTTTCCCTCCTGCTTCTGATTCCCTTCCTCGGGGCTCTGGCTCTGATCCTCTGGCCGGGATCCCCGTCCAGTGCACGCCTGCGCGATGTGTCCATCGTGCTTCTGGTGGTGCAGTGCTTGGCGAGCTTCGCCCTGCTGCTGCCCTTCGATGCCGCCGACGCAGGTTTGCAGTTGGTGGAACAGGCCCGCTGGGTGCATGCCATCGGGCTGGATTACGCCTTGGCGCTGGACGGTTTGTCGTTGCCGCTGGTGTTGATGAATGGGGTGCTCTGCCTGGTGGCGGCGATCGCGTCGCGCACGATCGAAAACCGCCCCCGGGTCTACTTCGCCCTGTTGCTGGTGATTTCCGGAGCGGTGAATGGTGCCTTCCTGGCCCAGAACCTTCTGCTCTTCTTCCTGTTCTACGAACTGGAGCTCATCCCCCTCTGGATGCTGATCGCTGTATGGGGTGGTGCCAACCGGGCCTACGCAGCCACGAAGTTTCTGATCGTCACCGCCGTCTCAGGCGTGCTGATCCTGGGTGCCTTCCTTGGCATTGCNCTGGTCACCGGAACCATGGACTTCAGCCTGAGGCCGATCCTTGCNGGTGAACTGGGCATGACCGCCCAGCTGCTGCTGATGGGTGCTCTNTTGATCGGCTTNGGCATCAAGATCCCCCTCTTCCCCTTCCACACCTGGCTGCCGGATGCCCACACCGAGGCCTCCACACCGGTGTCGGTTCTTCTGGCAGGTGTGCTGCTCAAGCTGGGCACCTACGGCCTGCTGCGTTTCTGCCTTGGTTTGTTCCCCGACGCCTGGCAGGTGGCTGCTCCCTGGCTGGCCGGCTGGGCTGCGATCTCAGTGCTCTACGGATCCCTTGCGGCGATTGCCCAGACCGACATGAAGCGCATGGTGGCCTACAGCTCGGTGGGCCACATGGGCTACGTGCTGCTGGCCGCCGCCGCCGCCACGCCGCTCGGGTTGATGGGGGCCCTGTTCCAGATGGTGAGCCACGGCCTGATCTCTGGCGTGCTGTTCCTGGTGGTGGGTGTCGTTTACGCCCAGACCGGCACCCGCGACCTCAACGTCTTGCGTGGCCTGCTCAACCCCCAGCGCGGCCTGCCGCTCACTGGATCTCTGATGATCATCGGGGTGATGGCCAGTGCCGGAATCCCCGGCATGGCCGGCTTCATTTCCGAATTCCTGATCTTCCGCGGCAGCCTTCAGCCCTTCCCCCTGGCCACGCTGCTTTCCATGGTGGGATCGGGACTGACGGCGGTGTATTTCCTGCTGTTGGTGAATCGCGCCTTCTTCGGTCGCCTGGCGATCGCCCCCGGCGAGGTGGTGAATCCCCGTATCCTCAACCGCGTGGCGCTGCGGGAGCAGGCCCCGGCCATCGCCCTCAGCCTCGGTGTGCTGGTGCTTGGCCTTGCTCCGGAGCTGCTGTCGAACCTCAGTGAGGCGGCCACCACGGGCCTCAGCCTGATCACTGGAGATCTGTCATGACCCCGACATCCGCATCCCCCGTTCAACCTCCGGTGCTTCCTGATCAGGAGGAGTTGATCCGTCGTTTGCTCAGCGACACGCCGCTGCTCAAGGACACCCCCGACCATCTGCTGCAGGTGGTGAATGTGCTCGAGAGCTATGGGCTTGTTCTCGATGCCTACAGCAAGAACCTGGTGGATCAGGGCGAGCAGCAGATGCTCAATCCCTTCCCGGTGTTCCGCTTCTTCCATGAGGGGTTCAACCTCAAGCGCCTCTGGACCCATCTGATGGGGGATCGCATCAACTTTGAGTACGCCGAGTACTGCCAGAAGGCGATGTTCTGGCATGGCACCGGCGGGTTGGATGCCTACCTCGACACGCCTGAGTTCGCCGAGGCCTGCCAGCGGATCATCAAGCGCAAGTCGGCGCGCGACCCTCTGCTGGCCCTCAACAACCGCCTCTATCCCGATTTCGCCCCCGAGGCCATCCGTTCGCTCACCACGATTTATTGCCTCGGTCTGTTCTGGCGCGTGATGAGCGACATCTTTGTCGACCTGGCCCGCCGCTACGCGATCAAGGAAGTCACCTGCGTCAACGATGTGGTGCATCACATCCGCGATGGCCTGGTGGCGGCGGCCGGAAGCCCGATTGAATACAAGGTGACGATCGGTGGTGAAGAGATCTGGGTGCTTCCCCCTGAGGCGGGTCTCACCTTTCTGGTGGATGTGGCGGTGCCCTACGTGGAGGCCGTTTTCTTCCGCGGCATGCCCTTCCTTGGAACGGTGTCGTACAACGCCCAGGCCCGGCAGATTTCACCGGACATCAGTGATTTCAAGTACGGCGCCCTTTACGCCGACCCGATTCCGAGCATGGGTGCGGGCATTCCCCCCAGCCTCTGCATGCAGGACATGTACCGCCACCTGCCCGAGGAACTGAGCCTCTGGTACGACGACAACGGTCGAGGCCAAACGGATGTGCACGTGCAGATCTGCGTCAGCTTCCAGAAGTCGATGTTCTGCGTCACCAATGCCGCCATCGCCGGCACGATGCCGCATCCGCTGGACACCGATGACCCCGAGCAGCAGGCCGCCAATCGGGCCTACGCCGAGGCCTGGTCTGGGCGCTTGATGGGCTGCCAGCGGGTGGCGCTCCTCTAGGTTTCCAGCAGGTTCAGGCTGAACGGGGACTCTGATGAATCAGTGGCAGGAGCGGAAACGACCCGTATGCCTCGAGTGTCGTTTCGAGTTTGAGAGCTACGACGCCACCAGGGATTTTCTCGACAANCTCGGCGACCACAGCGAGGCCACCCAGCGCTTTCCCGACATCAGCTTTGGGCGCACCTACGTGAACATCACGATCCGGCCGGAGGATGACGGCCCCGAGGCCCAGCTGAGCGAAGCCGATCGTGCCTTTGCCGCAGAGATCGATGCCCTCCTCAGTTGATCTGGCTTCGGCCTACGCCGATTCCGGTGTGGCTGAGGTGTTGGACCAACTGGACCGTGAACTGATCGGCCTGGCGCCGGTGAAGACGCGGATCCGGGAGATTGCAGCGCTTCTTCTGGTGGATCAGGCGCGGCAGCAACTGGAGTTGCCCAGCACNGCGCCCAGTTTGCACATGTCGTTCACCGGCCATCCCGGCACGGGCAAGACCACCGTGGCGCAGCGGATGTCGCAAATCCTGCATCGCCTGGGTTACCTCCGCAAGGGTCATGTGGTGACGGCCACCCGCGACGATCTCGTGGGTCAGTACGTGGGTCACACCGCCCCGAAAACCAAGGAGATGCTCAAGCGTGCCCAGGGTGGCGTGCTGTTCATCGATGAGGCCTATTACCTCTACAAGCCAGACAACGAACGCGATTACGGCGCCGAAGCGATTGAGATTCTCCTGCAGGAGATGGAGAGCCGGCGCAGCGACGTTGTGGTGATCTTTGCGGGCTACAGAGATCGGATGGAGACCTTCTACAGCTCCAATCCAGGCCTGTCCTCAAGGGTGGCGCACCATCTCGATTTCCCCGACTACAGCGACGACGAGCTGATGGCGATTGCAGGCCTGCTCCTCGAGGCCCAGCACTACCAGTTCAGTGCCGAGGCCGAGACGGCGTTCTCCGACTACGTCTCGCGTCGGCGTCAGCTGCCTTTCTTCGCCAACGCGCGCTCGGTTCGCAATGCCTTGGACCGGGCCCGTCTGCGCCAGGCCAACCGGTTGTTTTCGCGGATGGGAGAAGCCCTCACCAAGCAGGATCTCATCACGATTGAGGAGGCCGACATCCGGGCCAGCCGTGTGTTCAAGGGCGAAGTGGAGGGCCACCATCCCGCTCAGCACGGCGCCTGATCAGCTGCGCCATGCCGAGGCCCACCAGCAGGCCGGCTGTGCCGTGACCCTGCAGGAGGGCAACCCCGAGCACCAGAACCGCCAAGGGTGCAGGAAGCACGCAGCGGTACAACGCACCTGTGAGGGCGCCGCACCAGCTGCCCAGGCTGCCCAGATCGGGCAGCAGCAGGTGGAGTCCCATCCCAAGTGCGCAGGCCACCAGGAACAAGGGGAAGAACACCCCTCCGCGCCAGCCTGTTTCCAGGCAAAGGCCGAGCATCAGCAGTTTCACGATCGAGGAGAGGAGCAGAACCCAGGCCTCACTTGAGTTCTGGCCTTCCAGCAGGGGCCGCAGCTGCTCTTCTCCGGCGAAGGGAACCAACGGCAACCAGTGCATGCAGGCCCCCAACAGCAGGCCGGTCAGCAGCGGCCACCAGGGCCATTGGGCCAGGAGTTGGCGCTGCTCCAGCCAGCCTCGCCACTGCAGAAACAACAAACCCAGGCCGCAACCGATGAGTCCCCCCAACAGGCCTGCGCTGAGGCTGCCGAGATCTTCCCCCAGGTTGCTGGGCCAGATGTAGGGAAGCCGTTGCAGCGATCCACCGCTGGCGGTTCCCATGCCATTGAAGGCGGCAAAACCGGCAACACCGCCGAGGCTGCCCGGCAACCAGCGGTCGAGGAAGGCCTGCTTGCGGTTTTTGGGGTGAGTGACCTCGCCCACCACAGCACCCCCCAGCAGTGGAGCTCCGAAAAAGGCGAGGCTGCCTGCCACTGTTGCTTCCTGAAGCTTCTGGTCACGACCACGCCAGATCCGTTGACTGACCAGGGCGGCCATGCGGCTCATCAGGGCCTCAGGTCCGATGCAACCTCCCCCAACCTGGGCCAGCGCCGCTCCGAGAAGGCCGCGAGCTTCATCGCGTTTCGGCGCCTGGTCTGGATCACGCAGATCACTCAGGGTGTCCCGCAGCTCCGGTAGCAATGTGGTGGGGCCGGGGCGATGCAGCAGCGAGAGGATCAAGCCGCTGCCGCCGCAGATCAGCAGCGACCATCCCAGGGGAAGGCTGCGATCCAAGCCTTCGAGCA
>FUFK010050629.1_pt1 | contig 10312 bp, 10 predicted proteins | sample 1021851 | NCBI WGS metagenome assembly FUFK01 (sample SAMEA51879418, study PRJEB19060) | metagenome
TTGGAACCAATATCTACCCATTTCTGTTTGAACCATTTATCAAGACCGTTCTTTGCCATTTTATTTTCTAAGGATTTTTTTATTCATCCCTTTTTTACAGATTCCACCACCTCTAAGACCTTGTCTTCTTAGTCTATCAGTAGCTTCTCTTAAACCACCATCAGCTAATTTAATTCTTCCACCCATTGCAGACGGCTTACGACCTTTAAAATCTTTTCTTTTTACACCAGATGGATCTTTAATTTTACCTGCACAAATTTTACTTGCGTAGGCGTTAGGCATACGCGGACGGGTAAACTGCAAATTTACGCTTCGCCGCGGCTTTTCCTCTAGGACATAGTTTTGTCATTAAGACCTCGCTGTTTGTTTGGCTCGTCTAAAATTAGCTGCTGTAGGTGCACCNTTNGCACCTTTNTTACGCATCTTACCACCACGTTTTCTTTTCGCNTGTATNTTTGCGTATAAACCTTTGCCNGCCATTAGCCGATTACCTTTTTCTTGTTTTTCATTTTTTTNACAACTTTTTTCTTTTTGCTGCCAGGTTTTTTAATTACACCTTTTGCAATTAAAATATCNTTTTGAGTAACTTTACCATCACCAGACATATCAGGNAAGCTNCCTTTNTTGTACATGCCTCTCTTCATCATGCCGCCACCCATAGCGCCACGTCTGTTTGTTACTTGTTTATTAAATCTAGGGTTTGCCATTATTTTTTTCCTCCGTTCCTAAATATCTGTGTTCCCTTAATACCAAAAATACTCGCCACGACAAGGATCCACAGGTTTGTAAACCATGACGGTAGTGTAGAGAAGTATTCAAAAAACAATTTGACCTTCTCCATCGCTGCTGGGTCGTCCGATAGAACTGCCCAAGCCAATACTATAATCGGAGCAGACAAAATTATCAACACGAATTCGTCTTTCCAGTCCGATTGTCTCGCTTCTAACAATTTGCCCTGGTAAGCTTCCTCACCTCGAGCCATACGCTCTGCATGCATTAATTGTGCATCAGACATTGCCATCTTCGTCTTCTGACGATTAGCATAAATCTTACTGCCGGCTTGCAAAGCAATTTTTGCTAAACTAAACCACGCCATATTAGTACCACTTAGCTTTTCTTTTTTTCTCTGCTAAGATATTTCCTTGACCTTGAACTTCTGCTTCTTGCATTTCAGATGGATTAGTTGTTTCGATCTCTTTTCCACCTTCAACATAACCATCTTTGTTCGTAAACATCTCATGGTTTAGGCCTTTTTTGTTTTCTTCTGCCATATTAGCTCCTTTTATCTATTCCTGCTCTAGAAAGTGCAATCGCAATCGCTTGTTTACGACTTTTTACCTTCTTATCGCTTTTTCCTATGTTGAGTTTACCTTTTTTAAACTCCTTCATAACCTTTTTAACCTTTTTTTNAGGTTTTGTCATCTTCTTACTCATNGTCTCTCCTAATTATCACATTANNAGGNCCCATATCTTTAGCACTTGGNAAAGTTTTTGATAAAATTGTCTTTTCNATNGATGTNTTAGCTCTTAATTTTGCTAATTCNTCGTTTTGNTCAAGTTTTTCGTCTTGATTTTNTTGNTTCATCATCGNTCTCATCNTATCTAGNTTNANTCTCTCCTCTCCTTCTTGTTTTTTTCTAGCATTTTCTTGTGCTTGAAGGTCTAACTCTCTAGATCTTAGTTTTGCAATAGGGTCATTGTCAAATTGTGATGTAATTTTCTTTTCTTCCTTCATAAATTCTTCCATCATATCAGCAATTAGTTGAGCTTTTCTTGCCTCTATCTTTTCTGCAGTCATTTTTACCTGCATTTGTATTTGTGGATTCATTGCAGCTTGAGGATTTTGTCTTATAGCCATAAGTTGTTGCATTTCTGCTCTAAATTCTACCTCAACCTGTTCTTGAGCCATCAAAGAAATATGTTCAAAACAATTTTTTTCTAATGCAGCCATTACCAAAGGATTATTTCTAGCCATATTAGTTGCCATAAAATTTAAGTGTGAAGTTATATGTGCTCTATGGTCTTGACCAGGAAAGGCTTGGAATGGTTTCCCAGCGAGAGCATCAATNTGCTCTAACGCTGGGTCCTTCGGTGTGGGAATGGCTTTTGGTTTTAAAAGTTTGTCTATGTCTTTTACACCTAACGCTTCATACATATTTCTATACGCTTCATACAAATTATGTATTTGTGGATTAGATGTCGCCAGCTGCAGTTCCGACTGTGCGAGGGAAATACGCTGTGTCTGAGAAAATATGTTTGGATCTGCAACTGGCAATATATCTACACGGTCGTCAAAGTCTGTTTGTTTAATCATTCTTTGACCACCAACAACATCGTAGGGATATTCNTGTGGTAGATATAACTTGAAAACTCTTGCTAATAATTTGAACTCTTGTTTAAGGGCTGAGTAAATTCTTTTGTGTATTGCAGACATTGTTCTGCTACCTCTTTCCAACAAGGCTACTGTCGTACCCACTGCTGCCTGTTGATTACCCTCACCTACTTGCAGGTCTGCTATTGAAGCGAATCTTTGACCTGCAGATACTACGACGCCCATAAGTTGTAAGAGAGTTTGCGACGGCTCTTTGAAAGGCAACATCATAAATGCATCTCTGATGTTTCCTCCTGGTGCATCCACATCTCTAAACTCTCCTGGTTGAATGCTTTGAGCGTCATCTCTAATTCTAATACCTCTTTGTTTAAATCCTGCAGGTAAGTTTGATAAAGTTCCTGCGTCTAATAGTTGTCGTAATGCAGCTGTTGCTGTTCTTGATAATCCACCAATCATATGTATTAAACCAAAACCATAGAAACCAAGTCCTGGTAAAAATTTAAAGTGTACAAAATATTCTATCTTTTTTCTTAAAGGGTCACCTATTTCGTAGTTTCTTTTAATTGATAAAACTTCTCTAGAATTTTCTTCGATAGTTACAACATATGGAAGTTTAATTCCTGTCGGTTCACCATCATTACCCATGTCTTCAAAACCTTCTAAGTCTAAATTTACATGGCACTCTAATAAATTAAATATATCTTCGTCTCTACCTTTACTTGCACCTTCTAGTTCTCTTTCTTTTTTTTCAACTTCGGTTTCATTTAAAGGACCAGGTTTTAAATCTATGTCTCTATAGAAACCAGCAACTTGTTGTTTTCTTAATTCGTTTTCAGATATTTGAACCCGATGAATGATTGACTCCGCATCATCTAATGAGGTAGCTGTATACGGCACAATCAAATCATCTGCGGGAACAAATTTAGAGCAAGCCATTGCGCTTGCTTCGTCGTAGTATACCTTTTTAAAAGCAGAACCTGCTAAAGGTAAATGAAATAACAATGAATCAAAATCTGGTTCATAGTCTTTCATCTTATCCATAATTTGATAGTTCATGAAATCTTTTACTCTTTGAGATTGTTTTTCTTTGTCGGGTGTTGGCACACCTAAAATTTGTGTTCTAACTGGTCCATTCGCAGGTAATAATTCTTTGTAAGCTAGCGACTGAAACTGTGTAACTGCTTCTGCTAATACAGGGTGTGTTGCACCTGATGCACCTTGAAAAGGCTCTGTTCTATTATCATATTTAAAACCTAATAAGTCTAAACCCTCTCTGTAACCTCTTTCCCAGTCTTTTCTAGAATTTTTATAATCTTGATAATTTTGATAAAGTGATGTTCCTAATCTACCTAAAACATCATCCGGTAAATGCTCTGCTAAATTAGCGTAGTGTTCTTCACCACCCTCAACAGAACCTATTGATGGATCATAATTAATATCTACAGAACCATCTTCGTTTTCTGTAACTTCTACGGGTTCACCTTGTTCAGAAATTTTCTGTTGCTCTTCTTGTTGAGCAACTTCTATTTCTTCAGGTGATGGTACTTTTATCTCTTGCTCTACGTTTGGAAGAGACTTGTCTACGTCTGCCATTTATTTTCTCCAATTTTACAGGTTTAACAGTATTATAATCAATAAGCAAGCCCTGTGGTTGTGGGCCTCTTTTTGGGGGTATAGTTTTAGTTAATTTCATCTTCTATTGCCTTGATTGTGCTGTCATCAACTTCATCAAAATCAGATACAGTTCCATCTTGATCAAATATAGCTTTACCTTCTTCATATTCATCAGGAGCTTGAATAGTTTTTTGAGTCTCCATACCTTCGTCTTTAACAATTTCTTCGCCTTTTCTAATCTCAAAAGTTGTTTTATCTTCAATCGTATCATAGGTCTTATCTTCATAAGAGCCTACTCCAGTTTTATTTCTTTCAACTCTAATATCTCCTGTTGTCAGATCTTCATAAAGTTCGTACTCACTTCCATCTTTACCCTGGTAAGTTAAGACCCTTTCTCTTTCTTGAGTGCTAAGTTTAGGAGTAACATCTGTGCCAAGTTTTCTAATTTTATCTACGAGTAACATTAGTTTATCCGCACCAAGTTTAACACCATCTTGCACGACAGGTACAACTTTTGCTGCTGGTTTTAAAAATTTACCAACCACAGGTATAGACATAATCCCTGCCATTACCTTCATAAAATATCTTCTGCTTGGATCGCTTGGTCCTTTAGCAAAACCTATTCTGCCTCCAAGAGCATAAATACCTCTGTCTAAATTCATTTCATCTTGTAAATCTGTTGAATCAATCGGGTCACCAAAAAATGTCATACTTGCTCCACCAAGTCTTTCTGCTAATGCGGTATCTGTTTTAGCTAAATCAAATAATATTTTTCTCTCTTCATCAAATATACTTGGCTCATCCTCTGTAGGTGGCTCTGCTGCTTCAATTTTTTTAAGAGCATCTAGAACACCTTTAGCTTTATTCGAACGTATTATATTTTGTAAATTTTTTGACTCATCACTATCAAGTTTACCTTCAAAATAATTTTGTAATACTTGAGCAGATACATCTGGTTCTCCTCTAGCCTCTGTAGCAAAAAGATCTACTATTGGTTTTATACTTGGTGCTTCTGCATAAACATCTAATACTTTACCTATTGGAGATTTTTTATAATCAACTCCTTTTTTATCTGCGAACTCTGTTTCTGCTTTTAATCCTGCACGCTCCTCTGCATCAGAGATGGTAGCATTAAATAAATTGTTTTCTTGCTTTTGTAATTGTGGTGCGTAACGTTTTTCTATCTCTTCTTCAGTTTCACCAATATTAGTTTCAGCAAAGTCATCTCCTGCTAAAGCTAGTTCAGCTTCTTTCTGTTGTTCTAAACTACTAAGTTTATCTTGTTCACTTTTAAATTTTCTAAGATTTAAAATTAAACCTGCATTAGTAGGGTCCATTCTTCTTAGTACTTCAAGTTTATTTGCTTGTTCATAAGAGTTATCTGTTCTATAAAAATCTGTGGCTCTTTTAAAAGCTTCATCAAGTGTGTCTCCCATTTGTGTTCTAATAAGTGTGTCTGCGCCAATGAAAATTGCTTCAGGTATGATACCAAACTTTGCAAACGTTCTTAGTCCTCTATAACTTTGCTTTCCTATCTCCATGGCTTTGTTTGCAAACTTAATAAAGTTTCTTTGTCCAGCGCCTTCTGGAATCTTACCTGTATTGATCATCTTTTTACCTTTTTCAAAACAGCTTGTTCCGTCTTGAAAATCAACACGTCCTCCATCGGCTTTTTTAACCGCATCAGGACAGGCAATGGCTGAGACTAATGTTTTAAAATCTTCAAAACCATAAAATTTTTCTTTTTTAATTTTATCTGCCTGCACTCCTAGTCTATCAATTATTGCTTGTTCGTAATCTTTTCCTGTTAATCCTTTAAAAGGTTCATTTAATTTTTTTATTGATGTGTTAAATTGTGATTGAGTAATGTTACCCGCCCGTAGAGAATTATTTAAAGCCATTTCTACCATATTAATATCTCTCGTATTAAATCTTAAATTAGTAAAAGGTTCATTCTTTACACCTTTTGGTCCATGAAGAACATCTATGGTTCCAAAATTAGGACTCCACTTATAACCATCAACTTGAATTTGTTTAACTAAATCTCTTACTTTAATTTTAGAACCAGGTTTAAAAGGGTTGTCAACTTCTTTATTTTTTAAAGCTGTGGCGTTATTAATTGTTTTATAAGCCTCTGCGAAATCTTTCTTTAAAACATCGGTATCACTTAATTTTGCTAAATTATATTTTTTTCCTTTATAACTAAAAGATACGTCTGGTCCTTTTAATTCTTTTCCAAACTTCCAAGGTATTAGCTTACCTTTTTTATCAAAAAATTTTATAGGGCCTTTACCAAGATTTTGATCCCAATTACGAAAAGCAAAATTCATAATAGTATATTTGGGTTGATAACTTGCACCAACATTTGCACCATAAGTTATTATGGGTCTTCCTTCTGCTAAACTATTTGCCTTTATTAATTGATCGGAAAAAGATAATTCACTTAAAATATTTTTTGAGTAACCTGTGGAAAGTCGATCAGTTATAAGATCTGCACCTTGATCTTTTATAGTATTATAGGTAGGAACTTTTCCTGCTTTTAAAGATTTAGAAACTGCATCACGACTAAGACCTGTTCTTTTTACTAAAGTCTTATACCAAAGGTCTCCCAGTGGTTTATCATCCATAAGCATTCTTTTTAAAACAGTNTCTAGTTTTTGCTCCGTGCTCTCTAGTGTATTTAAAATAGGATAAGTTCCTGGATCTAATCTAAATCTCGGTCCTGCTTTTTGTTTAGCCTGTGCAGCTCCTGTTTTTATATTAAATTTAATTACAGCTTTTTTTACTATCTCTTGTTTAGAAACAAATTTATCACCATCATTTGCTTTTGTTATTTCTTTAGCTAAATATTTTCTAACTTTTTCTATTTTACTCTCTCCTAATCTTTCTTTACCTGTTTCAGTTGCAACTCCTAAAGAATATCTTAATGCTTGAACATTAGACGAATTAAATTTCTTACCATATCTTGGTGTACTATATTTTTTATTTAAAATTTTAGCTGTTTCTGTATCAGATATATTTTTAGATTGATTTAAAATTTTTTTTAATTCTTCCAGTGTTATTTTTGGTTTACTACCAATATCAAAATTTTCTCTCTCAATAAAATCTACAGACTCGTCCATCAAACCAGAACCAATCTCTTCCATAGTTTTTCTTAATCTATCTTTTCTTTTTTGTTCTTGTAAATCTAGAAGTTCTTCTGGTTTTGGTTGAGGTAAAGGCTCGGGTCTAGTTAGATAAGCCATCATTTGATTATAATCGGCTATCTTCATTACATCCCCATCAAATAATTTAGACCACCACCTGCATTTTTAGTTCTTGGTGTTTTCTTAAAAGCATTTAAAATTGCATCAGAGCTCATGCCTTTTTCCATCATTTTAAAAGCTTCATCCATAGTTGCTAACACTTCTGCTTTTCTTTGTGGATTATCATCAGCCATAATCTTTTCAATTAACTCATCTGTTATGCCAGGATATTTTATTTTAAGTTCCATTCTTTCATAAAACTTTGGCGTAACTGTTTTTACAAATTCCATTGGATTATCATAAAGTTCTCTTAGTTCATCAAGTTCTTGTAGTTCTCTTTGTGTTTTGCTTAGAACTTCATCTGGCACAACAACTTGATCCGCAGTTTTAACGGCATCTTTACCAAATTTTTCGCTCATCATTTTTATAATACTTTTGATACCTTTTCCTACTGATCCAGATTTAAAACCAACACGACCACCACTAGCTAAATCTTCTGGATCAGGTAGCTCTGATGTTTCTGATATTTCAACTGCTTCATCATCTAAAGATTCTCTGACAACAGGTTTCTTAACTTTGAAATTATCTTTCATAGATAAAAATTCTTCTGCTGCTTCACGTTCATTTTTTGCTGTATCAATAATACCATCTAGATCTCCTAGCTTTTCTACATCTCTTTCGTAATAATTTTCAAATACTTTTAACGGATCCATGTTTTGATCGGCGCCACTTTTTAAATCATCATAATTTTTTAAACTGTTTCTAACATCTTCTGGTAAATTAATTCGATCATCTTTTAATAAGATCTGTCTTATAACAGCTCTTCGTTTTGCTTCTACGCCAGCACTGTAACCTTTTGCCATCAGGTCACTCACTACATCATCTACTCCCTTTTCTAGGTCAGCTATGTCATCTTCTAATGTGGTTGTCTTTGGTGGCGTGTATCCTTCATCTAGTAGAGACTTTACACCTTGTTGATCCATTTTATATTGAGCAGAGTCTTTGATAGCTCTGTCCGCTAAACTTCCTGGCTCAACACCTTTGGGTAAACCAAGCTCTGATTTCAAAGTCATGATACCTTCGTCACCAACTTTCTTTGATGTTGCAATGTCAAATACTTCTGCTTCAGGTTCAAAACCTGCTGCTTTAAGATCTTCAGTTAATCCCTTTCCTGTGTTTGGAAGTTTTTGTGCGTCTTCTAAAAGATTACCTATATAGTCTAATCTTTTTCTCTCTTCTTCAGTAAGAACTCTTTTAGCTTGTAAAGCGTCTCCTTCTTTTGCTAGAGCGTTTAATTTATTATCTGTCATTTTTAAAAGCTCTGGATTAATTTTGAGTTTTTCTGTTTTTCCTTTTTTAGCGTTAAGAAGTCTTCTNGCATTCATNTCAAAATTNNNNACCTCTGATGCATTTTTATTTGAAAGTGCAAATGGACCATACTCTGCTATTTTCTTTTCTATAAATTTTAAAACGTCAGAGTTTTTAAAAGCTGAGTCTGAGTATAGTTTAAAAGGACTGTTTTTATCTAGCTTGATGGGTTTAGCTACGTTTGTGCCTGTACCAATAATTTTATTAAGGTAATTTTTGCCAAACAATAATTGTAGTATTTTGAATAATTCCATCAGTAATAAATCCTTTTAACTTTGTTAATGACCTCATCTTTTTCATCATCTGGATGCAAAACAAAGCCACCCTGCCTAAATCTCATAATCGCTTGTGTTGTTGAGTCCACAAGGTCATCATGATCGCCGAAGGGGAATGCAGCACACTCCTCAATCACTTCTTCAGCGAATTCCTGGTCAGGAGCATATATCATACCACTTTCAAATAAAGGTGCAACCGAATTAACTCTGGTATGCTTATCGTTTCCTTTTGACGGCGTAAAATTGACGACAGGTATACCCATCTTCCTTAACTCATCTGTTAAAGGTTGACCTGACGCTTTGGCCTCGATGATAACCGTATCAGGATCCCAATACTTAAACTGTTCCATAGCAACCTGTTTGAGCTCTGGAAAATCATATCGGCCTTTTTTAGAATCTAATAATATCAAACTAGCAGGACTATCATCATTTAAATAAAACACACCCCATGTAGTGATCGCAGAATAGTCAGCTGATTGTTTCTTACCAAACGCTGTATCATAAGATTGTATGACATGCTTCAATGCAGGTATGTAATCTTCTTCCCACCTTTGCCACCACTCTCGTTTGATAATTGCTCCTTCTTCTGATGTTGGGTTCTGCATATACTGAGCGTTCCATTTCTGTACACCCGTTGATGCTTTCACTGCTTCTAGTTCTTCTAACTTCCAATACTCTGGCCATAGTGGTTCACCTGACGGCATGATGGCAGGAAACTCTATGATCTCCCACTGATCAGCTTTGGCCTCTCGCTGCGCGCCTAACAGCATACCGGTAAGATCTTTTGTATTCCATCTTGTCATGACAAGAATAATTGCACCGCCTGGCTGGAGACGTTGACGAGGACCTGATGTATACCATTCAAAGGTTCTCTCCATAGCATCTCTATTCATAGCGTCTTGTTCTGTGTGCGGGTCATCAATGATAAGTAAATCTGCACCACGACCTGTAATAGCACTCCCGACACCCGCTGCGTAATACTCACCGCCTTGTTGTGTTTCCCACTTACCGGCAGCTTGCGAATCTTCTTTGAGTCTAGTTTTAAAAATAGATTGATACTCAGGACTATCTAAAAGTTGTTTTGCTTTACGCCCGAATCTGACGGATAGTTCTGTGGTGTTAGTGGATTGAATGATCTTGAGCTTCGGGTTTCTACCCACCATCCAAGCGGGCAGCAAGTAGCTAGCGAACTCGGACTTTGTATGTCTAGGTGGCATGTTTATAATCAGTCTTTTAATTTTGCCTTCGGCTATCTGATTAAATTTTTCAGCAACAATCTTGTGATGGGATCCTTCAACAAAATCNGGCCANACATGTTTNACAAACTTCATGAAGTCATCTCTAATNCCAGCCTCTTTCTTTTTTTCAGCGTGCTGAAGATANGTNTTCATNAACTCTTTTCTTACATCGGGTGGTAATCTTTTTATCTTTTCTAAATCTATTTTCATTTCAAAAAAATTTTCTGCAAAATTTTTTAG
>FUFK010064604.1_pt1 | contig 10312 bp, 11 predicted proteins | sample 1021851 | NCBI WGS metagenome assembly FUFK01 (sample SAMEA51879418, study PRJEB19060) | metagenome
TAACCCTCTAGTATTTTTATCAATTAATCCTCTTAACATTAATTCTAATTTTTCAGAATCACTCAAAATTTGTGGTAGTTGACTAGGAATGTCGATTTTTAACTGCTCTGTCCAGTAGTCAATCGAGTACCATTTGAGGGTACCTTGAACTTCTTGATAAAGTTTTTTAACTATAGAGAGTGACTCCTCTTTTGAGATGGAATTAATTTCTGCGTAAGTCTCTGGGATTAACTCTAGGAAAAAGTAGTTTAACCGTCGTAAGGCAATACTCTTATAGTTTTACCAAATATTATTACAACTCTATCATTATTACTTAATTTTGTTTCACTACCTTGAACAATCGCTACATCATCTTCACTGTCATCAATATTAATAATATATTGATGTCCATCATGGTTCCCCAACAATGCTTCTGTGACATAACCAAGTGCAGCCCCACCTATTGTTGCATAAACAATNGCAATTTCCTCACATTTTGCNCCTGCNATTAGTTCTTTTCCACAAACCTGNGTACCTAAAAGNCCACCAATCATTGCTCCTGTNGTAGCACCAATTAAACTTCCTTCACCTTTAACTTTTACTGGTAAAGAGGAAACAATATTTCCATATTTAATTGATTTAATTCTTTGAGTATCTGATTTTTTAACGTCNGATGGATTGGTCGTGTTACACGAAACTAAAAATAGAGATAAAAATAAAATAAATATATATTTCACATTTATTTGATTAGATTTAAAATTAGCCATAAATTAGGCATTAAATATTATTTGTAGGCTTGCATATGAGCATTGTAAAATTATTAGTAGAATATCACAAAATGATACCTCATCCTGAAGGTGGACATTACGTTGAGGTATTTAAAAATAAAGATGTGAGTCATATTTATTTTTTATTGGAAGGCCATGAACATTCTCATTGGCATAGAATAACTAAGAATGAAACAGTACACTTTTATTCTGGAGATCCTTTAGAAATATATACTTCCAAAGATGGAGAAGAGTTTGAAACTAACCAAATTGGGTCAAATAACAATTTTATTTATAGTATTGAAAAAAATACTTGGTTTGCAATGAAACCCAAAGGCAAATACAGCTTAATCGGTTGCACAGTTGCTCCAGCTTTTGAGTTTGAAGATTTNGAACTTGCACCAAAAGATTGGAANCCATCTAAATTTAATTTATCTCTNAAGTAGAATTAAGTATTCACATTAATTAAATCCAGATATACTTTTTTTATAAAAATGAGCCATAAATTTTATAAACCTGCAAGATCCAGACTTCAAAGAAGTGAACTAGCAGTTCCAGGTTCTTCTCCAAAAATGTTTGAAAAGGGGTTGAATTCTGATGCTGATTACATTTTTTTAGATTTAGAAGATGCTGTTTCTCCAAATGATAAGATAACTGCAAGAGCAAATGTTATTAAAGCTTTAAACGAAATTAATTGGAGAGAAAAAGGAAAAACAATATCTGTTAGAATTAACAGTTTAGATACTCATTATATGTATAGTGACCTTGTAGAAATTGTAGAGCAAGCTGGAGAAAATGTTGACACAATTTTAGTTCCAAAAGCAGGAACGGCTAGCGATGTTTATATGGTTGATTGCTTGCTCACACAAATTGAAACAAATAAAAAAATCAAAAATAAAATTGGAATTGAATGTTTAATTGAAACAGCACTTGGAATGTCGAACATAAAAGAAATTGCAACATCAAGTGAAAGACTTGAAGCTTTGCATTTTGGAGTAGCAGATTATGCAGCAAGTCTTAGAGCAAGAACAGTTGTTATAGGTGGATTAAATCCTGATTATCCTGGTGATCAATGGCATCATGGTTTATCAGAATTAGTAATGACTTGTAGAGCCTTTGGATTAAGAGCAATTGATGGACCTTTTGGAGATTTTAATGATCCAGATGCTTATATAGCTGCAGCAAAAAGAGGAGCAGCTATAGGGATTGAAGGAAAGTGGGCAATACATCCTTCTCAAATAGAATTAGCAAATAAAGTATTTTCGCCTCCAGAGACTGAAGTGAACAAGGCAAAAAGAATTTTAGAAGAACTTGAAAAAGCCGCCAATGAAGGCAAAGGTGCAGCCCAATTAGATGGCAGAATGATTGATGCAGCGTCTGCAAGAATGGCAGAGAATATTGTTAATATAGATAAATTAATAAATAAATAATTATGGACATACACGAATATCAAGCAAAGGAAATTCTATCTAGTTTTGGAGTAACTATTCCAAGAGGAGGCATTGTTTATAGTCCTGAAAATGCTGAAAATAAAGCTAGAGAGATTGGTGGATCTAAATGGGTTGTAAAAGCACAAATTCATTCTGGAGCAAGAGGAAAGGCAGGAGGAATAATAGTTTGTAATTCACCTTTAGAGGTTGCTCAGGCAACAGATAAATTATTAGGTAAAAAATTAGTTACAAATCAAACAGGACCTGAGGGAAAAATTGTAAATAGAATTTATATTGAAGAAGCAACTGATATTGAAAAGGAACTTTATCTAGGTTTAGTATTTGACAGAAGCTCTGAAAGCATAATGGTTGTAGCCTCAACAGAGGGAGGAATGAGCGTTGAGGAAATTGCCAAAGAAAAACCAGAGACAATTATTAGATCTAAAATTGAAGTAGCAGTAGGAATTCAAAGTTTTCAAGCAAGAGAATTAGCATTTGGATTAGGTGTTGATCCAGAGTTAATAGCTAGAGCTTCAGATACGATAATTGGATGTGCAAAAGCTTTTAGTGAGTTAGATGCTACAATGGTTGAAGTTAACCCATTAGTTATTTCAAAACAAAAACAAATATTAGCTTTAGATTGTAAAATGAGTTTTGATAACAATGCAATGTTTAGAAGAAATAAAGTTTCAGAACTTAGAGATAAATCACAAGAGGATGAAAAAGAAGTATATGCATCAGATAGNGGTTTGAATTATGTNAGTTTGGATGGAAACATAGGAAATATTATTAACGGAGCTGGGCTTGCTATGGCATCAATGGACATGATTAAATTAGCCGGTGGAGAACCCGCCAACTTTTTAGATGTCGGTGGAGGAGCAACTCCAGAAAAGATTGTCAAAGCATTTAGGCTAATAACAATGGATAAAAAAGTAAAAGTAATCTTAGTAAATATTTTTGCAGGTATAAATAGGTGTGATTGGGTTGCAGAAGGTATTGTTCAAGCGCTAGATAAAATTGAGGTAAAGGTCCCATTGGTTATTCGATTAGCTGGTACAAATGTTGAAAAGGGAAATAAAATTTTAAAAGACAGCAATATAAATTATATTGAAGCAAGTACTTTAGAGGAAGCTGCTAATAAGGCTGTTGCAGCACTAAAATAAATGTCAGTGATCATACATAAAGATACAAAAATTATTATCCAAGGGTTTACCGGAAAAATGGGAACATTTCATGCTGAGGAAATGATTAAATATGGATCAAATATAGTTGGAGGTGTCACACCTGGCAAAGGAGGTCAAAAGCATTTAGAAAGGCCAGTTTTTAACACTGTAAAAGATGCTGTTAAACATACTGGAGCAGCAGCATCAATACTATTCGTACCCCCAGCTTTTGCAGCAGACTCAGCAATGGAAGCAGCCGATGCAGGAATTAAAACTTGTGTAGCTATAGTTGATGGAATTCCATCACATGACATGATTAGAATTAAAAGATACATGAGAAGATATTCTAGAACAGAAAAAATGACTTTAGTTGGACCTAACTGTGCTGGAATTATTAGTCCAGGAAAATCNATGTTAGGAATAATGCCTGGGCANATTTANAAAGAAGGAAGAGTTGGAATTATAAGNCGTTCAGGAACTTTAGGTTATGAAGCTGCCCAGCAAATGAAAAATTTAGATATAGGAATTTCAACAAGNGTTGGNATTGGNGGTGATCCNATNAANGGAAGTTCNTTTAGAGATATAATTGAAAAATTCGAAACTGANGATGAAACTGATGCTGTATTAATGATTGGNGAAATAGGNGGACCACAAGANGTAGCAGCTGGAGAATTTGCAAAAGAAAATATGAAAAAACCAGTTATNGGTTATATTGCTGGATTAACAGCTCCAAAGGGAAGAGTTATGGGTCANGCTGGAGCNATAGTCTCAGCATATGGAGAAAGTGCAATTGAAAAAGTTGANATTTTAAAAGAATGTGGAGTTACAATTTCCAAAAATCCGTCTGTTATGGGTGANACNGTAAAATCTGTTCTTGATAAAATGTAAATGCCTTACGATGATCAAAATATTTTTGCAAAAATTTTAAGAGGAGAAATACCTTGCAAAAAAATTTATGAAGATGATTTTGTATTATCTTTTCACGATATAAATCCACAAAAGAAAGTTCATGCTTTAGTGATACCTAAAGGGAAATATATTAACCTGGACGATTTTAATAAAAATGCATCCAAGGATGAGATTGTAGGACTTATAAATGGAATATCTATTGTGGCTGAAAAATTAGGNATTTCCTCNGAAAAAGGTAATGGATATAGAACTTTAGCNAATATTAATGAAGATGGAGGACAAGAAGTTCCACATTTACATTTTCATTTATTTGGTGGTGAAAAAGTGGGTAAAATGGTTTCGTGATTACAAAAATTAGTCGAAATTATTTAGAGATAAAATCTATCGATGAATTAAATTATTCAAAAAGTCCAAACAATAAATGTGAACTATTTGAAATAAATCCACCAGATTTTCAAATAAATAAATTTTTTTATAAACAAATTGGAAGTGATCATAGATGGATTGACCGTTTAGTTTGGGATGATCAAAAATGGATATCTTACGTAAGCAATCCAAATGTAAAAACTTATGTATTGAAAGAAAATAATGATTTGGTTGGATATTTTGAACAAATTATTAATCAGGAAAAAAATGATTGTGAAATAGCATATTTTGGAATTTTAAAAGAGTTTTATGGAAAAAAATATGGAGCTCATCTTTTGTCATTAGCAATTACAAAGTGTTTTGAGAAAAAAATTAATAAGGTATGGCTTCATACTTGCTCNTTNGACCANGAAAANGCTCTTAAAAANTATTTATCTCGGGGAATGAAAATATTTAAGTCAGAAACAATAAATTTAGATATTAATTAGTATAATTTCTAATATCGAATATTTTTTGATCGACTTGAATATTTTTATCAACAATCGAGAGTTTTGTTTCAACTTTATTTTGGTATATATCNATTGTTGACCAACCAACTAAATTAAGANTTTGATTATCAAAGTAAATAATTATATCTAAATTTTCGTAAGTTAATTCAAATTTGTAATTATCACCGACTGAAATCTCTTCCCCAAGTTCTCTAATTTGGCTGATAATAAATTCCTTATCCAAAATTAGATTAAGAGGCGTTTTGTCTAGAGAATATCTAAAATACTGATTATTTTTGTTTGAATTTATCAATAATGACTTACCATTAGAAACTAAAACTTTCTTGTAGAAGTCATCATATTCACAAAAAATTTTTTTTGGGTAATTAATTATGCAACTTCCTGTCTCAATTTTTTCATCAATTTTTTGTTTAAATTTAAATTTTAAATTGTCTGTAGAAATTAAATTTGAAATTATTCGAGATTTTACAGACCCATGAGCAATGGTTGTAGATAAAAAAAAAAATATTAAGATTAATTTTTTCATTTAAGAACTTCTCTTTTCCCCACATGATTAGCTTTACTTACTTCACCATTTAATTCCATTTGGTCAATTATTCTTGCTGCACGGTTATATCCAATTTGTAGTTTCCTTTGTAAAAAAGACGTAGAAGCTTTTCTTTCACTTTTAATGATTTCAAGAGCAGTTTCGTATAATTCATCTAGATTTTCATCATCTTTGTTTGACGATTTTGTGTCTTTTTCATCAGCAAAATTTAAAATTTCATCAACGTAATCTGGCTCAGCCTGATTTCTTAAAAAATTGTTAATTTTTTCAATTTCATTCTCAGATACAAATGGTGCATGTATTCTAACAATTCTGTTCGCAGAAGACATGTAAAGCATATCACCTTTTCCAAGCAATTGTTCAGCACCTTGTTCGCCAAGTATAGTTCTACTATCTATTTTAGAGGTAACTTGAAAAGATATCCTTGTTGGAAAATTCGCTTTTATAGTTCCTGTAATTACATCGACACTAGGTCTTTGTGTTGCCATAATAATATGAATTCCAGCAGCTCGCGCCATTTGAGATAATTTTTGAATATAATTTTCGATTTCTTTACCAGCAACCAACATGAGATCAGACATTTCATCAACAATTACAACAATATATGGCATCGATAATTTATGTTTCTCATTGTAGCCATCAATGTTTCTAACTCCTTCTCTAGTCATAAGTCTATATCTACTCTCCATTTCTTTAACGACCCANCCCAATACTGATGCAGCTCTTTTTGCNTCTGTAATAACAGGACATAATAAATGGGGGATGCCTTCGTAAGTTGATAGCTCAAGCATTTTTGGATCAATTAGTATAAATTTGCACTTATCTGGAGAGTGTCGATAAAGTAGTGATAGTATTATTGTGTTTATACAAACNGATTTTCCAGATCCTGTAGTACCCGCAATAAGTAAATGAGGCATAGCACTTAGATCACCTGTAATAGGCATACCAGAAATACTTTTTCCAAGAGCAATAGGTAATTTAATATTCTTCTTTGAAAATTCATTGCTAGATATAATTTCACTAAGATAAACGTTTTCCCTTGAAGATTTTGGTAATTCAATCCCTATAGAGCTACTACCTGGAATTGTTGCTATCCTGGCAGACTCAGAACTAGTATTTCTTGCAATATCTTCTGACAAATTTATTATTTTAGATACTTTGACACCTGGTGCTGGTTCAAACTCGTTTAATGTAACTACTGGTCCGTTGCTTATTTTATTTATTTTACCCTCTACACCAAAATCTAACAATATTTTTTCAAGAGTTTCTTCATCAACTTTAATTTCAGATGAGTTCTCTCTTTCTTTCTTTGTTGGTTGTTTCAAAAAATCCAAAGTTGGAAGTTTAAATTTAAAAGTCTTTAATTCTGGTTCTACTTTTTTATCAAAAGAGAAATTTTCTTGAACAGTTGTGGGTTCAATTTTTGGTTCAGTATTTTCTTCAATATCAAGGTATGGTTCTATAACTTCAGATTTTTTTTCCTTTTTAAATAATAGAAATATTTTCTTTAAAATATTTAAAATATAATTTATTTTAAAATTCACACTCTTTAAAAAAGATAATAATATTAAAGTAATTAATATGTAATAAGAAAAATTTTCTGAGCTTTTAACTAAATTTAAGATATACGTTTCTTTGTATATATTACCTAAAAACCCTTTATTTCCGTTTATGACCAGCCAATAAGAATCTTCTCTAAATGCTGAAAAAAATAAACAAGCTAATAAAATATAAAGTATTATGAAAAAAGAATTTTCAATAATTGAAAGAAATTTTTTTGAAATTGCAACACTTAAACCAGTAAAGAAAAAAGTAAATGGAATTAGTAAAGAGACTAAGCCAAAACTTTGAAACAACAGGTCAGATATAAAACTTCCCTTGGGCCCCATTAAATTTTTAATTAATGTATTTTCTGGAAAAATGAAATTTGGATCTTCAGGGGAATAAGTTACTAATGATGCAAAGATAAAAATAGACGCTAATACAATTATAATCCCTACTAACTCTGCTAATCTATTAACACAAAAAGTCCCAATTTTATTAATTAATTCTCTCATATTACACAAATCAGATTTGTCACTTTTACCATTATACTATTATTGTTAAAATTAAATAATAAATGAATATATGTTTAATAGGCTTTAATCTTACAAACTTTCTCCTGGCAATATCACTAAGTAAAAAAGGTTTTGAGGTAGATATTATTTTTGATGAAAAAAATAAATCTAAATCAAATAATAGAACAATTGGTATTTCAAAAAAAAATATTGAATTTCTAAAATCAATTTTAAATATCCCAAATCGATTTCTTTGGCCAATATTTCAAATCGAAATTTTAAATTTAAAAAATAATCCATCAAAAAAAATAAAATTTAAAGATGATAAAGATGAAAACTTTTTCCTAATAAAACAAAGGGACTTATTTCAGTTATCTGAAAAAAAATGTAAGCAATTAAAAAATATTTATTTTTTTAAATGTACACCAAATGAAATTTTAAAATTAGAGAAAACTAATAATTATAATTTTATTATTAATTCCCAATCAAATAATATTTTAATAAAAAAATTCTTTTCAAATAATATTAAAAAAGATTATGAGAGCATGGCATTTACTGCGATCCTAGATCATAAAAAAATAAATAATCACACAGCTGTGCAAGTTTTCACAAAATATGGACCTTTAGCTTTCCTGCCACTATCTAGAGAAAAAACATCTGTAGTTTATTCAGTGCGGAAAAAATTTGGACTTAATTCAGTTAAAATAAAAGATGAAATTTTAAAGCATTCAAAATTTTATAATTTAAAAAAAATCTCTGAATTAGAAAATTTTGACCTTAAATATTCTTTCCCTAGAAAATTTGTTCACAAAAATATTCTCTGTTTTGGGGATGTTTTGCACAAGATACATCCTCTTGCGGGACAAGGATTTAACATGACTTTGAGAGATTTAAAACTCATTTCTTCTATATTAGACAACAAATTGGAATGTGGTTTAGAGATTGATAAATCCATACTTCTCGAGTTTAGAGATAAAAGTAAACATTTAAACTATATTTTTGGAGCTGGAATTAATTTTATTAATGATTTTTTTAAATTAGATAGTGAGTTCGATGGTAAAATATCTGATAATATTTTTAGTCTGTTAGACAAAAGTGAATTTTTCAAACGTAATTCAATTTCTATTGCTAATAAAGGTTTAAATTTTGCTATTGAATAGTTTTGTTTGTAAAATTGTAATTAGTGTAAGTAACTAATATTTCCTCTAATTTTTTTTTTCTATCCATTAAATTTTTTGTCTCTAATAAGATTTGTTTTTCCTCCAATGTAAATGGTGAAGCCATCGACAAAGTATTTATTGTTTGCTCAACACTTTGGTTTTCAAGATCTTTCCAATTAATTTGNTAACCTTGTTGCTCAAATAGTTTCTTTAAATCATTAAAGACTTGTTTTAAATCAGAAAACTTTATTGTTTCTTTTTGTTCGACCAAGTCATTTGAAAAGTTATTAAAATTNACTTCACACTCTCTGTATAGTTTACTGGAACTTATTTCGCCAATAGTTTCATATCTACATATTCCATTTAAAACTATAAGATATCTTCCGTCTTCTGTTTCATTAAAACTTGTAATTTTACCAATGCAGCCAACTTTATGTAGATCTGGTTTTTTTAAATTTCCAGTTCTCTTTGGTTGGATCATTCCAATATATCTGTCATTCTTCATACTATCATCAATCATTTGTATATATCTTGGCTCAAAAATATTTAGTGGAACCGTTGTTTTAGGAAAAATAATAAAATTAGATAGTGGAAAAACAGGAATTTTTTTTGGTAAATCTTTGTTTATCATATTGATCATTTAATTTAAGAATAAGTATATAGTATTACATCATTATAATTCAATGAGAGAAAAAAATTTAAATTTCGATAAACAAAAAATATTTAAGTTTTTTCAAGATAAAAAATACGTCAAAATATCAAAGATTTCAAAATCGATTTTAAAGGCTTTTGCAAATGATAAAGAGATTTATAAAATTATAATATTCAGTGAGATTAATGAGAAAAATATTGACAAAGCTTTAGTTGTCTCTGAAAAACTTCTACTTTTAAAAGATGACGCTGAGACAAATTATATNCATGGAAATGTTCTTAAACTAAAAAATAAATTTGAGGAGGCAATAATTTTTTATAAAAAAGCTATAGAGTTGAAACATGATTTTTTTGAAGCATATAATAATCTNGCTAGTTCACAAAAAAAAATTGGNTTAATNAANGANGCNATTCAAAACTATAATANTTCNATNAAAATNAAAGAAAACAATCTNGAGGCANATTTTAATTTAGGAAATTTGTTATATGATGAAAAAAAATTCGATGAGGCTCTTACATCCTATGAAAAAGTTATAGAAATTAATAGAGAATTTCCTAAATCGTATTTTTTAATTGCACAAATAAAATCTGTTCAAGGAAAGTTTGAGGAAGCGAAAAATTATTTTTTAAAAGCAATTGAGAAAGATAAATTTTTGTCAGAGGCCTATGTTCATTATGTAAATACCAGAAAAATTAAAGAGGACGATAGTATCATAAAGGTTTTAGAGGAACTTTTAGAAATAGATGGTCTTGATAATAAATTAATACAAAACT
>FUFK010065739.1_pt1 | contig 10312 bp, 35 predicted proteins | sample 1021851 | NCBI WGS metagenome assembly FUFK01 (sample SAMEA51879418, study PRJEB19060) | metagenome
GAAAGGTATATATTTTGTTTTTGTTTTTAAATCTTTTCTTGTTGGGTCAAAATGTATGCGACCCCACTTTTCTAAATCATTAGCTTCATCTAGTAAAGTATTGTGTAAACACATAGCTTTTTTTACATCAAGATAAAAACCATTCTTTTCTTGTTGGTCTATAATAACTCTTACTTGATGTTCCATATGAATAGAAGACCTAGAAAAACCTTTACCCTCTGTTTTTAAATGATTATATAACTTATGTGTTATATCTACATCTTGTTGACAATACTTTCGTAACTCGTGTGTATAGTGAGCAAAGTTTTCTATAGAACCTTTAGGAAATTTAAATCTATCTCCCCATGCTCCTAGTCCATGACCACCATCTCGCATAGGATTAAATAACTGTGATAATATTAATGTATCTAATACTTGTGATGGTTTAATATTTGTGCCTAACAATCTATTAAGAACAGGAGCATCAAAAGATAAACCATTGTGCATAATATATTGGTTAATATTTTTAGACCAATTTTTAAATGAATACATATTACTTGGGTCAAATACTGTATATACATTTGTATCCATATTTTTAGCTACAATACAATTAACTACACTAGCATTTAGTTCGTCTGTTTCTATATCAAGAACAACTTTCACAATCTTTCTCCTCTTTTCCACACCAATTACAAGGCTCACCTTTTCCTACTGCCATTTCAGTTTCTTCTTCTTCACAATAATGCTCCCACATTTCTGGTTTTTTATCATCACTAAATAAAACTTTGTGTGCTTTTACTATCATTCTTTTTTCCTTAAATGTTAACTCTCTTGGTTGATAAACTATTTTGCTTTTAACCATTTTTTATATCCTTCTTCCCAACTTGGTAGCACTCCCTTAATAACTTTATCTTTATCTCCCCAATAAACTAAATGAAAAGCATCACAATTAGGACAAGATAAATTGGTAACAATAGCATGGTCTTCATCATCTTCACAATCATGGTCTCCACCCCATATTAGTTCTGTTCCACAATTATAACATCTCATTAGAAAGGCACCTCTTCTGTATTATTTTCTGCATTATAGTCTACTTCGTAAGGATTGTCAATCTCTTTCATACGACCTGTCTCTTTGTTATAATGTAGATGTGTAGCTATACCTGTATCTCCTGTATATCTATTCTTTAATATTCTTAGTGTTGTTGTATTAGCTTTTACGTCATCAGTATCTTGCTGATTTCTTTCTAATCCAATTACACCATCAGATAGATGAGCAATACTTGCACTACCACGTAAGTGTGAAAGTGTAATCTCTTTACCATCTTCGTGTCCTCTATCTCCTGCAGGTCTACGCAAGTGTGATACTAATAACATACCAATGCCTGTTTGTTCTACAAGACTTCGCAGCTTAGTCATCAATACATCAATAGACTTTCTCTCATCTCCTTCATCTTGTCCAGATACAAGAATAGATAAATGGTCTATAAAAATCCATTTACATTCTAGTGCTTGTGCCATGTATCTAACTCTAGATAATATCTCGTCATTATCTATAGAACCAAAGTGGTCAAAAGCATGAAACCTATTTGTACCAATAGTCTTATCNAACCATTCTAATATTTGTTCTTCACTATAGTTTTTACGAACTTCATTAATATATAATCTAGCATTAGCTTCAACTGACATAATATTAAATACTGTATTCTTTGTATTTTCTTCTAGTGCTAGTATACCTATATTGTGATTTGTATTCTTGAGTAAATGATGCATCATCTCTCGCATAATAGAAGACTTACCCATACCTGCACCAGACGTAAATGTAATTAACTCACCTGTTCTCATACCATAAGTCTTATCATTTAACTTATGCCAAGGATAAGGGACTGTCTCACAATAATCTTCTTCAAATAATTTTGAACGTAGACTACTAAGATTTACAATACCTGCAGGTGTATAAGATTGTGCATTCCACCATGCTTGAGAAAACTTTTCTCTTTTACCCATCTTTAGATATTCATTAGCATCTTTAAACTCCATATTCATAATCTTACATTTGTTAGGACTAAACAACTGTGCTACTTTTTCACTAGCTTCTCTACCTTGTTTATCCATATCAAATGATATAACTATATTTTGAAAACTATCTAAATATTCAAATGCTTTTTTACAATCTCTTAGTGCTGAACCTGCACCTGTNTTNACAGATACACANGCCCANTTACTACCTAATAATTCATANGCAGACATAGCATCTACTTCACCTTCAGTTATAGTAATATANTTNCCACCACCTGTAAANAAATTCTGTCCAAACAAAGTAGCTTCAGTTATATTTCCTTCTACCCACATATNTTTAGTGGCAACATCTCTTACTTTGTTTCCTATNTTAGCACCACTCTCATTGTAGTATTTATAAATGTGGTGTGTATTCATATTACCATTTACTTTTACACTTGTATTATATTTCTGTGCAGTTTCTTTGCTAATATTTCTTTCTGTTAATGCACCTGTTGTACCTACAGTTTTTATAGCACTTTCTGTAGGTATAGGCACTACTTTTTCTTGTTGCATATTCTCTCCAAATCTAGTGTTACAGGAAAAACAATAACTNTAACCTTCAGAATGTTTAACATTCCCATCACTTGAACCACATTTAGGACAAGCACCCCTGTCTAGCCATCTTTTTTCCATAATTCCCCTATCTTATATTATAAAATGTATTTAGTCAATATCAAAAGAACTATCATATAATCTTTTGTATGCACCTATATCAGACTCTGCTCTTTCTTCTATATCTTTTTTAGCTAACTCCATAGCTTCAAAAGGTTCATAGCCTTCTTCTAGATATTCATAGTATCTTTCTTTAACTAACTCTTTCATTTCTTGTTTTAACAAATTCATCTTTCTTCTCTTATAATGAAATTAAATAAAATAAAAAACTAATAAATAAAATTATAGGAAAAATGTGATTGACCCATAATTTTTTTTCTTTGCTTTTTTGAAACCACTTACCTGTAGCTTTTAATCTTCTTTCCCTGTCTTTACTCATCTTTAATATGACTTGCATCTGGATTATATAATCCTTTATTAGGTTTATTTTTATCCAACTCTTCTTGTAACTGTTTAATTCTTATATAAGCATAACGAAGTTGTTCCTGTAAATCTCTAATATTTTTTTTTAATATTTCTATTTCACTCATTGTACTGTCATTATTTGAACCCAATCATCTACAAAGGGTTTTAATATTATTCCTCTTTCATCATAAAGTTCTTGCATAAAAACTTTTGCTTCTCGTTTATTTTTAAAATACATAACTTTACCATCTTCTTCTTCTAAAATGTCAGGTAATTCTATATTATTAGGATAAGGTAAAGCTAAAACATACATATCTTTTCTCATATTATTTTTATTATACATTAGATTTCCCATGTAGTCAATACCCAACATAAGGTACAATAAAACACAGAAAATACCATACTAAAATACTTATAAATATCTGCAGCATTTCTTTATTTATATTTATCATTTTTAATACTCCTCTCTAAGTCCTTGTTTTGTTTANATAATTCGTAGTTAACTTTGTTATCTCTAAGCATATCAAATAAACTATTTAATATAGTTTTTTTAGAAGGTCTTTTATTAAAGTGTAACTCTATTACTACTTTATATTTACTCATCTTTATCACCAGAAATAGCACCTACTAATGGTATTATTTTTGCAGTAGGCTTTGTTTCTTCTACTAGCTTTAGGTCTGGGTCAAACTCTATCTCTGGTGGAAACATAAACTCTTCTAGTTCTGTATACCCACCTATGTGTAGAAAGATTTGTGGCACAGTTTTATGTCCTGCATCTCTAAACCTTTTTATCTTAGGTAGATTATCTAGCACTCTTTCTTCATATACTTCTCCTGCTTCATCTAGTAATGCTTTTGCTTTAGTACAATATTCACAGTTCTTTTGTGTGTATATAATATATTTAATCATAATTTATCCTCCTTAATAAATACTGTATCAATAGCCCAAGTATTCTCAGTATCTTTTTTACCTCTTCTCCAATACAAATGGTCTGGTTCACCATATATGCTTGGGTCTATATCTGGGTTATCAAANTCATCTAAGTCCCACATTTGATTNTTAACTATACTTAAAGTANGCATAGCATCTTTTTTCTTTGTTACTGTGTAATGCTTTCTACCATCACCTTCTTCATACAAGTATGTAACCTTACCTGTTTTATTATTAATAGATTTTATTTTATATGCTATCATATTTTCTACCTTTATTAAAGTCTATATAAATTTTTCCTGCTTCTTCAAAATCATTACTATATATGTCATGACTTTTTAATACAGATTCTACATCTGCTAAACATTTTTGAAATATTTTTTCTCCTTCGTCAGTATAGTATTGTTCCCCATCTTTTGGGTTTGGAGTAATATAATTTTTAATCTCTGACTTTAAAATACCTTCCATAAACTTATGTGCTAAATCACATGAAAGATTCAAATAAGTGTCGTCATCTAAATAATATTTGTTAATCATCTGCTAAGTCCTCCTCTCCTTCTTCCATTTGATACTGTGCATCATCTCCATACTCAGTACCTTCAAAAGTAGCTTTACCATCTTTGTCTTTATAAGTTTCTCCCTCTTTCATTTCTACTGACCATGCTATGTCTTGCACTTCATTATAAGTAAGTTTCTTATTAGATTCTACTTTGTAGTATCTAGTATCTACTGTCTGTTCACTAAATCTATATGTGTATTTATACTTCATTTATATTCTCCTCATATGTTTTAATTTCACCTTTGTCTTTTGACTTCATAAATTTTTCACCAAAGGCAAAGTTAAATACTTCTCTTTTTTCTTGTTCATTACATTGGTCAATTAAGTTATTTTTTATTATGTATATCATTTGTTCTTCACTCATCTGCAAACTCCTTTTCTGTTTCCATTCTAAGTTTCATATTAATAACTTCTAGCAACATACTTGTAGCTACATTATGACTAGGTGCAGTACCATATGCAAGGTCTGTTGTTTGCATCTGCATAGCCATTACCATATTAGGTACAGATACTCTGTCTTGTAGTTCTTCGAACATATCAATAATATATTCTCTTGCTAAATCTATCTGCCCTTCATCATTAAGTTTTCTTACTGTCATAATATTTCTCCTCTATATCCTTTAGTCTTTTGATATACTCTATAATCTCTTTATGTGTGTATCTCTCTAGACCATCTTCCCCTATTAGTTCTCTATATATTTCTTCAATCTTCTCTCTGCTCATCTTCACTCTCCTCTATACTGGTTATATAAAACTCCTCGCCATTATGTGTAAACAATCTTTCTGGATTGTTGTCTGCTTCATAAGTGCGACTTCTATCTTCTGCACTATCTCTATCTTTAGAATTTATTTCTTTTTTATAGTGCAAAACTTTTTGTGCATATATGATAAACTTAGCCACGTTGCATGTCCTTTGATTCATATTTAACAAACTTTACTTTCATTCTATCGTCTGGGTCTGGATGTGGAAAACCAAAGTGTTCCCATAACTCTGGACACTCATCTCCATATATCCAACCCCAAGTAATTTTAGGTTTCTTTTTTATCTTAGCTTTAGTTGGCATCTCTTTTATCCTTCTTCCATTTTGTAAAGTCATCTAGTTCTTGAAAGTGTGTTAATAACATATCAAGTGATTCACACGCACCTCTGTACTCTGCTATGCTATGACTATCATTACCTTCATACCACTCTGACTTAATATCTTTTACTGCATTTTTTAATCTTTGTAAAGTTATATTCATATTTTATTCTCCTTTGATATAGGAAACCATTTTATAAAACCTTTTGTTGAATATGTATACTTTAATTTTGCTTTGTTGTCAACATATATAGCAGTAGTTTTATCTTTATACTTGAGTTGCATATCACAACCTAGCATANNCCATAGTCCTTGATGCAGTTCCCAATGCTGTGTNGGTGTTAGATTACGTTCTTGTNCCATATGACTTGTCCTTTCTTAATTANTTCCATTACTTCNTCNTTNGTTGCAGAAGGTTTATGNACCTTCCAATTACCTTNNTCNTTAGGNANNGTNNNTACAACAAAGTCCCCATTTGTATTATGTCTGAAGATACTCATATATAGTTCTTCTACAATCTTTACATATTCTTTCTGAGTATACTTAGATACATCTATCTCTTGCACAAGTGTGGCAAAGTGTTGTACGTTTACTTGTTTAAATCTTTTGCTCATTTTATTTCTCTCCTAGCTTTATCAATCATACGAAGCAAATGAAAAAAATCTTTTTTCATATCGTAATCTTCTGTGTTTAATAGATACTCTTCTGTCTGCATCTCCTCTAACTTTTCCTCTATCGCATCTAATATAAATTCAAGTCTTTGCTTTTGTTCTTGTCGTAGCTTCATTTGTTTCTCCTCTTTTTCTAAATGAAATATCTGGTATAGTTATAACCTCTGCATCTGTTTCTATCCATACTTTAGCACCACAAGACAGAGGTTTGTCTGGACTATACACAACCTTACACTCTCCAAGAATATGCACTTGATGTCCATAGGTATTACTCTTGTATGTCTTCACAGTAATCACAGGTTCTCTTTTATTATTCTTATGATTAGATTTAATAACGTGTTGGTTTATGTGTATATATTTTTTCATAATGAGTCTACCTCAAACTGTTCATATCTAGGAATAATAACTGCAACAGTACCATTAATAGTATCTCCAACAAGTTGTTTTTTATTTCTATACCAATAATATTGATACATCATTGTTGCTCTTTTATTCATAGGTCTACCTTTTAATTTAGCTTCTTCATCTACCCACATTTCTACAGTCTTTTTCTTTACACCTCGATTTGTGTCTATCTCAATAACACCTTTTACTATCTGAATAGTATCTGCATCTATCTTAGGATATATTTCTTTGAAAGTAGGTTTCTTTCTAAATATATCATCTAACATTTTATCAGACGTAGCTTTTAATATTAATACTCTGGTCGCCATTGTCCTCTCCTTTGTTATGGTTGATAAAATCTTTCTTTACGTTTGTCTACATAGTCGTGAGCATCTTCTTCACTTCTAATATCTTTTATACTGTCGTCATCAATTAATTGTTTAATAACATTATGTGCATCACTCTCTATTTCAGCAGGGTCTCTGTGTGTACCTGCTGCGATACTGCACATATATTCATCATCTAATTCAACTAATCTGTCTTTTAGTTCTTTCTCTTTACTCATACTTTCTCCTCTCTCATTTGTTTTAATCTAGCAGGTAAGACATACTCTCCATGACATAAGTCACAACATCTACCAGATGTGTATGGCTCTGCATTATGTCCACCTTCCCAATATACCACACCTTCTTCAGTCGTGTGTGGTGGTATATTACTTCCACATATTATACAATCTTTACTCATATGCAAGGCTCCTCTCTAGGGTCATGCTCACATTGTGCATTGTACCAATCTTCATAACACTTATCTGCTTTTGCTTTAGCAATATCATCTAACTCTTTAACTTTATTTGTTATAAACTTATGTAGATACATACTGAAAGACCTAACTAAATTATCAGAATCTTCTGCTTTTATTTCTATCATTAATCTTTCTAATGATACTTGTATTATATCAGCTAAATCTTTTTTAGATATACAATCTTCAACTAACTCTTCATACTTATCTTCATTATACATTTAGTACCTCCTCTTCTAAATACTCTATCTCATCTTCTTGGTATGTGCATCTATCAAGTTCACTATTGTTAACAGATACATCTTCTACTTCTGAACCATCTGGTTTACTATAACTTTCTGATTTGTTTCTTGCTATATCTTCAGCTTCATCTTTAGTATAAGCTTCAACAACAAACTCTTCAGTAACTGTCTTATCTATATAAACTCTCCAAGTTCTAGGGTTCTCTTTTAGATATTGTTTTTCTTCTTCATCTAACTCTGGATATGTTATTGTTGTTTCTATTTTTTCTTTATACGACATACTATCTCCTTATTTCTATATAGATTATACATACTTATAAAAACGTGTCAAGTTATTTTTTGAGAAGCTATAAATTACGCAACATAGCGTAAAATATAACTTCTCTTTTAACTTAACTTTTATCTGCATCTTTACTATCGTACCCATATTTATTCATAAGCACTTTAGCTTCTTCATCTGAGAACTTTAATACATTGACTAGTGTGTTGTAAAAAAATTTACTCAAATTCTTTTGTTTAGGTTTAAACAAACCTTTTATAACTTCACCCATTATTTATCCTTTCTTTATTAGATATTTTTTCTAATTCAATTTGTATTCTATCTTGTAGAGGAAAAGAATATTTGTGTTCATCTAATGGTATATCACACTTACCATTCTTTTCAAACTCATTTAAGATAGCATCAGTTATTAGCATAGCCATATCTAAATTGTTTTTCATTTATCTTTCCTTTGGTTTTGCAAATGTTCCATCAGAATCTCTACCATTCTTTATAAGAGTATTGATGTAACCTTTGTTGTAATGATACTTACTGTCACCATATCTTTGTGTAGTTCTTTCACAAGATACTGCAACATTTTTATCGCTAAATACTTGTAAGTTTATTTTAGTTACCATTGTGTCCTCCATAAGTTTTATTCCATTCTTCTGTTGCTTGTACTAGTTCTGGATTATGTTCCATAATATCATTNACATATGTATCTCCCATATCCCAACCACCATAGGTCATAGGTGTTCTAACTGCAACAAACCATCTGGCATATTGGTTGCCATCTTCCTTATCTTTTCTTTGATAAGTCTTCAATACTCTCCACTCCCAACTACCTAGCTTATAAGTAGCGTATGGATTTTCTTTTGGTCTTGATTTTCCAAATAAATTTCTAGTCATTTGTTTCTCCTTATTATGGTTAATGAATAATGATGGTAATGTTTTTCTTAACTTTGCTACTTGTTCCACTACACATCATACAGTCTGCACAAGATACTAACTTCTTACCTTCTCTTGCCTTCTTATCAGACAAGCATACTACCTCGTCTGGTTCGATAGGTTCACTAGCTAGTCTGGTTCTAAAGGTTCTGTACCCTAGCTTGTTCGCCTGTCGTTTCTCTTCTAACGAATCAACACTTGCCATATTGAATCTAGAATTTGTACTATCACACTTCTGCCATTGGTGTGTGTAACCTGTGTTACCTAGTGTTCTACTTAACATCTTATCCCACACTTCACTAGGTATAACTGCAGGGTCGCCATAGCTACCTACTCTTACAATTCTAAATGCAAGTAACTTGGATAGTTTCTGTAAACTAATCTTTTTGTAGTTACCTTTTTTGTAAGACTTCCACACACTATAAGGTGCTTGAAATAATTTTACATAACACTTTCTCTGCTTGTTGATTGTCTTCAATCCATTACGCACAGAGTAAGACNTCTTATCTCTNTTCTCATCTACTGATACAACTGTACCTCTGTGTTTACAATCGCCACAGATAAGTTTGTCTGCACCTGTATTGACTGCTTCAATAGGATTAATATCTTTAACAATTATCCAAGTTTGTACTACATTACCTGTCTTAATATTGTTAGAATTGAATGTAACAATTCCTACTATGTCATTGTCTTCGTAAAATATATATCCATTAGCCATAGCATACTCCATTTTTAATTATTAATATTCCCCAAGTTATCACTCCACCTAACACACCAATGAATATTAAATAGCATAACACACCTACTAATATTGCCCATTGTCTGTCTGCTTTGTTAGGTCTTTCTACATACTCACTTCTATTACTATATGAATTTTTAGTTGTGTCAAACATTATTTTCTCCTAAAAACAAACATAAGATGTTTGAGATACTTTTGCCCAAGAGGTTTCAGATATTTCTCTTTTATAATGGGCTACATATATAATTTCATATCTCTTACCATCTTCATTAGTTCCATATTCTTTTCTAATTCTTAAATGACTATAATCATTTATAGGTATTAAAATATAATCTGCACCTTCTTCAAATTCACTTTGACAAGGTCTTAATTGTATACTAGCCATTTTGTACCTCCTTTATAAGTTGTTGATATTGTTGTTCTTTTTCTTCGTGTCTATCTCTCTCTTCTGTCCAATGTTTGTAGCATAACCACTTATCCCATTGGTATATGATAGCTTTGCTACTGCAACAATCACATAGTATTATTGGCATACGCATTATGTCACCTTCTCTAGTTTAGCTTTTAAATAATCAAGTCTAACAGGTTTCATTGCATCTAGGTAATCACCTTTGCTTAATTTTTTTCTAGCTTCTTTTTCATTTCT
>FUFK010042842.1_pt1 | contig 10308 bp, 17 predicted proteins | sample 1021851 | NCBI WGS metagenome assembly FUFK01 (sample SAMEA51879418, study PRJEB19060) | metagenome
CCAAGGTTTATTTTCAATTTGATTCATTTGCGTGATTGACATAACAAGGAACATCTGCTGGATCTAACCATTTGGTATATTCAAAATCCTCCATCGCATAATCTATTTGTGTTCCGTTGTCACAGAGGTACATATCTTTGTATCTTTGTGTGTATTCATTGAACTTTTGAATACGATAGTCAGGAAATCCATTCTCAAGTGTTCCACACTCAACATATCTATAAGGGAATCTTTCTAAGATTACATTCATTAATTTACCTCCACTAAATCTTGCCTTAGACATTCAATTATCTGATGATAATCAGCTTCTGGNTCTTCACCAGTTAACTGAACATCATTCTGATAGTAACGACATATTTTCTTGTATAATTTTGGATGCTTGATATCCAAAAATATATCATTATTAACAGCATCTTGAAGTGTGCTGAGTTCTTTTCTAAACTTTGTGGTAAGCGTCATTGCTTTCTAACTGTTTACACATATATTATAGGTCAAGTAGTTATGAAAGTCAACGCAGATGTGCCAGTTTAACAACCGTCATTATGCGTGGTGTGTATGAGAACTATTGGGTCTTCTGTTGTTTTCTCTTCAACCAGACCCTCTTCCTTGAGTTTTTTGTAGTTATAACATCCGTCAAAACTTTTTCTAAACTTAGATTGTTTTTTCATTTTCTTACAAAAATAATGTCTCCATCGTCATCTTCTTCATCCTGACTCTTAAAAACTAGAAGTTCTTCTCCAGATTTTACATCAGACATTTCTGGATGTACGTTTTGTTTTTCTCTTGAACGATTATAATCGAGTAGTGTTGCGTTCATCATTGCGTACATATATGCAAAAGTTGCACCAGCAACTGCTGCGAAGCAAAGAAAATAAACGAATACCATCAAATCATTCATTAGATTCCGACATATTTAGCAACTACTATCATTACTAAAAACATAGATGAAACCAATAGAATATCCATTATCTTACCGCTTCTTCGCATTTTAATAAAAGTATACATTTTGTAATATTTAGTCATTTTGGATGTCGTATTCAATTTGTATAACTTTACTCGACCTACCTGTGTAGTCACACTTTGTTAAATGACTCATACTCCCACCTAGTTCTTCTACAAGAACTTCAATCTGTTGTATGATTTGTTCTTGGAGTTCTTCTTCACTCATTATCTAAACCCGTGTTGAAATAATTTTTGTACAGGAACTTGTCTTATCTTATCTATAATATCAGTTTCTATTTTATTTAAAATGTTAACATCCAAATCCATAAAGGGTGGAATGATACCAAGCATTCTAAGTAAACCATCTACGAACAGTGCAAGGGTAGTGAATCCAAGAATCATACTAATGACAGTGGCATCACGATTATGCTTTGCCATTGATTCCTCATCAATCCGTCTTGCTTCAGCAACAGCTTTATCGACAGCAGCATCAATAAGTGCATCTACTTCTTCTTTAGTATATGCATACTTGGTTATTTTTTCCCTACTGATACTCCTTTCTCTNGGAACATCACTCAAAGGAAACTCTGTAATCAATTGCTTTATCATGATCGTAGGTTTTTAATATCTATATTATAACAAACTTTTGACATATGTAAATGTCAGCGAATGTCAAAATCTAATTTCCTGACTTTTCTCTGCTTTCTNGCCTCTTGCCATGCTAAATCTTCACTCGTAAGTGAATCTTTGTATTTTCTTTTCGATGAGTTTCTGACGATTATAACTTTACCTAAATCTTTTGCTGTAATAACATCATCTACAAGTGTCATCATATTCGAGCAACCACAACATTGTGTTTTTCCAGATTGACTCGACAACTCTCTATTACAGTTTTTACATCTAACGACTATCATTTCTAAGTCCTGTTCACTTCATATACTCTATTTAGTATGATAAATAGAAAAAAGTGTATTGATAAAATGGCAAACAGAATTCCATTAATTGTAAATGCGAGTGCAAGTCAAATTCAAGAAGTTCCATCTGGTGATGTTGTAAACTTTGACAATAAGGTAGTATTGACAAATAGCACTGCATCTTCAAGTAAAACAGTTGGTGCTGTAGTTATAACTGGTGGTGTAGGTATCAGTGGTGCTTTAAATGTAGGTGGAGATATTACTGCATTTTCATCATCTGATGTAAGTCTTAAAGAAAATATCACTCCAATATCAAATGCAGTTGATAAAGTTCGTTCTATAAGTGGTAATACTTTTACATGGAATGAGAAGTCTGTTTATAACGGAGAAGAAGGAACTGGTATAATTGCACAAGAAATAGAAGCACTTGAATTACCTGGCGTAACTGAAACAAGACAAGACGGAACAAAAGCAGTTAGGTATGACAGATTAGTACCACTATTAATAGAAGCGATTAAGGAATTAGACGGAAAAATAAAATCTTTGGAGGGATAAATGCCATTACCTACAGGAGAGAGTCCAATTTCATTTAGTCAAATTAGAGACGAATTTGGAACTGATGGAAATAATAGTAATGATCCAGTAAGATTAGGACAATATCGAAGCACAGATCCAGCATTTACAAATGAAACTGCAGGAGAATTACCTAGTCCTCTTCCTCTTGATACAGATATTCCAACATCTGGAACAATTAATGTAGATGCTTTTCATGGAAAACAATTGAATACTGTAGTTGATTTATATTCAAGTGGTAGTTCTAATTACAACCATAATGCCAGAACTAATAGATTTGAAAATGGAAACTACAAAATAGTTGGTGGATATAAAAGTTCCTTAACTGCATCAGGATGGCAAGGTGGTAAAAAGATTATAATTCATATCAATAATACATTCAGTTCAAATGGTGCCTCAAACCAAAATGATGTTGCACTCACTGTTGGTGATGGTTGGCCAGCAAATACTACATTTTCAATCGATTTAGGTTCAAGTGCTGTAATTGCAGGAAAAGGTGGCAATGGTGGAAGTGGTGGTGCACCAGAAAATAATGCTGGAAATGATGGTGGTAACGGAACAAGTGCACTCGGATTAGAATCAGGTATGACATATGATGCTGCAGCTGGAGCACAAATCATCGCTGGTGGTGGCGGTGGTGGCGGTGGCGGTGGTGCTAGTCAAGATGATTTGTTTGATAACAACGAAGCTGGTGGCGGTGGAGGTGGAGGAGGCTGTGGATCTCCTGCAGGTTCTGGCGGTAGCAGTGGTGGTTCAGGTGGAGAAGGTGGTGATAATGGAAGTCTAAGTGCTGGTGGAGAAGGTGGTACTGGTGGAGATGATGCTGAAGCAGAAGGTGGAAATGGTGGTGATGGTGGAGGGCCAGGATCTGCTGGTGCTAATGGAGCAGGTGGTCGTGAAGGAAGTGGAAGCGGTGAAGGTGGATCTGCAGGAAATACAGTTGTATATTTCTAATCTATTTGAAAGTATACCAACCAGTAGCAATATACTTCGTTTGAGTATTACTAATAACCCCACAATGCGTGTGTGTCCAATATGCTGGCCATATAACTAATCTACCTTTCTTTGCGTGTACGACCATATTATAATTTGTAAATTTTGTTCCTCCGTTTTCTAAATCATTAAGATAATACATCCAAACAAGAACACGATTTTCTTTACCATTCATCCCAACCACTTCGCAATGAGGTTTGTAATAACCCTCTTTAGGTTTATATCGTTGAACATTATATACTTCAGAAAATTTCCAAGCACTTAATTTATCTACCTCTGGATAATTTTTTTTATATTTCTCAATATATTTTTCCAAAGAAGATGAAATTATTTTCGTGCTTTTAGAATCGTCAGTAATATGATATCCAATGTCTGTTGATTTTTTAACGTGAGGTTTCACTCCACCACCACTTCTTCCAACTACTTGTTGATGTTTATTATCTTCAAATTCATCTATAATTATTTGACATTGTTCATTTGGTAAAGCATTATCATAAATTCCAATAAAATTATAATATGTCATGTTGTTCTTGATTTGCATCCAAAAAAACTAGAAATACAATATCTACCCCAACCATCAAAATAATCTGAATTTTCTATGGTAACTTTTCTTACACCATGCTCCACCCATCCTGGAAATACGACCATAGTATTATTTTCACATGGTACTTTGAAATCGTGCTTTGGAAATATCAAATCACCACCAGTAAATTTTTTAGGTTCCTTATAAAAATATGAAAATGCTAAAAATTGAAATGGAGTATCAACATGAGGGTCATAGTATTCTTCATTATGATAGTATCTAACTTTTGTAATATCATGATTAGACTGATTGGCAATACTACAACAACCATGAATTTCAGAAAATTTATCTAATACACCACATTCAAATAATTTACGATTCATAGTTAATATGTTCGATATGCCTCTATACTTTTTACTATAAAGTTCATCTAAAAGCAGTGCTTTTGCATTTGTACTATCAACTATACCACCATATCCTTTTGCATCTACAAGTTTTCCTGGTTTAGTATAAAATTTAAGTTCCTCCCATATTAAATCTAACTCATCTTGATTATAAAAATTCTCCACAACCATAAGTGGAAATGGATTTGCATATAAAGTTATCTCTAAAGTTTCCATTTTAAACTATTGCTTCATAATTTTCATTACTTTGTATCCATCCCCAAGTTGTTGCGAGATATTTTACCCCACCAATTGGTGGATTACCTCTATGAACATGAGTGTATTGACAAGGAAATATCAATACATCTCCTGTAGATGGTTTTTCTCTCACACCTTGATATAAAAATTCTGTTTCTCCGCCATCAAAATCATCATTTAAATAAATTTGAACGACAAATGTTCTACGTGCAGATAAAACATCACCATTTTCATAATGCCACGCATGAAATCCAGCAGCTGCTGGTATTTTTTTTATCTTACAATCATAGATAAGAAATTTTCTTACACCAAGAATAGCATAAGTTTTTAAGTACTTATCAACACAAGGTTTAATCTTTGGAAATATTTTTTTAGTGATTCTCGTTGCTGTGCCAAGATTTACTGAATTATCTACAGTTACATTGATTGCTTTTTGATCTTGCAACCAAGGTTCTTTTGAATTTTGATCAAATAATAATTTATTTGAATCGAAGGTTTCTATCTCTTGTATTATATCTCTACACTCTTGTCGAGTAAATGCTTTCTCATAACGTGAAATAAAGTTAGTTGTCATCTTTCAATTTAGAACAAAGATCAATAAAATATTCAGCATCAAGAACAACGAGTGGTTTCACGTTGTTCTTTTTGATTACACATATCGGTTCATAATTACCTGAGTTCGCAGTTGCCTGAGAATATGCTTCCCAGATATTCAGTTTTTCTACGTTCTTACATTCTATACTATAGGGAAACTTTTGTCTAGCAGCACGGGCCATAATCAGATCCTCACCACCTGCACCCATACTACGAGACTCGATGTCTTCTGGATGCACATCGAGTTGTTCTATCAGTTGATCACGTACCCATTGNTGTAATCTTCTGCCCTTTGCTTTAGCAGACTGTGCTTTCATCTATAATTTAAATCCTGAGAATGTATCTTTCTTGACATCTTGCTTGATGCCTCCCACTATATATGACTCAACTTCAGTCTCTTGTGGTGCCACTTGTAATCCTTTTGATGAGATCCAATGCTGTGTCCAAGGTAGTGGATTGTTTCTTGCAGGTATATCATATACTGGTGTCAAACCAATTGATTTCATTCTACGATTTGCAATCCATTCGACATACTGATGTAATAATTTGTCATTTAGACCAATCATACTACCATCTTTGAATAGATACTCTGCCCATGCTTTCTCTTCGTCAACACATTTACGGAACATCTCGTAAAGATTATCCTCCTCTTCGTTGATGATTTCCATCATATCTGGATCATCACCCTTTCTCCAGTTGTTTAGAATGTTTTGGGTGAGGACGAGGTGTTGGTTCTCATCTCTCGCAATGAGGGATATGATTTTTGCGGATCCTTCCATAAGCTTGAGTTCACCGAAAGCAAAAGAGCAAGCAAAAGATACATAAAAACGAATACCCTCCAAGATGTTGACATTAGCAATAGCCCTATAAAGTTTTCTTTTCAATTCTTTCTTTTCATACTCAGCATTATAACTAGCACTCTGCCACTCTGGTNTCCACCAGTTACTTGTGTCATACTGATGTGCTGCATTAATAAAGTCGTTGTATGCCTCTGTGACACTCTTTGCTCTTTCTATAATCTTTTCATTATCAAGTATAGTATCAAAGACTTCAGAGGGATCTGAATATACATTTTTGATAATGTATGTATATGAACGACTATGAATCATCTCCATAAATCCCCATACTTCCATACACGCTTCAAGTTCTGGAAGAGAACAGTATGGTATAAATGCCATACCTGGCCCACGACCTTGAACTGAGTCAAGAAGAATTTGGTATTTTAAATTAGAAGTAAAGATATGCTTCTGCTCTGGTCTTAAACTTGCATAGTCAGAACGATCTTTCTGTAAAGACACCTCTTCTGGTCTCCAGAAGTATCCCAATTGCTGTTGAGTTAACCTATCAAATGTAGGATACTTATACTGATCGTATCTCTGAACACCTAATGGTTGTCCAAAAAACATTGATTGCTTCTTTGTGTCAACTTTGTTAGAGTTGAAAACGGTCATACCTTCCATTTTTTTCTCTGTAGTTCTAAAATTAAAGTTTGCAGCTTTCACAATCTTCCTCTGTTTGGTTTAAAATGTCTGTTAATAAGTTTTCCAATTTATCATTATTTTCTTCTTCTACCTCATCAGTTTTAAAATCATATGTGTTCTGGTAGTAGGATGTCTTCCAACCATATTTGTAAGTGGTCAACCAATCCTGTGCCATCACAGAAGTGGGAACTTCATTACCAGGATAATTCTCTGGATTATAACTCCAGTTACCTGATATTGCCTGATCAAAGAATTTCTGCATAACAGCAACGACATGAATATATCCCCTATTATTAGGCATATCCCATAATAGTGTATAATGGTTTTTCAAATATTGATAACCTGGTACAATCTGCTTAAGAGGCCCTTTCTTTGATTTTTTAATGGACAAGTATCCTCTAGGAGGTTCGATTCCATTTGTTGCATTTGACACAACGGAACTGCTCTCCGAAGGCATTTGTGCCGACAATGTTGAGTTCCGTATACCGTGGGCCATGATAGATGTCCTAAGAGATTCCCAATCATGTTCGTAATCTAATTTAGTGATTTCATCCACATCCTTCTTATATGTATCAATTGGAAGAATTCCATTTGAGTACTTAGTTCGATTAAAGTATTCACATGCACCTTTCTCTTTTGCAAGTTGATTTGATGACTTCAAAAGATAGTATTGGAATGATTCTGAGAGACCATGAACAGCGTCCCACGCTTCTTGTGAGTCATAATTAAACCCCAACTTAGCAAGATAATGTGCAAGTCCAATGAAACCAACTCCAAGAGATCTACGTGCTCTTGTAGCAATCTCTGCTGCTTTTACTGGATACTGTTGATAATCAATCAATTCATCTAAAGCACGAACGGATAAGTCACATAGATTCTCTAGTTCAGTGTCAGATTTAACTTTACCTACATTGATTGCAGATAGAATACAAAGTGCAATTTCACCGTTCTCATCGTCAATATGTTGAATGGGTTTCGTTGGTAGTGTAATTTCCTGACATAGATTACTCATCTCAACCTTATCTAAGAATGATGAGTGACTATTACAGTGGTCGATGTTCATGATATACATACGACCTGTCTCTGCTCTCTCTTTTAGAAGGGCAAGAATGAGTTCTTGAGCATTTATCCGAGTCTTTGGGATAGATTCATCAGATTCGTAAGTGCAATATAATTCATCAAATAATTCAGAACCAAAGCTATCATATAACCCTGGCACGTCATGAGGAGAAAAAAGCGAGATCTCCTTGTTTTCAATAAACCTTTCATAGAATAATTTGCTAATTTGAATTGAGTAGTCTAGTTTTCTTACACGATTATCTTCCGTTCCTTTGTTATTCTTAAGTACAATTATGTCTTGGATTTCTTGGTGCCAGATTGGAAAGTGGACAGTCGCTGATCCCCCTCTAATGCCATTTTGAGTACAACATCTGACAGTTGCCTCAAATTTCTTGAGGAACGGTACAACACCTGTGTGTTGAACTTCACCGCCCCTGATTTTAGCGTTGATGCCACGGATTCGACCTGAGTTGATACCAATCCCAGCCCTTTGTGCGACATAGCGACCAACGGCCATATCAGAACTAAAAATACTATCCAAGGTGTCGTCAATATCAACCAGAACACAAGACGCAAATTGCCGAATAGGTGTTCTAACACCTGCCATGATTGGGGTTGGGATGTTGATTTTGTGTCTGCTGATTGCGTCATAATACCTCTTAATGTAGTCTAATCTTGTTTCTTGTGGATATTCTGCAAATATAGCAGCAGAAATCAACATATACATGAACTGAGGACTTTCATATACCTCAGTTGTGCTTCTATCTTGAACTAGATACTTGTCAACGACCTGACGTAAACCTGCATAGGTAAAAGTCCAATCACGATTATGATCTATCCAAGAGTTAATTTTACTCCACTCTTCTTCAGAATATTTAGATTCGAGTGTAGGATCGTATATCTTTTTGTCAGATCCCTTACTTAAATGCTCTCTGACAGATGGAAACCCTTGCTTCCAATCTCCAAATACTTGCTTGTATAATCCAAACAATAAAAGTCTTGCAGCAACAAATTGATAGTTTGGTGCATCTAAATCAATCAAATCTGATGCAGACCTTACAAGTATCTCTTGAATCTCTGCTGTGGTGATTCCATCATAGAATTGAATTCCTGATTGAATCTCTACCTGACTTGCAGAGACACCTGCAAGACCTTCACATGCTTCCTCAGTCATCTTATGAACCTTTTCTAGGTTCAAACTTTCTGTTTGTCCGTCTCTCTTTAGAACTTTTGTTCCGTTTGTCATACCTTTTTCCAAGTTGTAAATTTTAATTTTGCTTCTAAACCAGAATATGTATTAGATTCTAACAGATCTTTTACATTATGTCCACTCAANGTCATATCATTGATATCTTTTTCAGAAATAGTGTTTGGCCATATCACTACCTGATCTCCTCGACTAATGGTCTTGTCGATTCTTTCAGAGATTTCTCTGTTGCGAGGTTCATTATCATAAACGTAAATATAATTGCTCCAGCCAAACGTCCGAAGATCAAGATCGGCCCCAACCATAGCAACGCAGTTTTCCACGAAGAGGGAATCGAGAGGCCCTTCAACCACATAAATTTTTTTGTTTTCATTAACTCTATCTAATCCGTAAACTTTTGGTGCATCATCATCTAACATAATTGTTATGTATCTTAATTGATTTCTAGGGTCAAGTGATCGACCTTGAAATCCAAAGATCTTACTACGATCTCTCAAAGGGATGACAATACGAGACTCATCAAAGTCTGAGTCTTCAAAGGTATACTTCTGTTCGTTAGTCCATTTTCTAAAGTTTTCACAATAATATAAGTCCTTGAATCTATCCTCTGGTATTCTTCTTTTGGAAAGGTAGGTTCTTGCGGGATGTGATTTATTTAGTTCNGATATTCTTGGAAGATCAAATGACTTCTTTACAAAATTTGGTTTTGATGATGGAAGAGTTGGATTGGGTGTATTAGACATTCGACCCGTGAGACCAGACTTGTATCGCTCCATTACATATTCATCATAGAGACTCACATCTTGGTCTTTTAAGAAGTTCGTGAAACTCCTTGACACACCACAATTGTGGCATTTAAAATTGTGATCATTCTTTGATCTGTAAATATATCCTCTAGTCTTATTCTTGTTTTTCTGAGAATCCCCACAATAGGGACAACGGAAAGCATATAGTCCTTCTTTCTTCTTACTAAACTTTTGCAATCGGACGGAAACTAATCCAATAAACTTTGTATCAACAAAACTCATTACTCACCTAACGTATGTATGACTGGCTTTTCTTGTGTAAGTGCGTTATAAAGATCCATATTCGTTGCAGAAGACACTGGATAAAACTCTGCACTTGGGTCAAATCCATCATACCTCTTTGCTTGGTTTATGACAATCGAACCATTCTCTCCTGATACTGAACGATGAAATGTACCACGAGGAATAACTAAAGCACCACTAGTGCGATTTAGATGCACTATGTGATATGGATACTTCCAAGTATAGTTAACTAACTCAAAGGTTCTTTCACCNGATACAACTCGATTATAGTCGTCTTGAAAACTATGAATATAAAATTGCTTTGCTCCGACATTATCATTTGGTGGTGATAT
>FUFK010044970.1_pt1 | contig 10306 bp, 5 predicted proteins | sample 1021851 | NCBI WGS metagenome assembly FUFK01 (sample SAMEA51879418, study PRJEB19060) | metagenome
CCTCAAGTTGGTGAAGAAATTAAACAAGTTCTTACTCTTTCACCAAACACAGGAAAAAATGCCACAGCGTATGTTGCTTCATATGATTCAGAAACTAAAGTATTGAAGTATTTTAGAGATCGCTCTTTAAACTTTAATAGAACATCATATGATCACACTGATTATGCAGGTATTTCAACTGCTGGTAGAATATATGATTTTGAATCTCAAATAGGTGCTAATAATATTGAAGGTAAGTCTTCATTCTTTGCTGGTGCCATTTCTCGTAATTTCTCAGGTATTACAACAAACCCCACAGGTAATAAATTAATTAACTTGGGTGTGAACTTTATTTCAGGACTTTCTAATTCTGAGATAAATAAAGGGTCGGGTGAAATAGTTTACCTAGATAATAGACCTTTAATTGTTAGGAACTCTCGTCAAAAGGAAGACATTAAAATCATACTCGAATTCTAAAAATGCCACAAAAGACTAATTTAAATATATCACCTTATTATGATGATTTCGATAAGGATGATAATTTTTACAAAATACTATTCAAACCTGGTTATCCTGTTCAGGCAAGGGAATTAACTGGTCTACAGTCTATTCTTCAAAATCAAGTTGAATCTTTTGGTAAGCATATATTTAAAGAAGGGTCAATGGTCATACCTGGTGGTATTGAGTATGATCCAACATATTTTTCTGCAAAAGTTAACGCAACACATTTAGGTGTTGATATTTCGATTTATTTAAGTAATATAATTGCCAATAATGGTGGAAAAGGTACAAGAGTAAGAGGACAAAGTTCTGGTATAGTTGCAACGATTAAAAACTTTATTTTACCACCAGAAGAAGGTGTTGATGATATAACAATTTTTATAAAGTATAATCAATCTGGAACTGATGGTGAGAGTACTGCATTTCCTGATGGTGAAATATTAATACTTGAAGAGAACGTAACTTATGGTAATACAACATTAAATACTGAAGAAACAGTTTTAACTTTGGTATCTGAGGATGCAACCGCTACAGGATCTGCATTTGGTGTTAATAAAGGTGTATATTTCTTGCGTGGTACATTCGTAGACGTACCAACTTCTCAAATTATTTTAGATCCATATTCAAATACACCATCTTACAGAGTTGGTTTTGAGGTATTAGAAGAAATTGTTAATGCTAATGATGACTCATCTTTATATGATAATGCAAAAGGATTTACAAATTTTGCAGCACCAGGTGCTGATCGATTTAAGATTACAGTAAAACTTGCCAAAAAAGATTTACAAGATTTTCAAGATACTAATTTTGTAGAATTATTCAGAACAAATGAAGGTCAAACTAAAAAATTACAAGATTCAACTGTTTATTCTGAACTAAAAAAATACTTTGCAACAAGAACATTTGATGAGTCTGGTAACTATGCAGTTGAACCATTTCGTGTAACAACTCAAAATTCATTAAATGATGAAGTTGGGTCAGGTGGATTATATAATGAAAATCAAGTAACAGATCAGGGAAATGCACCAAGTGATGATTTAATGTGTGTCAAATTATCACCAGGTAAAGCATATGTTAGAGGTTATGATGTATCTTTACCAGGTACAACAGTTATTGATATTGAAAAACCAAGATCTACAAAAACAATAAAGAATGCATCTATCCCGTTCTCAATGGGAAGTTTGATAAAAGTAAACAACGTTCATGGTGTACCCAAAATTAGTTTAGGTGGAAATAATACAAACGTTGTTCAATTAAGAAATCAGAGGGTTGGTGCAACTCCTGCAACTGCGTCAGGTTTACAAGTTGGAGAAGCAAGAGTATATTCTTTTGCACTTTCCGACGCTTCATATTCAGGAGCAACAACACCTTGGGACTTAAATTTATATGATATTCAAACATACACGATATTGAAATGTACACCAATTCCATCTAGTTCTCAGAAAGTTAAAGGATGTAGAATAAAGGGTATTGCAAGTGGAGCATACGGATATCTTGCAAAAAATGCCAATTCTTCTGGTGCTAATGAACTTGTTGTATCACAAACATCAGGTAAATTTATATCTGGAGAACAATTACAATTCCAAGAAAGTACAATAGCGGATGGATTTTCGATTAAAGAAATTATCACTTATACAATTGATGATGTAAAATCAATATATCAGAATGCAACTGGTTTTCCTACTTTTAATGCAGATACTGTTCTTTATGATCGTGTTTTACCATACTTTTCAATCACAGACGAACTAAACATAGTTTCAGCTGGTGCAAGTGTTGCTAATAGAAGTTTTGCAGGTGTAGGTATTAATACAGATACAATTATTGCATATAATAAAGGTAATTATCAAGATCCCACATTCAATATAATTTCTAGCATTTCCGATGATGGAAAAGTATTAACTTTATCATCAACAACAAATGTTGTTGGTGTAAGTACAGGAACGGTATCTACAACTTCATCTCCATTTAGAATTAAAGTTCCTAGAGTATTGAACATCAAAAATTCTGGTATATATTCAAAATTACCAAGAAAAATTATCTCTAATGTTGATACTGCAAACTCTAATTTAATTATTAGTAGACAAATTAACAATCAAACAATTTCAGGTGGATCTCTAACAATTAATTCTCAAGCTGGATTAGACGCAGGTTCAGGTATTTCAAGTGCTTTCTTTGAACCATTTGATGCTGAAAAATATTCTGTTCATTATAATGATGGTTCGATAGAGACATTAACAGCAGATCAAGTATCTATTGATAATTTAAATAATGATGTAACATTTAATGGTTTATCACAACCTTCAGCGAATTCAGTAACAGTAAATGTTACTATGAAAAAAGTAGGTGCTTCAAGTAAATCAAAAGACTATACTAGAAGTCAACAACTTGAAGTAACAAGAACAGTTGGCATATCTACTTTAACAAGTTTACTAAAACCAAGTAATGCATATGGATTGAGGGTTGAAGATAGAGAAATTTCACTTAATGTACCAGATGTATCAAAAATTGTTGCAGTTTATGAATCAAAAACAACTGCTACCCCAACATTAGATGCACTTACATTTGTTTCTGGATTATCATTGAATACAACTGCTGTAATTGGTGAAAAAATAGTAGGTAAGGATAGTAGAGCAGTAGGTCAAATTGTATCAAGTCCAAATCAATCAGAAGTAAGATTTGTCTATTTAAATGCAAATCAATTTATTCTTGGTGAGGTTGTTCATTTTAAAGAGTCTGGTGGTCAGTATATATTACAGGGAACAGAATCAGGTAATTTTGTAGATCGAACAAATGACTATGTTTTAGATAAAGGTCATAAAGCACAGTATTGTGATTATTCTAAAATTGTAAGAAGAGCNAAAGTAGGTNTTCCATCTAAAAAATTATTAGTTATTTTTGACCAATATCAAGTTGCAAGTGGAAATAGTGGTGATTTCTATTCAGTAAATTCATACACAAAAGAAAGATATTCAAATGATATTCCTTTAATCGACGGAAATAGAGCAACAGACGTTATTGATCTAAGACCAAGGGTAAAACCATTTACTATAAGCAATGATAATGTTTCACCTTTTTCATTTGCAGCAAGAGAATTTGAATCAACAAATCCATATGTTGTTACACCAAATGAAAGTTCAATATTAGGATATAGTTACTATCTACCTAGAATTGATAAATTGGTAATTAATCAATTTGAAGAAGTAAAATTAATAAAAGGTGAATCATCAGATGAACCAGCACCTCCAACTGAAAATGGAAACTCAATGGAGATAGCTGAAATATCACTACCACCTTATCTTTTTGATACAGTAAGATCTCCGAACATTAAGATGTTTGATAATAAGAGATTTACAATGAGAGATATAGGTGCTCTAGAAAAGAGAATTGAAAATTTAGAGATGACAACTACTTTGAGTGCATTAGAAGTAAGTGCACAATCACTTCAGGTAAGAGATGCTGATGGTCTTGATAGATTTAAAACTGGTCTTGTTGTTAATGATTTTTCAAGTAGAAACTTTATAGATTTTACACCAGAGACAGGATCAAGATGTGATGTAGATATTATAAATCATGAATTAATAAGTGCTACAGACTTCTGGTCTATAAATGCAGAGTTAGGTCTGAATCCTGCTATTGACATAGATCGTGCTGACCTTAATTCTAATTTACAACTTTTAGATGCAAATTGTAAGAAAACAGGCGATTTAATAACATTAGACTATACAGAAGTCGATTGGTTGACACAACCTCAAGCAACTGAAGTAGAAAATGTAAACCCATTTAACGTGATAGTTTTTATGGGTGGTATAATTTTAGATCCACCATCTGATAATTGGACAAGAACAATATATGTTGAAAACACAAGGAAAGAATCTACTGGTGCTCAATGGGCAGAAGTTGCCAATGAAGTAGTTATTGGTACAATAGATGAAACAGTTTTAAGTTCAACAGTTGTTAGTGACAAAAAAGACCCAGCTTATAATCATTATAGACGTAGAATAAGGACAATTGGTCAGACAATAGCTTCAACTCAAAAAATTAAAACAACATATCAAAATGTTTTGCAAGGTCCTAGTCATGAGTATGATTATGTTGAAAGTATTAAGACAACAAGTGAGCCAGATCCATATATGCGTTCACGAAATGTTTGCTTTAATGCAAACGGATTAAGACCAAATACAAGACATTATCATTATCTTGACAACGGAATTCCTGATATTTTCCCTAAATTGGTTGAGATTAATATGGAAAAGGGTACATTCAGAGCGTTTGAAGATATTAAAATAGAAACTCGTGCTCAAACTGCTAATGGTGCTGCTCAAGCTTTTGATATTGGATTTGCTAGAATACAAAAACCAAATCATAAATTTGGCGATACTTCAAGACCTGATGTTGGTGCAGGTTTAGGATCTCCCTCAGTTTTAGTAGAAGAATACACAGTTGATCCTTTTGACACATCAAGACCAGCACCATCAGATACTTATTCAGCAACCTCAAAGATAATTAATATTGATACAATAGCATTAGCAAACCAAGAAAAATATTATGGTTATATTAAAAAAGGTGCACAAATAACAGGAAAAGAAAGTGGAGCAGTTGCAAGGGTAACTAGCGTAGATTTAGTCAGTGATAATTGGGGAGATATATTAGGAGCATTTTTCTTCAGAGATCCAAATACAACACCAGCACCACCTACTTTATTTGCTACTGGTACAAAAACATTCAGAGTTACAGCAGCACCAGAGGGCACTATACCCGTTCCTGGCAGCACTGATCATTCTAGTGATGCATCTGGTGTATTCACAGGAACAGGCACCATACAAACTGAAGTAACGAACACTGTACAGGTAAGAAATCCTCCCAAACCATCAGGGACACGTCCAAGTGAAACAAGTATACAAGTTAATTTAGAATACAAAGAAAAAGATCAAAAATACAAAGCTCCTCATAGAGATCCATTAGCACAATCATTTACTGTAGATGAAACAGGTGCTTTCTTAACATCATTTGATGTATACTTTAAGTCAAAAGATCCACTAGCAAAATTATTTGTTGAATTAAGACACGTTGAATTAGGAACTCCAACACAGTATCTCGTGCAGGATTATGCACAAATTGCGGTTAATCCAAATAATATTAATGTCTCTGATGATGCATCTGTAGCAACTACTTTAAGTTTCCCATCACCAATTTATCTTGAACCTGAAAAAGAATATGCTTTAGTATTCTTAGCACCTTCTTCTGATAAGTATGAAATGTGGGTAGCTACAATGGGTCAAAAAACAATTAAAACATCTAATCTACCAGATGTTGAGAATGTTGTTGTTACTAAACAATATATTGGAGGAAGTTTATTCAAATCTCAAAATGGAACAATTTGGACACCAAGTCAATATCAAGATTTAACATTTAAATTACGTAAAGCATCATTCGTTGAGTCAGGAACTGCTACTTTCTATAATACTCCTATAGAGGCAGGAAATCTGAATACTCAAGTATTACCTAGTAATCCAATACGTGTTTTACCAAGAAAATTAACTGTAAAATGTTCTGGTGTTGGATCTGATTTCCCAACTGGAAGAAAGGTAAGTACTGATAATGGATCAAATTCAGCAAACGCAAATGAAGATTTATGCGTGACAGGTATTATTGAAGGTAGAGGTGCTGCGATTGGTTCATCTAGTTCATTTGACATAGTTTCTACTGGTTCTGGATATGCAGTTGTTAATGGTACTCAATTTAATAATATTCCACTTATATCATTGACAGGCAGTGGAGCAGGAGCACAATGCTCTATTTCTATAGATGCTACGACTGGTGCAATTAATTCAATATCTAACTTAACTACTGGTTCAGGATATCAAGTTGGTGAAGTTTTAACTGTTGACAATTCAAATGCTCAAATTATAAAAGGTTCTGGATTTAAAATGGTAGTAACCTCAATCAACGGAACTGCTGATACATTATTCTTAACCGATGTTCAAGGTAAGCAATTTACTTCTGGTCATAAACTTGTTCATTATGGTGCAGATAATAATACCAGAACATTACCAGGATCAGCACCTACTGTTAGTTCACCTCAGAATACTTCATCGTTCCCAACTAGTGATTTATTTACTGGTAGTGTATTTGAAGTAACTCAATACAATCATGCACATCATGGTGCTACTAATCAAGTAGAAATTAAAGGTATCAAACCAGATACAACTCTAGTAGCTACAACGTCTGAATTAACGACTGAAGGAACAGTAGTATCAGTTGCTAATACAACACCATTTGCTTCATTTGGTGGAATATCTGTTAACACTGGTGAAGCATTAATTGGTGATGAGATAGTATCATACACGGTTGGAATTGGTCAATTAACCCTCACAAGAGGTAAGTTTAATTCAAATGCAACAACTCATCCTGAAGGATCTCTCATACAAACTTATGAAGTATCAGGTATGCCTTTAGTAGGTATTAATACAACACACACTGTCCCAACAAATACAACATTAGTAAATTCAACAAATATTGATAATTATTACTTAGATGTTAACGTATTAGGTATTTCTACAAGAACAGATAACCAACAACTATGTTTTACAAATGAAAAAGGTATTGGTGGATTAGATGTTAAGATATCACAAAATCATCAATATAGTTCAATTACACCACAGTTTAATGTAATAACACCTGGTAGCGTTACTCGTGTCAATACTTCACTTAGATCTGTAAGTGGAACAAGTGCAAACGGGACAGAAGTTTCGTTCATAGATCAGGGATATGAACCTATAGCATTGAATAACGCAGCATTCTTACCAACACCAAGATTAGTTGCATCTAGAATTAACGAGGTTAATAAACTTGGAAACCTTCCAAAACAAAAGTCTTTGACTATGGATGTAAATATGAGTTCTCCTGATCCTAATTTATCTCCTGTTTTAGATGTTAAAAATGCTACGTTTATATTAGGAAGAAATAAAATTAACAATCCTGTAGGGTTTGATAATTATGCCACAGATAGCAGGACAAATCAAATTGAAGATGATCCACATGGTTCTATATTTGTTTCTAATAGAATTAATTTGAAGCAACCTGCAACCTCTTTAAAGGTTTTATTAGGTGCAAGTGTACAACCTGGAGCAGACTTCAGGGTTTATTACAGATTATTCAGTGCAGATTCAAGTGAAGTGTCTCAGACATACAGAGCATTTCCTGGTTATAAAAATTTAGTTGATATTGATGGTGATGGATTTGGTGATGACATAATTGATTTAAGTAAAAATGATGGTAGAGCAGATGCTTTTGTATCTCCTAATGAATTCGATAAATTTTCTGAATATCAATTCTCAGTCGATAATTTAGAGCAGTTTAGTGGATTTACAATTAAGATCGTTATGATATCTACTAACGAATCATATCCTGTAAGATTGAAAGACTTTAGAGCGATTGCATTAGCATGATACCAGTAGAAGGTCATAAAAATCTTTTTCGTGATGAAAAAACTGGTGCCATAATTAATATGGACACTGCTGGATATTCAACTTACATGTCTGATAAAAGAAGAAATTCTGACAAACAAGCAGAATTAGATGAGATGAAAAGTGAGATTGAGACACTAAAAACTATGCTAAAAGAACTTGCTTCAAAGATAACAACATAGTAAATATAAATACTTTTTAGATCTGAATTGCTTTTTAATAGATGGCAGATATCAAAGTCAGAGTAGGACAACAAAATGCCACGAAGGTGATTTCATCTCTGGCAGGTGCCCAAACTCTATCATTAACAGAATTAAGTGATGTGAACGTTCCAGGAACCTTACAAAATGGTATGGTTCTTGTTTTTAATGGTGTTACGAAAAAATTTGATTGCACATTAGAATTAACGCCAGGTGCAGCACAGAATTTAGACATCAACGGAGGAAATTTCTGAAATGGCTAGTATAATTAGAATCAAACGATCATCGGGTACAGCCAAACCTGGTAGTTTGAATTGGGGTGAAATGGCATATGTAACTGGTATCGGCAGTTACGGTGGCACTAATCAATATAAAGACAGAGTATTTTTAGGAGATGACGGTACAAACGTTAATCCAATCGCTGGTCATTACTATACATCAATGATGGAGCATACTCCTGGTGCTTTAGCAGGTGTTACAAATTCAAGAAATAGTGATGGTGGTATTGTTGCTGTAGTTGATAGTAATAGAAAAATAGATGTATGGAACGTAGATAATTTAACTTTAGATGCAAATACACTTTCTTCGTCTAACACTGATGGTGATGTTATTGTAAATCCAAATGGATCAGGTGATGTAATGATACCTGATGATACCAAACTTGGATTTGGTGGTGGTGCAAACGGAACAGCAGCACCAGACTCTACAATTGAGTTTGATAATGCTAGTTCAGGAAGATTAGAAGTCGCTGGTGCTCTTACAAGATTTCTTAATACAACTCAAGCAACAACTACAACTGATGGTTCTGTTACATTTGACGGTGGTATTAGTGTTGCTAAGAACGCTGTTATTGGTGGAGACTTAATTGTATCTGGTGGTAACTCTAAGTTAGGTAATATCAGAATTGAAAATAATATTATCGCTTCACTTGCTGGTGCTGATAATACTATATTCATTGATCCATATCCAGATGGTTTAAGTAATGAGGGTAATGTTATCATCAAAGGTAACTTACAAGTTGATGGTACAACAACCACAGTTAACTCAACTCAAACAACTGTTAATGATCCAATAATGATGGTTGGTGATACTACCAGTACAAGAACTGTAATGGTAACAGTTCAATCTGGTGTTTCTACAGTCATAGTTGATCAGGTAACAGGTATTGCAGTTAATGATACTCTGTTACATTCAAGTTTCTCAGCGAGTGGTATTACAACTGTTACAGCAATAAACACTGGTGCAAAAATGCTTACCTTCCAAGGCACCACTGTTGCTGGAATAAGCACACAAACCACATTCTCAGTTGTACACGCAACAGATACTAATACTGACCGTGGACTTGGATTTACATATAATACTGGTATAGGAACTGCTAATTCCACAGACGGTTTCTTTGGATTAGATGATAGTTCAATTGCATCTAGCACTGCTGGNNNAGGNAATCANGGAACTCACGGTGATNANAGTCGTAGATGGACNTANGTTCCTGANGCNACTATNNCAGCAAGTGTNGTTNCNGGTACAAAAGGTTTCTTAGATATTAAAGGTATCTACTATCAGTCAGGTAACTTTGCTTCAGGTGGTGTAGTTTGGTTTGATAGTGAAGGTCTACAAAGATCTACTAATGCACCAGCATCTCCTGTAATTACATCAAAACAAGTATTAACTGCTATATCAAAGGTCGTTCTAACGCTACCAGGTGCGGTTACATTAGCACAAGGAGACATTGTGAAGCAAGACACCACAAGTGCATTTGGTGTGGTTGAGAGTGCTGTGAGTGGTGGTACATCAGTTCCTTTAGTTGGTGTAGAGGGAACATTCAATACTTCAAATAATTTAAGAAGAGAAGGTCAGAGTGGTGCAGTTCAAAACTTGAGCACATCACCTNATGCTGTAACGAATACATATACTAACAAGCCACATTGGACTTCNACCCTAGATGGAGGAACTTTCTAAATGCAACAAAACAGTGAAGTAGATGTTAATGTATTAGTGAACTTATATCATACAAAACTAGCAGCAGCATTAAACCAAAATGTTCTTTTGGAGGCAAAACTCCAAACTCTAAAAAATGATTACGAAAAAGAGAAAAATCAACTTTTAGGGGAAATCGCAAATCTCACGGAGAGCAATGGCAGTACCAACAAGTAGAGGACA
>FUFK010045154.1_pt1 | contig 10306 bp, 9 predicted proteins | sample 1021851 | NCBI WGS metagenome assembly FUFK01 (sample SAMEA51879418, study PRJEB19060) | metagenome
AGCATGCGCGCCAAGGTGGATTTTCCACATCCCGATTCACCGATTATCCCAAATGCCTCACCACGCGAGATATCCACCGACACATTCTTGACCGCCTGCAGCCTCTTCCTTGGCGCCAAAAGTGATCGTCTTGCCTGCGCAAAACTCTTTGTCAGCGCCTCTACCTTGACGATCGGTTCAACCATTTGCCGCCTCCCACTTCACGCAACGGACCTCGCGGGATGCAGAGCCGCGCAATTCTACTGCAGAGGCAGAACAGATGTCCGTGGCCATTTCACATCGCGCCGCAAAGGCGCAGCCTGCGGGAAGGTCATCGGGGCGCGGCAAGCCGCCATCAATGGGCTTTGGCAGCCCGCCACCGGCACCGATCTNCGGCGAACTTGCAAGCANCGCCCGGGTATANGGATGCGCCGGCTGCTCAAGCACNTCGCGGCTCGGCCCGCACTCGACAATTTGACCGGCATACATNACGGCNATGCGGTCGCTGATCTGCGACACAACATTCAGATCGTGCGAAATGAATATCAGCCCAACACCCTTTTGTCGCCGCAAGTCATCCANTATGCGCAGAACCTGTGCTTGCACGGTGACGTCAAGCGCTGTTGTCGGCTCATCCGCAATGATGATATCGGGATTATTTGCCAATGCCATCGCTATGCCGATCCGCTGCCGCATGCCGCCTGAGAGCGCATGCGGATAGGACATCAGTATGTGTTGCGGATTGGCGATGCGGACATCCTCCAGAATGGAAATTGCTCTACGCCTGAGAACAGGCTTTGTCAGAGTTGGATCGTGGGTCACCATCGCCTCGGCCAGCTGCGCGCCGACAGTAAGTAGCGGATGCAGCGTGCTCAGCGGGTCCTGAAAAATATAGGCGATCCTGCGGCCCCTCAAATCCCGCAACACGTCAAACGGTTCGGAAAAAAGGTCTCTCCCCNGGAAACCGACGGTGCCAGANGTGATCACGGCGGGCGGCGACGCCACCANNCCGGNAATCGAGAGCGCNGTCACAGACTTGCCGGACCCGCTCTCCCCGACNATGGCAAGGCATTCACCACNGTTTAGACTGAATGAGACATCCCGGACAGCGCGAAGCGGGTTTTTGTCAACCCGGAACTCGGTGGACAGGCCTGCAACATCGAGGGTGGACTGTGTATCCACTGGTGCAGGTTGACCAGTCCGCAGGACTTGTGTGACCGGACTCGATCTTTGTAGCGTGCCTTTGGCAAGGCGTGGGTCGAGCGCATCGCGCACCCCGTCACCAAGAAGGTTTATACCCATGACGATAACAAAGATCATAAGCCCCGGAATGACCGAGGTGTGCGGGTTTGTGATCAGCGCTGCCCGCCCCTCGCCCAGCATGGATCCGAGGTCTGATTGCGGGGGTTGCGATCCAAGGCCGAGGAAGGACAAGCCGGCGGTCTCGAGGATCATCCAGCCGACAGTTGTCGAGAAAGCAACGATGATGACTGACCAGAGGTTTGGCACCACCTCGAAAAGCAGCAACGAAATGCTGCCCCGGCCGGACAGGCGCGCCGCTGCGATATAATCTGAGCGCGCTATGACCAACGTCACTCCTCGCACATTTCGCGCAAAAAAGGGGATGTTGACAATGGCGACGGCGATCAGCGCATTCATAAGACCCGGGCCAAGCACCGCAACAATGGCCAGCGCCAGGAGGATATAGGGAAAGGCCATCAGAACATCCACCGACCGCATGAGCAGGTCGTCGAGCTTTCCTCCGAAAAATCCCGCGAGAATGCCAATTAACGAGCCGATGAGCGCTGCGATGAGCGCTGCTGTCAGCCCGACCGCAAGGCTGAGCCGTGTTCCCCAAAGNAGNCGNGAAAGGATGTCACGCCCGAGATGATCGGCGCCAAGAACGAACCCGTCCTCCAATGGCAGGGAGAAGCGGTCTGCCGTGCTGATGACATTGGGATCCGGCAGCCCGAGAAANGGCGTCACAAGACACAGCCCTGTGACCATCAGAAGCAGGCCNGCCCCAAAACCCGCCAGCCGGTTACGAAGAATGCGCTTCGCAAAACGCACCATCATCTGCCAAGCCTCGGATCAAGCCAAAGCTGGGCCAAGTCGACAATGATATTGAACAGGACATAGCACGCCGCCACAAACAGAACACCACCCTGAACAAGCATGATGTCGCGTGTCAGGATGGCGTCCACGAGCATNCGGCCTATGCCGGGCCACTGGAATACAATTTCAATGTAGACTGCGCCGGATAGAACAAATCCTGCCTGAAGGCCAAGCACCGGAAGAATAGACACGATGGCATAACGCAGCGCATGCCTTGTTATGACCCGGCGTTCGCGCACACCCTTCGCGCGCGCTGTCCGAATGAAGTCGAGACGAAGAACTTCCAGCATCGCCGAGCGGGACATTCTCGCGACGACACCTGTTGCAACCACCGCCAGCGCTGTTGCCGGCATGACAAGATGGTGCAGCAGATCCGAAAGATCACCTCCCCCGTATAGGGCGTACATGCCAGATGCCGGCACCCAGCGCAGGTTCACCGCGAAATACAGGATCATCATCATGCCGAGAAAAAATGACGGAATCGAGATCCCGACAAGGACCGAGAAGGTTATCAGCTTGTCGGCAAGGCCGTACTGGCGGGTCGCCGAGATGACCCCGGCGAGTATGCCGAGGACCGAGCACATGACAAAGGCAAGCCCGGACAAAATCAATGTCGCATTGAAGCGCTCGAGTATCTCGTCGATGACGGGCCGGTTCAAAGAGAAGGATCGACCAAGATCGCCCTGAAGAAGATTGCCGAGCCAGATGAAATAGCGCTGGACCAGTGGACGGTCCAGGCCAAGTTGAGCGTTCAGGCGCGCGACATTTTCAGGGGTCGCGTACGACCCGAGTATGGCTGTTGCCGGGTCGCCGGGGATCAGGGAAAGAATGACAAAAACAATAATGGTGATCCCAATCAGAACTGGGACCGACGCTGCTGCCCGGAAAAGGATATAGCGTCCCATGAAAAAGTGACCACGCCGCGGTAAGTGTGCTGGCCATCACAGTAATGGCCAGCACTATGTTTGTTTAGTTCTTCTTTACATCCTTCAGAAGAAGGAAGAAGGACGGCTGCAGCGAGAAGTTCGCCACCTTGTCACTGGTTACNGCATTCTGCTTCCAGTTGGCGACGAAGACCCATGGAGCGTCATCCTGAACNATGGTCTGCATTTCCTTGTANAGACGCGCCCGCTCGGCCTGATCTGTAGAGGACCGTGCAGCCTCGAGAAGCTCGTCCACCTTCGGGTTAGAGTAATATCCCGAATTGAAACCGCCTTTGTCCGGCCATGCGCCGGTTCGCAGCGCCAGATACGGAAGCGTGTCCGGATCATTCGTCATCCAGGCCATTTCTGCCATGTCGGCCTTGCCTTCGAGACCAGGGTTGACCTCGCCGAGAAAGGCATTCCACTCGAAGGTCTTGATCTCGACATCAAAACCGACCGCAGCGAGATCCGCCTGGATGGCCGTGCCCATTGCCACCGGATCCAGCATTCCCGATCCGCCCTGCGTGACATAGAAGGTCAGCTTGGCGTTTGAAATGCCGGCCTCTTTAAGCAGCGACTTGGCTTTCGCCGGATCATAGGGATACGGATCGAGAGCCTCGTTATATGCCCAAGCGAAGGCAGGAGGCGTGGGGCCGGCGGCGATGGCTGCCGTACCCTCGAGAACATCTTCGACAATCGCTTTCTTGTTGATGGCATAGTTCGCCGCCTGGCGAGCCAGCTTGTTCGCAAAAGGCCCTTCCTTGGCGTTCAGGATAAGGAACCACACATGAGGTCCAGCCTGCTCGACCACCGAAAAATCACTGCCTGTGAACTTCGAAAGCGAGACCGGCGGAACCTCGACCATCATGTCGATACCACCCGACAGCATTTCGGCAACGCGTGTGTTGCCGTCGGTAATCGGGCGGAAGACAATGGCCTCGCTGCCGGCCTTGCCATCCCAATAGCTGTCGTTACGCGAAACGACAACCGCTTCGTTGGCACGCCAGGTGTCAAATTTGAACGCACCTGATCCAACAGGATTACGACCAAACTCCTTGCCGCTTTTCTTGATTCCGGCCGGCGAGGCGATCAGCCCCGTCGGATAAGCCAGATTGGAGAGAAAAGGTGCATATGGCGCATTCAACGTGAACTCAACGGTGCTGCTATCGACCACCTTCACNCCCTCNATCGCAGAGAAGAAGAAGCTGAGCGGGAACGGGCCGGTATCATGGTAGGGATGATTTTCGTCAAGCATACGGTCAAAGTTGAATTTGACCGCATCTGCATCCACCGCGGTTCCGTCATGGAACGTNACNCCNGATCNCANCGTGAANGTGTAGACCGTGCCGTCTGCGCTGATGTCCCAGCTTTTCGCCAGCGCCGGTTCAACCTCGAGGGTGCCGTCCTTGTAGCGGACCAACCCGTCATACATGTTCATCAGAATTCTAAAGTCATTCACCGCCGTTACCGTAGCCGGATCAAGAGATTTCGGCTCGGCAATCTGGCCCACNACAAGCACGTTGTCCGGCGTGCTTGCCGTTGCCAGCCCGGTTGTAAAGCCCAGGGACAGTGCGAACGCAACGGCCGCGATTACGGCGCGGCCAGCCGTTCTTATGATGGTCATTTCTCGACCTCCCTCAAGTGAAGTTGCATCGCTATATTTATCATGATAAATATTGATCATGATAAATGGGCAAATCAAGCTAAAAATGCGCGTCTTGAAAGTGTCTTCAAAAACTTCTATTGGCCTGCCATGACCTTTTCGCTTCTTACATTGGACCGATCCACCGGGCAGCTCGGCGGCGTTTCCGCGACCGGCAACCTTTGCGTGGGTGGGTGGGTATTGCGCGGCGANGCCCANTGCGGGCTGTCTGCATCACAAGGAGCAGAGCCCAGCGTGTTGTGGGGCGAGGACGTTATTGCCGGCATGAAGGCAGGAGGGAACGCTTCTGAGGCGGTAAGCGAAGTGACAGCGGCAGATCCGCGGCGCGAGTGGCGGCAGCTGGCGGCGCTGGACAGGAGTGGCGGCGGCGGCGTCTTTAGCGGTCGCCAGAATGGCGCTTTGGTCCAGCATCTCGTTGAAGATGACCTTGTTGTTGCAGGCAACATTCTGGCAAATGACCGGGTTCTGACGCAAATGATGGACGGGTTCCACAATGGTCGCGGCGACCTCGCCGACAGGCTGCTGGCGGCACTCAGAAGCGGCGCAGAGGCCGGCGGCGACAGCCGCGGCATTATGTCGGCCGCCATGCTTATCGTGGCGCAGGACAGGCCAACCCTGACCTTGCGCGTGGACTATGATGAAAAACCTATTGATAAGCTTGAGTCGCTTCTGGCCCTTACGCGCGACCCTGCTTACAGCCAGTGGCTCGATGTTCTGCCCACAATCGACCGGCCACATGGGGTTGGCGCGAGCAAAAAGCCCGCCTGACCAGATATGACCGAGCGGATATCAGACCTCCTGGCCGATATATCACGCCATACTGCACCAGGGGCGGGAGTCAGCCGGCTTCCCTTCACGCAGGAGCATCGTGCCGCGCTCGACACCATTCGCGGCTGGATGGAAAAAGCCGGCCTGACCGTAACTGTCGATGCCGCAGGCACGATGATCGGAAGGCGCGAGGGGCCACCGGGCGCGCCGGTGCTGCTGTTTGGATCGCACCAGGACTCCGTCAGAAACGGTGGCATGTTTGATGGAATCATGGGCGTGCTTTTGCCGGTGCTGGCTTTAGGTGAGTTGCGCGACATGGCTCTTCCCTTTTCGGTCGAGGTCCTTGCCTTTGCAGACGAGGAAGGGGTCCGTTTTCCCACAGCCTTGATCGGACCACGTTCACTTGCCGGGAATTTTGATCCAGCGAGCCTCGAGCTTCGCGACGCAAACGGCATCTCGATCCGGCAGGCCATGACAGACTTCGGCCTAGACCCTGACGCCATCCCCCAGCTTGACAGACGAAATCGTGCGATTATCGGCTATGTGGAAACGCATATTGAACAGGGGCCAGTCCTTGAGGCTGATGACCATCCGGTTGGCCTCGTTACATCCATTTGCGGCATTGAGCGTCACCGGCTGACATTGTGTGGCGAGCCNGGNCATGCCGGCACGGTACCAATGGCGCTTCGCGCCGACGCCCTTGCCGGCGCCGCGGAAATGATCGTTGCAGTTGAACGCCATGCTCGGGACACCGAAGGGCTTATCGCCACGGTTGGACAGATCGCCGTGGGCCCGAACGCGGTAAATGTCATCCCCGGCAATGTTGAATTTTCGCTGGAAGTGCGGTCTCCCNCTGATGAACTTCGCCGCGAATCTGCTGTNCACATCATCAAGACATGCGCNGAAATCGCGAAAGACCGGAGCCTNGAACTAACAAGCGATTTCACTTACGANCAGGGCGCGCAGCCCTGCGACGGGAAACTGNTGGCGGAACTTGAGGCCGCCACGCAAGCTGTGCATGGCCAGGTGCCGTCCCTGCCCTCTGGCGCCACTCACGACGCCTCGGCGATGTCCGAACTATGTCCGATGGCTATGCTTTTCGTGCGTTGCCGCGACGGCGCGAGCCACATTCCNGAAGAATTTGCCTCTGAGGCTGACATGGAAGTGGCCCGCCGGGCGCTTTCACAGCTCGTGCGCAACCTCGCTGACAAATATGGATGAGGCGGTCATCGCGGTTTGCGGCGCAAGCGCCACCAAAATCTGGATAGATCTCTTCGATGATCCTTCGACGCTAGCGACCAACTTCACCAACCCCAATCCCAAATCTTTGGGGTTGCCACAATTTCCTCAGGGAAAGGGAGATTTGCGCGATGCAAAAATTGCATCAACTTAATGTGAATTCAGCACTTTTGGTTCGGCCAACGCTCCGCATCATGCCCGGGTGTGAAACAAGGATGTTTCTTCGGCGCGGTAAGACGTGGTGCGAATCCATGATCAGCAGTTCGCCATGCTATTTCGTCAGGAAGCATCACTTGTTGAAGTTAACCAAAGCGGCATGATCATTTTCACAGATTCTTCAACCTATCGACTCTCTCAATTTTATCGTGCAGGCTCTCGGGTCTTGAATGGCTGTGAGCTTATTCGAACCGCTATTTGAGGTAGTGCGTTGGACCTACGTTTTTTCGAGATCTACCGATCTGGTGAATATATGAGCCTGATCCTCGGCGGGGCTCTTACTTCGCTCAGCTTGACCATTGCGGCTGGCATCATAGGTTTCATGGTCGCTTTCCTGCTCGCACTCCTGAGGTTCAAGAAGGTTCCGGTGCTCGACCGCATTGCCGCCGGCTACATTGATTTCATCAGAAATACACCGTTAATCGTTCAGCTTTTCTTTATCGCCTTCGGCCTGCCGATGTTATTCGGCTATGTGTGGCCATTCTGGTGTCACGCTTTATTGGCCCTGACTATCAATTTTTCTGGCTATTTTGCAGAAATCCTCCGAAGTGGGTTTGCGTCGACTCAAAAGGGACAGCTTGAAGCAGCAGCAGCGCTGAATTTGCGAAACAAGACAGTATTCGGGTCGATCATTGTTCCTCAAACACTCATCAAAATGTTTCCGTCTCTCTCCAGTCAGTTCATCTTTCTATTTTTAACGACTGGGGTGATTTCAGAAATAGGTGTTGAGGACCTTACCCACGCTGGCCTGTATATCGACAGCAGGACATTCAGGTCCTTTGAGGTCTTCATAATATTGACGGCTCTGTATGTTGCGATCGCTATATTCATGAAAGCGAGTTTGCATTTCGTCTTTTCGCGGACATTGGGCAAGCGAGTGGCCTAATGGCAGATCTTTTTGTTGAAATTCTTGGCAAGCCACACGGCTTCATTGTTTTCCAGCTACTTTCCGCCTGTCGTTTCACGATATACCTTTCGCTGATTGCCTTCGTCGGCGGTGGTGCGATCGCCTGCCTGATTACCCTTCTTCGCATCTCGAAAATCCCTTCACTACAGGGATTTGCCACCACCTTCATCTGGGTGTTCCAGTCGATACCTTTGCTCATGCTGTTGTTCTTGATTGGACTCGGCATGCCACGACTTCTTGACGTAAATGTCGATCCTTGGACTGCCGCAACCATCGCCCTGGTGCTGTTTACCGCTGCCTATCTTGCAGAGGTGTGGCGCGGCGCCATCGAGTCCGTCGCTAGGGGGCAGTGGGAGGCCAGCTACGCACTAAACATTCGGTATTCATTGCTGCTGAGGGACGTCATTCTTCCGCAGGCGATCAAATTCGGAGTTGCGCCAACGGTTGGCTTCATGGTGCAGATCATCAAGGGCACATCTCTGGCATACATCATTGGGTTCAACGATCTGATGCTTGTAGGGAAGCGATGGGCTAATGCACCCGTTCTTGGCTCGGAACCTTTCATAATCTTTCCGCTTATGGCGGTGATGTATTTTTGTATTTGCTATCCGCTTGCACTTTTTGCACGCAAGCTGGAAGCAAAATCGCTGACCAAAAGTTAGCATCCTCCCCTCAAACAGAAAGGTAATCCAATGGGTAGAATATTGAGCATTATCGCAGCTCTCTTCATGGCCGTGACGACTGTCACTGTTGCTAAAGCTGGCGATTTATCAGAGATCCTGGCTGATGGTGTCGTGAAGATTGCGGTGCCAGAGTCATTCGCTCCGTTTGGTTCGGTAGGCGCAACCGGCGAGCACGAAGGCTATGATGTCGATGTGGCCAAGCTGATCGCTGAAGATCTGGGCGTAAAGCTTGAACTCGTTCCGGTCGTTTCCAAGCAGNGGATTCCATTCCTCGAGACTGATCGCGTGGATCTGGTCGTTTCGGTCATGGGCGCGAATCCAAAACGGGCTAAATCGATCAACTTTTCCAGCGCATATGCACCCTTTTACTCTGGCGCGTTTGCATCCTCGACACTCGACATTTCCTCGCCTGCCGACCTCAGCGGCCTGACTGTTGGTGTAACGGGAGGAACACTTGAAGATCTGGAGCTGACCAAGACTGCGCCTTCTGACGCGAAAATCACAAGGTTTGGCGACAATGCAGCCACTCTGAGTGCCTTCACGTCCGGTCAGGTGCAGGTGCTTGTTTCCGGCAACACCGCAGCTGCCTCACTTACCGAAGCAGACCCCAACCTTGACCTTGAGCGTAAATACATCATCAAGGAAAGCCCATGCTTCATCGGTGTGAAGAAAGGCAATGAAGACCTGCTCCGCTGGGTAAACGTTTTCATCCTGCATAAGAAACTCGGCGGCGATCTCAACGCCATTTCCGAAAAGTGGCTTGGTCAGGCGCTGCCTCCACTGCCGGCCTTGTAAAAGGAAAACAAATTTGGTGGGGTGATANGCGTTATCACCCCGCCATTTCTGTTGAGCAAAGCATATGCCAAAAAGAAATTCAAAAAACGCGATTGTGCGAATGGAAAATGTCAGCAAATGGTTTGATGATTTCCAGGCCCTTAATGATGTTGACCTGACGATTTACGAGGGGGAAAGAATCGTCATATGTGGGCCATCAGGCTCTGGGAAGTCGACATTGATAAGATGCCTGAACGGCCTTGAGCAGCATCAAAAGGGAAACATCACCGTACATGGAACTGAGCTAACAAGGGACACAGCATCAGTTAAAACGGTCCGCGAGGATGTCGGCATGGTGTTCCAGCAATTCAATCTTTTTCCACATCTGACCGTCCTCGAAAACTGTACGCTGGCGCCAGTCAGCAACGGAAAAATGGATTCTGGCACAGCACATGATAAAGCCATGGAGTACCTTAAAAGAGTTCAGATCCCTGAACAGGCCGACAAACTGCCGGGACAATTGTCAGGCGGTCAGCAGCAGCGCGTGGCAATCGCGAGAGCCCTCTGTATGGAGCCAAAGCTGATGCTTTTTGACGAGCCTACTTCCGCCTTGGATCCGGAAATGATCAAGGAGGTGCTCGACACCATGGTGAGCCTGGCGGAAGATGGGATGTCCATGATCTGCGTAACGCACGAGCTGAATTTTGCGCGCAAGGTGGCACATCGCGTCATCTTCATGGATCAGGGGCGGATCGTAGAAGATCAGGCTCCNGAGGACTTTTTCAATAAACCAAAGTCGGAGAGAGCAAAATTGTTCCTCGACCAGATCCTCAGCCACTGACCACTGACGACTCAAAACTCACGAACACTCGCCTGCCTAAGCCCAACATTACGGTTTTTGCAAAGCGCCAATAATGCACGAACAAAGAAAGCCACCTCAAATCCGAGGTGGCTATAAATATTATTTTAGATGACGGTTGTTGGTTGCGGGGGCAGGATTTGCTGAAGACCCAACTATTGAATTGTGGTTGTAAAATCG
>FUFK010069730.1_pt1 | contig 10306 bp, 12 predicted proteins | sample 1021851 | NCBI WGS metagenome assembly FUFK01 (sample SAMEA51879418, study PRJEB19060) | metagenome
TGAGTTTATATTTGTGCCGTTTGATAAGGTTGATAAAATCTTTTTAGAAGTATCGCTAGTAAAAGAAAACAATCCATCGGAGTTGTTGCTTCCAGCAGCTTTGTTTAATAGTCCATTAGCGAAAAACCCTATTCCCTTCCCTGATGTATTGTCACCAAGCAGATTTGGGAAATCACCACCTGCCCCAGAAGAAGTCTGACTTGTACTGGCTACTAAAAATAAAGAATGTTCATTAGCAATAGATATTTCCGAAGCTACTTTTAGGAGGTCATCTGTACCATCAAAAATCAAGTGGTCTTTGCGTGTACCATTTTCGACAATACTTGGCTGGTCGGCTAAAGTGGTCTGCGTTGCATTATTACTATTACCTGACTGGTCGAACCAAGTCTCAACAAAGCCATCATTGAGTGCGTTAGTAGATGGCGAACCATTAACAGTCCATCCTTGGCTGGTAGCATCCGCAGCCGTACCATCCCAAGTCGTTGACCCAACGGAGAGAGACGTTATAACGCCCTCGAAGTTTGACGTTCCCCCAGGGTATGTATCTCCAATCTGATTACTTCCCGTAGTTAGGACAACTGATGAACCTGTTTGATTGACAGCAGTTCCTGAATTTAAAGTAATCGAAAAAGTCTGACCTGACCTAGAAAGCTGAATAGTATTTATTGATTGTTCTACTATTGTATTTGCTGTTGTAATTGCACCGCCCAAGTTTTCACAAAAAAACTGAACAGTACCATNTGTGTTCAATTGTANATTGTGTCTGCCTGATCCAGCAGCANCANTACCAAAAATGCCCTCNNTTGATGAAGGGTTGGCATTTATAAANGCTACTATAGTTAGTGTAAAATCAGCAGTCGAAGGAAGGAGTGCAGGTGTAGTAATATCATCATCCGTTCCATCGAAGGCCATAAACTGAGTTCCGTCAGCATTGACGAAATCTACCAAAGCACCTGATGCAACTCCTGATGCGGTGAACTCCTGTTCTGCATTATCGGATTCCCGACGGACGTTGACCACCTTCGGGTCACCGCCAGTTAGACTACGGAGTGAATACGCAGCAGAAGCCCCAGAACCGATGTTCAAGAGGCTTTGACCCACCCTGTTCAGGCGGGGCTGTCTACCTAGTGCCTGATCCAGACTGATGTGCATATTAGACCCTGTGGAATGCTGCTAATCCGCTTGCGTCAACAGTACCTGNGGTAAAGTTACCATACAAGATTGTTCCAGCTCCAAAGGATGTATTCAAGTTCGATACATCAGTAACATTAGAAGCAGCGAGACTAGATAGNGTTGTGTCCTTTAGNATCTGAATTGCTCCGTATGTACCTGTTGGTGCAGCACCATTAGTTACAATTACAGANCCAGCNGAAGAGAACTCAAGAGCGTTATTTCGTGAACGTGCCATAGTGTTATTATATCACAAGGGTTATCGGGATTGTCGTGAGACGTAAGTTGAGAATCGTTTATTGATTGTAGAGTTATTCATTCGGATGTCTACCTTCTCTAGCTCCTGGGCTAGGTACTTGGCTCCGACGTTTTCTTCAGCGATTGCCTCCTCTTGTTTGTTCTGAACCCGGAGGAAGTCAGCGTATACCGTATGAGCTATGTAGTTAAAGAACTCAGCAGGTACTTCGGCTGTTGAGTTGTAAAAGTCAGTTGTTACAGAAAACGGAGTGAACTGCTTTTTGTACGTTACGAATGCAGTATTATCTGTAGTGCTGATAATGTTGAGGATATTAGCCCCATCAGCATCAGCAAAGAAATCATACTCAATNGCTGAGTTATTCAAGAACGCCTTCTTGCGGTGAATCCGATTGAAGTCACCGATGGTTGTCCTGTTAGTCTCGGCATAAGGTATTAGCTGTTTATCCTGAAATAAAGGAGTACCTCCTAACTTGGTTGTATCTTTAGTCCAAGTTACAACATCGGATGGATTATCCACAGAGGAAGCACCCGATGGGATGACTTCTGTAAGTACTGCTTCTCCAGCCCCCGCATCAACATCAATAACTCCGCTAGCAGATAAAGTTATATCCGAACCAGTATGTAATTCCCAACGATTGTTACTGCTGATTTTAAACAAAACAGTTGCATCAGTAATACCATCAGCAGCCTCTGTCCCAGTCGCTGCGTTGTAATATATTTTAGTTCCTACAACAGCCTGAGTCCCGCTTGCAGTTCCAAACAGGACGTAATTTCCATTGGACACGCCAGAGCTATCAGTTGAACTCCCCGCTGTTAATCCACTNATAATAATGGATATAATGTCCCTNTCTTCGGAGGAGACTAAATAACGAGGCCATACNGGGCTAGTATCNAAAGCCTCTTGGAACCTACGGTTAATGAAGTTCTTNATCTGTGTCTGTTCATCCGCAGCCAACTCAACGGCTCCGATCATATTGCTAATTAGTGAAAACAGGTCGCCGTATGTTCGTGTCTGCATTATGCTTTGTTNGGGCTAAGTTCTGGGAACTTCTTGTTGTAATACTTNAGGAACTCNTTTGAGTGAACAGTTTCGTGTCCGTANTTNTGTGTAAGTCGAAAGAACTCACGNGCAGGGATNGTCGCTACGGGTTTACCGAGTACGGGGTGCGTCGTCCCTTTCATTTGGTGTGCTTCTTTTGCTGCTTGTTTCACACGAGCCTTTTCAGTCTCACGCTCACGCTTGAACCCGGTCTGGATCTCACGCATAAAAGCACGGTNNATTTCGCCATCGGAATACCGAGGCANTGCNGTAATAATATCCATAAAAGAAAGGAAGGGAGTGGCCGCTACGCAGCCACCCCCAACCAGAATCAATTAAGCATTGATACGCTTGATGCTAAGAAGCAAGCGAGCCTTACCAGCAGTCGCAGCACTTATATCAACGTTACCGTGAATCTCAAGGTTGCCGTCAGCGGCAGCCACGATAGCACGGTCAGTTGTTCCATCAAGGTTATCACCTGTGTTTGCAGCAACACCAACAGCATCAATGGCGAGTGCTTCCATTAAGGAAGTAGCATCGTCAGGTGCTACGGAAGAATCACTTCCTACAGTCAGTGTAGGGCTAGACAAACCAACAAACGCTTCAGTAACTTCGATAGCAGCACCATCAATTACATCGCCTTTCTTGACAGGAATGTTGATGAGTTGAGCAGCATTACCAGCAGCAGCGGTGAAGTCACCTGCGGACAGGATGATCTCGTCAGTATAGCCAGAAGTTCCAGCTTCATTTACAGTTAAACGTGACATATTATTATATCTCCTTTGTTAAGTGTTAAGCAGAAGCCGTAATCTTACCGTGTGCCCCAGGGTGGTAAACACCGAGAGTCAATGCACAGTCAACAAAACCACGCTCACCGCCACCAAGGTTTGGAAGGCGTGTAGAACCCATAGGGATCAGTTCGTGAACACCGTAGTACTCAGGATTAACGAGGTAGCCAGACATTCCTGCTTGACCAGCCTGTGTTGGCATACAATCAGGGTTAGCGTTCACAACTGAAACAACACCGTGATCGGACTGATACAGATCAACGGATAACTTGATGCTTCCGCTGTCACCGTTGTAGTTAACACTACGAACCGAGTCACCGCTTACACCACCAATGCGAGCGAAATCGCTTACATCCTGACGAAGTGCAGTATCAGCAACGAGCATAAGATTTTCGGAAGTACCGCTAACCGTGAAGATCGAAGTGATCATTCCGTTGAGTTCTGTCTCAGCGAACTCGTCATCAGTTACATCCACGATGGAACCAGAGGGAGTGCGGAAGTCCGAAGGAACGTCAGAAGGACCAGAATCATCGATCCAGTCACCTAGACCACGAAGCTGATTAGCTTGACCAGCACCGTTCTCAGCAGCTTTATCTTGAGTACCAGCAAGGGTAGCCTCGATGTCACGCTTGAGTTCACGAATTGCTTTAGCTTCAGCTTGAGCGATCTTAGCAGGACCAACGCTGTCAACGGCCTCTTGGAGGTCGGAAACAAGGAAGTCACGACGGAACTTNTGNANNNGGTTGCCAAGTCNNGCACGGCCAGCGAACTGGTCNGTAAACGCTGTAACGTCAGCACCTTCTGCTGATACCAGCNGTGCTAGGAGCAGCAAGTGNATCAACGGTCCACTCTACGTTAGTAGCGGAAGCACGTTCTTTGTTAAGAGAAGAAAGGATAGGAGTCTCTTCAGGAGCAAGAATTGTCAGAACATCTGTCAAATCCTCACGATTGGAGACACCCGAACCTGTATTAGTTGTATCGAATGTATTTGAAAAAGACATTTTAAATAAGTGTTAGATTATCGTTGTTGTAATTTAAGTTTGCGAAGTGCGGCGAAATCACGAGCGTTACCCGTTTGTTTGAACCTAGCCTCTAATTCTTTTAGAGCCTTGGCTGTTCTTGACGCAGTTTTTTCGGACTTAGCTGAACCGGGTACTCCGGTGCTGGATGGATTTAACGTAACTGACTTCTTGCCTTCCACTACAGGTTTGCGTCCGTAGATGCTGTTTGTAGCGTGAGCAAAGAAGTAATCTAATTGAGCAGCTACATCGGGTGCTTCACGTTTAACAACCTCTTTGAGTTTCTTAAATCGTGCGTCACCTACTGTGGATTCAAATTGTTTCCGAAGGTCATTATCCTCTCCCTCCAGCCACTTTAGTTCCTTCTTAGCTCTTTCCTCAAATGCTTGAGTAAGTTGCTCACCCTCTACTTGGGCTTGTACTTTAGTTAGCTGATCAGGGAGAAAGGTTTTCTGTGCTTTCCGTGCTTTGAGTAAAGCCTGGCGCACTTCCTTCTTCGACCAATCCTTGCCGTCAATTTCGGCTACTATATCTTCAGGTCCGTAAGAATCACTTTCAAAAAGAAGATCCTCTGCCCACTCCACAATGCCTTCGATCTCCGTAGCCTTCTCCTGTAACTTCTCAATAGTATCGAGATTACTGAATGGGTTATTGTCAATCTTCTTGCCTGCTTCAAGGGGGTTGTCACTCTTCTTGAGTTTATCCTCTAACTGGGTGAGCCGTTCTTCGGCAGCCTTACGCTTCGCTGTCAGTTCACCGAACCGAGCAACTGCACGACTACCTAGCTTCTCAGCCAGTTCCTTTAGATCCTCCTCAGACATTTCGTCTAAGTCCAACTGTGAAAGAACATCTTCGGATTCAGTCCCCTCGGTGNTTTCTGAAGTCTCTTCGCTTTGGACTTCTTCCTCCTCCTCAGTTACTGTCTCTTCGNCTTCCTCTGTGACTTCTTCCTCAGGCTCTGCCTCTGGCTCTGCCTTTGGAGTCATCTCACCGAGTCGCCGTTGAGCGAAATCCGTGACGGATATATTAGTATTTTCCACTGTATTTTGTACTGGTTCAGCGTCTCCAGTTGTGATTTCGTCTGTCATAATTATCCACTCATTTACGCCGAGCGATGGCGATGGTCGGGATTATAACACAAGGGTTATATAAGATCCCTAAATCTTTGACGAAGTAGTCCGAAGTCAGACATTTGCAGTATCTGNTCGTATGTAACAATACGTCCTGATAGNTGTTGAAGCTGCTCCGTTGGGGCTTCGTGCATNTCACTAATNGTCTCCTCNCGGAGTTCGTGAATCATACTGATGAACCGAGCGAACTGCTCATAGTTCTGGAGCATTTTGATATCTTCTTGGATAGTCATAAATTATCTAGCAGCCTGTCGCATCAATGCCACTGTCCGTGGACCACGGCTCTTGACTTGCTTATACCACTTTGAATCAACCATCTCATCAGCAGCAGTGCCGTAGTCATTCCGACCAAGTGCGGCCTTCATCTTCTTAAACGTGTTGAGTTTCGTTAATCCTAAGTTGAACGCCATATCTACGATAGCCTTCTTGACTGGCTCAGGTCGTCTTGCGAAACCTGGGTCAAACTTNTGGGCATCACTAAAGGCTTGTGTTAGGCTGTGATTGTAGAGNCGAATNATNTCNTTACGCTCCAGTTTCTTGCCACCAAGNACCTCTTGGAGATCGAGTCCAATGTCAGCCAAAACCTTTTGGTTGTTCTTGTCCTCTAGGTTGAACCCAATGCCGATGGTTCGGTTTCCTTTTGTATCCGTGTATACTTGGTCTTTGAGTCCTTCATTCTCAATGAACATCTCTCTGTACTCAGTAGCCCGCATATCATCGGCACGGCGTTTTGCTTGCTGCGAAGGCGTAAGATTATCNNCCATNANNATNGATGCTANTAATATAAGTATCGTTTTTATAGATTCTGNGTCTCGATATCACCCATCTGGGCTGGTGCTGTACCTACACGACCAATCTGAGCATTCTGTGCTTGNTGNATCTGGAAGGTGTACTGACCTGCGTACTTCTGTAGACGTTCAGCAAATGCNGGATCAGCCTGTANNCGNTGTGCNATATCTGGCTGNGNNGAGTACTGCTGGATTACTTGGATTGCAATCNNCGCCCCTGCNGGGCGAGCTGGCATCTCAATGCCTGAATATATCTTAGCGAGATCGTCTGTAACGTTCTTAACCATTTCNTGCTGGGCTGTCTCCACTGGCTGGAGTACNGCATCAGCCATNACTGGATCGATCTCAGCNGCGGCAATATCNANNANATTATCNACATTAAGACGATTATTCGCATTAAGCTGATTAAGNTGNACGAATTGTTGNANNTTATTNTTGACCGTATCNGGGTCAGTNTTCTGGACATCGAAGTTAATAAGGATGTCAAAATTNTCATCAGGNTTCCCTTTGTTGAATTGAATNGGNTCAGGNGNNCNNGTTACTCTAAAGAATATCTCGTCAGGTCCGAAACGCTGGAAGCAGCGGAACGCCATACGAAGAACCTCGGCTGTGTGGCTAAGGAACTTATCAACGAGGAACTGCTGACGGATCTGGCTAATAGCGGAACCCTCNTCTAGACCAACAAGGCGATCAGCCTGTGTCTGCTGAGTCTGTTCCATCTCCAGTGACCCTTGATTGTATGATGGGGTAGGAGCGAAGTCCAAGTCACCTTTACGGCGGTATGGAATCATTCGTCCCGGTCCCCAATCGCTAGGGGCTTGTCCCACGGGGTGCAGAATCGGCGGTAATGTTGCCAGGCTGTTTCTGTCAATTCTTGAATCCCGCTCAACCTTGACCTGGTTCTGGATACCCCGCAGGACTGAAGGTATTGTATTCGTGTCATAGAGACGCTTGCTATCCTCGGATAGTTTCGTCACCACGACAGGGTAATCTTCGTACCCGTTCAGAAGCTCGAACTTTGCGTAGCCCTGAGCCGTCTCATTCCCATCGAACTCCCGGTGAAATACTGTACAGTAAATTCCTTCGGAACCATCTTCTGCATCAATGAGACGNTGGTAAGCATATGTAATCTCAATCAGTTCTTCAGCCTCGTATGCGTTGTCCGTNAGGCTAATNGANCGACGACCTTCTTGCTCACGCTCGATGCTGTCGATATTTACGCCACGATAATGATCGATAACGTAGTCAACGAAGTCCTCGTCCCAACCTTCCGTTACTACCTTGTTCTCCAGTTCTTGTGGAGTATAGTAAGTACGCCAGAAACAGTAAGGCGCACGTTGTGGGTCAGTCACATAAGGAGGGAAGAAGAAGTCCCCATCAGGGGCAAGTGTCTTGACTTCGGGTGCATTGACCTGACGACGTACTACAGGTAACTCTGCTTCGCCAGTCTTGCGAAGTTCCTTGAGTGCTTTCTTGGCTCTCTTGTCNGTAGTACCCTCGAATGTAGCCTTGAGTAACTCAACCAGAGCCTCGTCTTCTTCGCCGGATTGAATCGCATCCGCAACCTCTGGGCTGATCTGTGCGATCTGCTGTAGGTCAAGCGTCTGCAGGAACCGACGATCCTCACGATGCCANCCTACATATGANATNAAAATACCACGCTCAAGCAGGTAGTTAGCACCTAGTTCCATCTCACGATAGAAGCGAGGGATGTACCCAGAAGATACCATCCACTTCAAAAATCCAGAGACTAGTTTGCTCCGTGCAATGTCAGAACTCTCCACGGGGAAGGCACGGACATTAGCCCTTTTCAGGGCTGACATAAAGAGGGAGACAAGTCTCGTTATACGCTCATCAATAACGTGGCATTCGATGTCCGAAGCACCTTCCCAAGGAAAGGCATCCGCACCGTGCTTTCGGTGGTCACGGCTCTTGCCCGGCCACCAGTTCCGTCTATCATCATAAGATGTTCGGCAAAGATCGAAATACGCCTCCAGTTCCGTGACAGTCTGGTCGTAGGCATATCGTAGTGTTTTAACATCTGGCTCCTCGGACAAATAAGTCAAGGATTCCGAAATTGATTCATTCTGCATCGTGTTCTGGATTTAGCTTTTCTCTGACACCTTTTATAAGCGTCGTAACATATGTCTTGGAGACGCCTATTCTATCACAAAGGTTGAGAGATTTCATAGGGAGTTGACTTTCGCCCTTGATATGCCGACAAAACAGTTCCCAGGCAATGAAGCGNTCCGTCTGCTCCCTGCACCAATCCTTGGATAGTGTTATATCCTTATCGTTTGACATATCGATAAGAAACTCCCTTGTTNTCCTCGATAGCCTCGAATGTAATCACCTTACCNACCATCTTNCCCCGATTTCTGCTAGGAATGAGTACAGGTACTTTCTTTTTGATTTCTTTGCTGTAAACGTAATTGTACCGATCATTCGGACATTCGCTGAGTACTTGCCCGGTATAGTGCTTCGGAGTAATCTCATCAATCATCAAGGACTCATCAAGTATCGCCTGACCGACCTCTCCGATCCAAGTCAGCTTCCCTCTTCCGGTAACTTGATCCTCAGGTAGTTTTTCTTTGACGATCTCGAACGCTTCCTCGAATGAAACGTCGTATTGATTCGCTAGTTCTGTTAATCTTTTCTTGGGCATTAGTATCCTCCTTCGTTTCTCATTGTTGTGTACATCTCGTTGGACGTAAAATAATCAGGGCCGTAGCCACCGTTCGACATTCGTAAATATCTTAGTACGTCAAAAAAGTCCTTGAGGGCTTCGTCAGACTTGCCCTGTGCGTTGTAGTTAATAACGCTTTCAATCAGATTTCCGCAGTCCTCGTGTATATAGCAGCGAGGGCGATTAGCCTCATCAATCTCGTAGTTCGGGTTATAGAAGAACCATTCATCCAGTGCAGTCGCACCGATCTGTTCCGTCTGTCCATCCGAGGCTATGAAAGAAAGTCCGTAGTCATAGAATTTCGTAAAGAGGTCGACGTTGTTCTCATTCTCCTTTGCGAAGAAACGGGAGTCCCCGATTCTCTCCATTACCTCGATTCCTAGTTCCTCTTCTATCTCCTTGAAGAGTTCGCAGTACATTTCTACGTCGTATCCAATCTTCTTAGAAGCTGGCCCGTACCGCCACTTCGGATCACCGAATAATGCCCACTCGCCGTGCGTTGCCCTATCTGGCCATTCTCTGCGAATAAATATCTCCTCATTTTCGGAGACACCTGCCCAGATGGATACATAGTTCCTGGCAAAGGCGGGGTCAACGACCTGATACCAAGTAAGTTCACTGGCATCGGGGAATACTTGTCCGTACTTGTTCGGATTATCAGAAAGAACATTGATTTCAGGACTGAAGTTCGGCAGCAATGAAGTCATTGACTTCGTAGGCAATCCGTAGGCACGAACCATTATCTGATCCTCTGAGGAGTTCTTCAGATCCTTGGCTATACGTTCGTACCCACCAAAGGGGTTCTCGTCAGAATGAAGGTACACAATCCCAGCATCACGCTCAGGTGAGTACTGCTTGACGGGAACCTCTCTGTCTAAAAGTTTAGCCTGTCTAGTCTCCTGTGTCTCTGCACCCTTTAGGTACTCAGCTACGAATGGTGTGTACCCATCAATCGGAGTAAAGCCAAGAAGCATCTTACTGTTTCTAGTAGCTAGACGGAAGCGTAAAGTATTTACAAGTGCAGCATCGCCCAGATATTCGTCCAACCAAGCACCGATGTTCAGTCCTTCCGATCCTTTGAACCCGAACTCAAAGCCCTCAAGGATAGTTTGATTATTTGAGAACTGGGTATATGTTTTGAAATCCACACGAGTTCTTGTATCTGGAAAAATAAATGAAGAGCCAGTAAAACCATTTTGCATAGAAAAGTTGATATAACCTTCTATACTTTTCGTTTTTCGTCTGAACTCCTTAGGCATCATCTCCCAGACGGCAGCCTGCTGTACCTTGACGGATGTATCTGCATTCTGTGAAAAGCACACAACGTGTCCGTCCTGGTTCTGGGTAACAGCCTCCATCACCATCTTGGCACATCCTGTAGTCTTGCCAGAACGGTTACCACCAAAGGTAATAACCTCGTCGTAGTTC
>FUFK010719182.1_pt1 | contig 10304 bp, 10 predicted proteins | sample 1021851 | NCBI WGS metagenome assembly FUFK01 (sample SAMEA51879418, study PRJEB19060) | metagenome
AACCCCGCCGATCTGAAGATGACGGAATATGACACAGCGACCCGTGCCCGAAGAACGGTTAGCACGCTCTCATAAAACGAAGGCCCGCCCCTCGTGACGAGGAGCGGGCCAGCGATTTGACTGTGATCGACGAAGCTTACTTCGTGATGTTGGCCACGACGCCCGAGCCGACGGTGCGACCGCCTTCGCGGATTGCGAAGCGCAGGCCTTCGTCCATGGCGATCGGCGCGATCAGCTTGACGTTGATCGTCACGTTGTCGCCCGGCATCACCATTTCGGTGCCTTCGGGAAGGATCACTTCGCCGGTGACGTCGGTGGTGCGGAAGTAGAACTGCGGACGGTAGTTCGCGAAGAACGGCGTGTGACGGCCGCCTTCGTCCTTCGACAGGACGTAGACTTCTGCGCTGAACTCGGTGTGCGGCGTAACCGAACCGGGCTTGGCCAGAACCTGGCCACGCTCGACGTCGTCACGTGCAACACCGCGGATGAGCGCACCGATGTTGTCGCCGGCTTCGCCGCGATCGAGCAGCTTGCGGAACATTTCAACGCCGGTGACGGTCGTCTTGGTGGTGTCCTTGATGCCAACGATTTCGCACTCGTCGCCAACGTTCACAACGCCGGTTTCGACACGGCCGGTGACAACCGTACCACGACCCGAGATCGAGAACACGTCTTCGATCGGCATCAGGAATGCCTGGTCGACCGGACGTTCCGGCTGCGGGATGTGCTCGTCGACAGCAGCCATCAGTTCACGGATGGAGTTTTCGCCGATTTCCGGATCACGGCCTTCGAGAGCGGCCAGAGCCGAACCCTTGACGATGGGAATATCGTCGCCGTCGAAGCCGTATTCGCTCAGCAGCTCGCGAACTTCCAGTTCGACGAGTTCGAGGATTTCCTCATCGTCGACCTGGTCGACCTTGTTCATGTAGACAACCAGTGCGGGAACGCCGACCTGACGCGAAAGCAGGATGTGCTCGCGGGTCTGGGGCATCGGGCCGTCGGCTGCGTTCACGACCAGGATCGCGCCGTCCATCTGGGCAGCACCGGTGATCATGTTCTTCACGTAGTCGGCGTGACCCGGGCAATCGACGTGCGCATAGTGGCGGTTGTCGGTTTCATACTCGACGTGTGCGGTCGAGATGGTGATGCCACGCTCGCGCTCTTCGGGCGCCTTGTCGATGTTAGCAAAGTCGACGGCCGAACCGAGGACCTTGGTGATCGCCGCGGTCAGCGTGGTCTTGCCATGGTCGACGTGACCGATGGTGCCCACGTTGACGTGCGGCTTGTTACGCTCGAACTTTTCCTTCGCCATTTTCCAATAACCTCTGTCTTAAAATTTGGGATTTCTGCGGGGAGGAAACGGCGCCCGCTGAATCAGGCGCCGCCCCTAGACCTCAAAGCTGGCTTACGCAAGCTTCTCCTTGACTTCCTGCGCGACACTGGCCGGCACTTCGTCGTAGTGGCTGAACTGCATCGAGTACTGCGCACGGCCCTGAGTGAATGAACGCAGCTCGTTCACGTAGCCGAACATGTTGGCCAGCGGGACGAAAGCATCGACCGCCTGGGCATTGCCGCGGCTGTCGGTGCCCTGGATCTGGCCACGACGCGAGTTGATGTCGCCGATGACGTCGCCGAGGTAGTCCTCGGGAGTCACGACTTCGACCTTCATCACCGGCTCGAGCAGCTTGATACCGGCACGCTCGGCCACTTCGCGCATCGCACCGCGACCGGCGATTTCGAACGCGATCGCCGACGAGTCGACATCGTGATACGCACCGTCGTACAGCGTGACGCTGAAGTCGATGATCGGGAAGCCGACGAGATGGCCGCTTTCGGCCTGCTCGCGGAAGCCCTTCTCGATCGCGGGGATGTATTCCTTCGGAATGTTACCGCCCTTGATCTCGTCTTCGAAGACGAAGCCCTGGCCGCGCTCACCCGGGGTGACCTTGACCTTGACGCGGCCGAACTGGCCCGAGCCACCCGACTGCTTCTTGTGGGTGTAGTCGACGTCGACCGGCTTGCCGAGATATTCGCGGTAAGCCACCTGCGGCGCACCGACATTGGCCTCGACCTTGAACTCGCGCTTCATGCGATCGACGAGGATGTCGAGGTGAAGCTCGCCCATGCCCTTGATGATCGTCTGACCGCTTTCGTGGTCGGTCGACACGCGGAAGCTGGGATCCTCGGCAGCCAGGCGGTTGAGCGCGACGCCCATCTTTTCCTGGTCGGCCTTGGTCTTGGGTTCGACCGACAGTTCGATGACCGGTTCGGGGAACTCCATCCGTTCGAGAATGATCGGATTGGCCGGATCGCACAGCGTGTCGCCGGTGGTGGTTTCCTTCAGGCCGGCAATCGCCACGATGTCGCCCGCGAAGGCCTCATCGATGTCTTCGCGATTGTTCGAGTGCATCAGCAACATGCGGCCGATCTTTTCCTTCTTCTCCTTGACCGAGTTCAGGACCGAACCCTTGGTCAGGTGACCCGAATAGACACGGGTGAAGGTGAGCGAGCCGACGAACGGGTCGTTCATGATCTTGAAGGCCAAGGCCGAGAACGGCGCTTCGTCCGACGACGGGCGCGTCTGCTCTTCGTCGCTGTCGGGCAGCACGCCCTTGATGGCCGGCACGTCGAGCGGGCTCGGCATGTAGTCGACCACCGCGTCGAGCAGGGGCTGGACGCCCTTGTTCTTGAACGCCGAACCGCAGATCACGGGCACGAAGTCGCGCGCCATGGTGCCCTTGCGGATCAGCTTCTTGAGCGTCGCTGCGTCGGGCTCTTCGCCTTCGAGATAGGCTTCCATGACATCGTCGTCCTGTTCGACGGCGGTCTCGATCAGCTTTTCGCGATATTCGGCGGCCTTGTCAGCGAGGTCGGCGGGGATGTCGACATACTTGAAGTCAGCGCCAAGCCCGTCGTTTTCCCAGACGATACCGCGGTTATTCACGAGGTCGACCACGCCCGACAGATCGCTTTCCGCGCCGATCGGGAGATAGAGCACCAGCGGGGTGGCGCCGAGACGGTCGATGATCGACTGCACGCAATAATAAAAATCGGCGCCGGTGCGGTCGAGTTTGTTGATGAAGCACATGCGCGGGACGCCGTACTTGTCGGCCTGGCGCCAGACGGTTTCGGACTGGGGTTCGACCCCGGCCACGCCGTCGAACACGGCAACCGCACCGTCGAGCACGCGCAGGCTGCGTTCGACTTCGATGGTGAAGTCGACGTGCCCGGGGGTGTCGATGATGTTGATGCGGTGCTTCTCGCCCTTGCCGTCCTCGTTCTGCCAGAACGTGGTCGTGGCGGCCGAGGTGATGGTGATGCCGCGTTCCTGCTCCTGCTCCATCCAGTCCATCGTCGCGGCGCCGTCATGGACTTCGCCGATCTTGTAGGACTTGCCGGTGTAGTAGAGGATACGCTCGGTCGTGGTGGTCTTGCCGGCATCGATGTGGGCCATGATGCCGATGTTGCGGTACCGCTCCAGCGGATATTCGCGAGCCATGTGGATTTCCTCGATTTCGGGGTTAGCGCAGCTGCACGCCCCATATGGGTATCAGTATGACCGCTTGAAGACCGCGGGGAAGGAAACCCCCTCCCCCGGCCTTACAAGCAGGGCGCCCTACCAGCGATAATGCGAGAAGGCGCGGTTGGCGTCCGCCATGCGGTGCGTGTCTTCGCGCTTCTTGACCGCATTGCCGCGGTTGTTGGCGGCATCCATGAGCTCGCCCGAGAGGCGTGCCGACATGGTGGTTTCCGGACGGCTGCGCGCCGCCGAGATCAGCCAGCGGATGGCCAGCGCCTGGGCGCGTTCGGGACGCACTTCGACGGGGACCTGGTAGGTCGCACCGCCGACGCGGCGGCTGCGCACTTCGACCTGCGGCTTGATGTTTTCCAGCGCGGTGTGGAACATTTCCACCGGGTTCGCCTTGGCCTTGGCCTCGACCACGTCGAGCGCGGTGTAGACGATGCCTTCGGCAACCGCCTTGCGGCCGTCATACATCAGGTTGTTCATGAACTTCGACAGCACCTGATCACCAAACTTGGGATCGGGCAGGATTTCCCGCTTCTCGGGACGACGACGACGTGACATGTCACGAATTCCTTCTTTTGAAGCCCCGCTCCCCTGCCCGTCACCCTGAACTCGTTTCAGGGTCCATCGGGCGGCATGGGCGGCGCTAGAACTTGCGAAACCTTCGCTTGCGGCACCATGGATCCTGAAACGAGTTCAGGATGACCTGACGCCGCAGGCCGTCAGGTCACTTCGGACGCTTGGCGCCGTACTTCGAACGGCTCTGCTTGCGGTCCTTGACGCCCTGCGTGTCGAGCACGCCGCGCAGGACGTGGTAGCGCACGCCGGGAAGGTCGCGCACACGGCCGCCGCGGATCAGCACGACGCTGTGTTCCTGCAGGTTGTGGCCTTCGCCGGGGATGTAGGAGATGACTTCGCGCTGGTTGGTCAGGCGGACCTTGGCCACTTTGCGCAGAGCCGAGTTCGGCTTCTTCGGGGTCGTCGTGTAGACGCGGGTGCAGACACCGCGCTTCTGCGGGTTCTGTTCCATCGCAGGGACCTTGCTCTTGGCCTTCTGCGGAACGCGGCCCTTGCGGACCAGCTGGTTGATCGTCGGCATGAGTTCTCTCTTCACCGTGTGCCCGGCCCCATGGGCCAAAGCGTTGAAGGTGACGACTAGCGGGTTATCGGCGGTGTAATTTGGTCCAGCGTCACCCCAGCGCAGGCTGGGGTCTGTTTCCGCAAGCGCGAAGCAAGCGGCACGAGATTCCAGCGTTCGCTGGAATGACGACTGAACTGAATCACTCCACCCACGGCCCACATGGCCACCGGGTTACTTTGACGGCTGCCCCGAGCGTCCCCATGAGGATCGCTGCAATAGAAAAAGCCCGGGCGCATGACGCACCAGGCTCCGGGACATGACCGGCAATGTTCAGCTCTATCTGCCCTGTGAGGGAATCACGCGAGGCGGTTCCTGCACCGGATGGGGGCGCACATAGTGGGATGGGGGTACGCGGTCAAGGGTCCTACAGAAGCGTAGCCTGCGCCGCGCCGCCCGCCCATGGCTGCTGCGTCCGGTCGAGCGCCAGCGGCCCGGTCCACGCCCGGCACAGCCCCCGCGCCGCCTCTGCATCGGCGCCTGTCCAAGTGCCGTAGTCATCGGGGGCGAGGATCACCGGCATGCGGTCGTGACAATCGGCCGCCGGGCCTGCCGCCTCGGTCATCATCATCGAATAGCACCGGCCCCATTCGTCGCTATCGCGCCAGACCCCGGCGGCGGCGATCAATCCGCCATCGGGAAGCGAAAGCCAGCTACGCGTCTTGCCGCCCTTCGGCCCTTCCGCCTCCGCCCACGCCGTAAGCGGGATCAGGCACCGCCGTTCCGCGAAGCTGTAGCGCCAGAAAAAGCCGCCCAGCTTGTCCGCACGCGTATTGTTGACCGGCTTGGGCTTGAGCGGCTGCCCCTTCGCGCCCTTGCGGCTGAGCGGGAAGCCCCATGTCATCGAGACCAACGCTCCATCGGCCACCACCGCGCCGGGATAGCCGGGAAAGACCTCCTCCCCGAAATTCGCCCCACGAAGCTGGTCGATCGCATCGAACCAGCGCGCGACTTCGGAGTTCGGTTTGGTCATGCGGTAGAGGTTGCACATGGGTGCTGGCGTAGCGGGTGGGCGCTCGGGTGCCTAGGGAGGCGGAGAAAGGCGGTTGCTGGGACATGCCCGGCAATGTTCGGCTCTATCTGACCGGCGGAGGAATTACGCGAAGCGATTCCTACACCGGATGAGGGCGCGGACAGTTGGATGGGGCGTGGGTCAAGGGAGATGGGTGGCTAGATAATCCCGCCACCCCCGTATAACGAGAAAGATCAGGAGACTGTATGAAACCGAATGATCTCGAATACGGCAATCTGACCTCAAGCATCCTCGCGCCCTATGAGAAGCGAGCTGCGAGTGTCTCAGCGCAATTTCTAAGGTGGTTCCTTGAAAGCATCTACCGATTGGACTCTCAAGACGCAGACGATGCGGCTGTTGACGGCCAGCAAGACAAGGGCGTCGATGGGCTGTACGTCAACGATACCACTGAAACGATTCATCTTATTCAGGTAAAAACCAAGCAGAAGAAAAAGGCGAAGCTTGGCGATACAGACCTAAAAGAGTTTTATGGCACTCTAAAGCAGTTTCAAGATGCAAAATGGATTGAGAAAACTCTTGAGGGCAACGCTCATGAGGGGGTGTATCCCCTTGCCATACGTAAGTAGCTCTGCTATACAATATGCATGACGAAGCCACTCACTACCGCCCAGTTTTTCCGCCAGTTCCCTGACGACGAAACCTGCCTCAATCACCTGTTCGAAGTTCGCTTTGGGCAGGGGTATGAGTGCCCGAAGTGTGAGCGTGAGAGTAAGTGGTTCCGCATCAAGGCGGAGCGCGCTTATTCCTGCCAGTGGTGCGGCCACCACCTGCACCCGACTGTAGGCACCCCGTTCGAAAAGACGCGCACCCCGCTCCAGCTTTGGTTCTATGCCATCCACCTGTTCACGGTCACCCGCCACGGTGTGAGCGGCAAGGAACTCCAGCGCCAGCTAGGTGTGACCTATAAGACGGCTTGGCGCATGGCGAAGCTCATCCGCGAACACATGGCCGATGTTGATGGCGACATTCCCATTGGCGGCGAAGGCACGAACGTCGAGATTGACGAAACACTTATGGGCGGCGTGAAGCGCGGCAAGCACAATCGCGGTAGCGCCGCCAAGACCGTTGTAGTGGGCGCTCTGGAGCGCGGCGGCGATCTGGTGGCCCAAGTGGTCCCGAACCAGCGCCGCGCTACCCTAGAGCCGTTTGTGACCGCCAACGTCCGTATCGGCGGCAACGTCCACACTGACGAACTTCGCAGCTATGCAAACCTCTCGAATGCTGGCTACCGCCATGCTCGCGTGAACCACGGCGCGATGGAATATGCTTATTACGATTATCGCCTTGCCGAGACGGTCACGGTCAACGGTATTGAGAATTTCTGGCGGCACCTGAAATGCTCAATCAATGGCACTCACACGAGCGTCAGCGCCAAGCACCTGAACTCCTACGTCAAGGAATTCGAGTATCGCTTCAATCGTCGCAATCGTCCGGAAACGATGCTTCCGGAGCTTCTTTCGACTTTCCGGCCATCGAACTCAGCGTAGCCTCGAAGGCATCGGCATCGCCGGTTTCGCCTTCGTGTTCGGCGATAAATTCAGCGAGTTTGCCCTGTTCTCTGGCTTCCGATAGCGTCAATTTCGGCATCCGCCTCTAGTCCTTCGATACGCTTATCATTATCATCAATCTTCGCCTCTATGCGGCTCAGAGAACCGGAAATCGAAGACGCTCGATCTATAGCAGTATCCTGACGATCCCCAAAATAGGAAGCGACCGCAAAGAACAAGCCAACCGCGCCTGCGATGGTGACGATATTTGTGATAACCATCTGTGTGAGGGACGGTAGATGGTCAATTTTGGCTAGGCGATCCTCAAACTCGCTCCGAACCTCCGCTTTCATCCTGCCCACCTCTGCCTCGACAAGGGGAGCAACTTGGCTGGCTGGGATGAGGCTGTCGTGAGCCATGTAAGCCCCGACAGCACCCTCCGGCACGGCCCCGCCTTCCAGCGGCCCGTCGTCATTGGGCGGACTTCCAGGCTTCTTCTTATCATCCATTGGAAGAATTGCCCGCCATAACGACGTAGTTGAAATACGTCGTGTGTCCGCACTTGCCGCACAGTAACATCGCTTGCGGATATTGTTGAGCCGCCAACTGGACGCCGCCGTGTGGGCTTGTCACCACAGGGGTGACAAGGTGCGGGGACAGATTGACTGTATTTACCCCGCCGCAAACATTGCAATTTCCCGCGTTGGGCACCTTGCTGTTCACTAAGCGCTGAACATAGGCATACCAATCGGGCGACATTTCGCCAGCCATACACTCTCCTGAGTCGAAGGCTTCTATCTAGAGGCATTTTGTGCCTCCCGCAATTCCGTATGCGAAGGGGATACACCCCCTCATGAGGATTTGAAACGCGCACTCCGTAGAAACAAGATAAGCGATAAAATCGCTGCCGGATACAAGGTTGAAGGAGTATTTGTCACGAACGTCGCGCTAAATGATGACGGACTAGACTACACCCAAACCCTCGACGAAAACTTCGTAATTTACGATGCTGAGCGACTGTCCAACGAGTATGTCTCTTTGGATCCCAAAGAGGGAGTCGAAGGAAAGTTCGAATTCGACGTCTCAGATACAGAAGTTGTCTCTTACGACGCATCAAACAACGTCAAATCGCGTATCTTTCTTGCCAAAGGCCTGCAGCTAACTAATCTTTCCGGAATTGAAGATGGTCGTCTTTTCGAGCGAAACGTGAGACTATCTTTGGGCAACACAAAAATAAATAAGAGCCTGACAGAAAGTATTAGGAACAAGAGCGAGCATCGTAATTTCCCACTTTACCATAACGGTATAACTATTTTGTGCCGGTCTATCATTCGTGATGACGAGCAGAAACTCGGCCTTGAGGACTATGTGGTAGTCAACGGCGCCCAAAGTCTTACGTCGTTGTTTAAGGCTAGAAATAGCATTACTGACGACCTGAGAATTCTTGTGAAGGTCGTAGAAGTTCAGGGCGACCATGCCCTCGCCGACAAAATCACCACTTTCAGCAATAACCAAAACGCGATCAAAGCTCGTGATATGCGCTCCAACCACAACATTCAGCAACGGCTTAAGAAGGAGTTTGAGGAGATTTCTGGGGGACAGGAAATCTACGAAGTCAAACGAGGTGAGGACTCAAAAGGTAAAGAGGTACTAGAGAACGACTTTGCCGGTCTTATCCTGCTGTCGATGGACGTTGGAGAGCCTTGGGCCGCTCACCAAAGATACAAGATCATGGACGAATCGCACTCTAAGATTTTTGGTCGTCCGAATGTCACTGGCGCTAAAGTATACGGTTTGTGGCGGGCCTTTTATGAAGTCTGGGATGCAGTCAAAAACATTGAAGATGAAACTTTCGCAAACTATACGCTCACCAGATTTTTTCTTGCTTATGCCGTGAGCGAGATAGTCAAGAGTGACGAAGTCGGAAAAAGGCTTTTCGAAAGCTTCGATAAAATCATCGAGAATGAGGAGTTGGATGACTTGATGAAGGTCATCGAAGAGATCGCAGGCACCACGGCGGATGATTTGAACGCTGAGTATGAAGCCGCACAGGAGGACGGTGATTTCGACTACAAAGCGGAGTTGAAGAGTCCGAACTGGTGTCGGACGACTGTGGCTAGGCTAAAGGCACAGCACAAAAAGGATGTAAAGAGGAAGAAAGCAAAGCCGATCGCGGTATTGCTGGAACCATTCTCAATCTAGCTCTTGCTATGTGTTCTATCTCGCAGCTTCCGATTTTCGTCTCTCAAACGCCGAGTGTGACGTATCCGCGTCGATTGGCTTCGGCCTAACCGGCCGGCGGGCGGTCGCCCTTGCCTCGCCTCCGGCTCGGTGATTTCGCGACCTAGAAAGCGTTTTCCTACTCCGCGGGATTGTGCATTTTGGGATGGGTCATGGACCACCCTCGTCCCGCAAAACCTGCAATATCTTTCCTTCTTGGTGCGCGCCACGAAGGAGCAATACCCTTCGATTGCGCGCCACCTAGATATTGGGCGCCGCTCCCATCCCCAGTCATTGCGAGCGCAGCAAAGCAATCCAGAGCGGCCCTCGCTGAATTACCGCAACTCTGGATTTCCGCGTCGCCTGCGGCTCCTCGCAATGACTGATAAAAAGCCGCCGATCTCCTTGAGTCTTTTGTTTGGCCCTCAAACGCCGGGCGGCGCACATCCGTGCGCCTGGGCTTCCTCGCATAAGCTCGGGCGGCCGGTCGGCCTTGCCTCGCCTGCGGCTCGGAGACTTGCGCCATGACCGAACCCACCCGCAAGATCGCCCGGCAGGCCACCTCCGCCGCCGCCTACGTCGCCGACGAGCCCGAGGACGACGATCCGCTTCTCGCCTTCGCGCCCTTCCTCCACACCGCCCCACGCCGCAATTCTATCACGCCGGAGCTCCAGCGCCGCTTCGTCGCCACGCTTGCCGCGACGGGCATCGTCAAGGTGGCGGCCAAGCGGATCGGGAAGAGCCTCGAGGCGCTGTACAAGCTGCGCGCGCGGCCGGGGGCGGAGGGGTTTGCCGGTGCCTGGGACGCGGCGCTCGAGCGCGGGGCGGCGCGGCTCGAGGACATGGCGATGGAGCGCGCGCTGCTGGGCACGCGCACGCCGATCGTCTCGGGCGGCGAGA
>FUFK010046505.1_pt1 | contig 10303 bp, 11 predicted proteins | sample 1021851 | NCBI WGS metagenome assembly FUFK01 (sample SAMEA51879418, study PRJEB19060) | metagenome
GTCCTGGAAAGACTTGATCGCTTCAGTTTGCTCGTCTGAGAGCCTTATTAAGCCATCCTCCGGTGAAGACGACTCGAGTTCAGCCAACTTTCGTTCAGTATCGGCCAGCTCTAACTGCAATCTCTCGGCNCTCTGCAAATAACTNACCTCGGCATTCCTCCTCAATCGGTCAACAACCTCAAAGGGCCTTGAGAACTGTCCCCGAGAGCGGACACTAATTAGAGAGCTACTCCCAGAGAGATTCTCTACTGCGTTTGCAATTAAAGTCCCATTATCAGCGAATGCCGTGGCAATTTGTTGCCCAAAAAAAGATTGCACTTGAACCCAGAGCCTNTCGGCTAAAATATCTGTATCTGCTATCAGCATAACTTGGATACTTTCTGAACTAGGGATAAATTCTTTTCTATCCGCTATCGCACCCTCGAAATTTGAGGTGGCTGCGCCCGATATCCTCGCGGCNACGACGAAGGATTCTCCAGTTGAAGAAAATCCTTTCTGCAGATCTTCAGGGTTTGATAAAAATTCNAATTGATATGCGTCCATGAGCCCGGAGCTTTCGCTGGATCTTATCAAGGTTTCAATTTCTGTTTCCAACGACGTATCTAAGTCAAAAATACCTGCTGTTGCCATGTTCACAGTCTCTATTGACGAAGTTACGACGTTGTCTTGGCCTAAGTACTCTTTAGAGAAACCCAAAATTCCTAAATGCCGTACTGGTCTTCCATCTGCTCCTCCAACTAAAAGAGCAACCTCAGGATCTCCTAAAATTTTCTGCTCTCGTAGCACTACGCCCCACTTTTTAGTGATCGCATTTAGATCCGAACTCTTTGATGGGACTCCCGGTGCTCCGGGTCCAGGTTGATCCAACTCCGCAAGTGGGTCAACGAAGGCTAGCAGCTTCCCCCCAGAGAGAACATACTGATCGATCGAAAAAAGCCCGGACTCCGAAAGATTCTTTGGGTGGACGATAAGCAACAGATCAAGATCAGACAATTCGTCCTTCTCAAGATCTTTGATCATTTGAACTTCGAAAAGTTCTTCTAATTGCTGCATAAAAACCCAAGCCGACGTTGGTTGAAAAGTTCTTGGATCGACCGTTGACTGAACTGGAAGGTCAGAATAAACACCAATAGTTGCTTTCTCTGGCTTAGCCAAGTTATGAACTAATTTCGAGATCTCGTACTCAAGGAATTCTTCTTTATCTGGCTGAAAAAAAGGAATCACCTCGCTCCCGTCAAGGGAGTTGGTGCCAGCAAGCCCAAAATATAATTCGTCCCCCGCTTGGTTTATCGGAACACTTTGAAGACCAAACTCCGCTGCCCGATCCTCTTGCTCAGAAAAAGGCTCTGGATCAACGTAGTTAAGCTTTATTTTACCACCGGCTATAAGCTCGTACTCCTCGAGAAGCTCGTAGACTCGCTGAGAATATGTTCTCAACGCAGGCATATCGCTACTGATTTTTTGCGAAAAGAAAAAGTACAGGTTTATGGGCTCGTCTATTTCATCTATGACTTCTTTCGTCCCATCGGATAGAGAATACAAGCCATTCTCTGATAAGTCGAATCTGGCAGAACCTATAAAAATATTGTTAATCATTGCAAAAAGCAGGAACCCTAGGACTAACAAAATAATATTCAACGACATCTTTAAATTCATCTTTATCAACTCTTTTTTGATTCGATGGCGATCGCTGTAGCGAAAAGCCATGCAACTATAATCGAGATAAAATAAAGGAAGTCATTTAGGCTCAAGACTCCCTTGGTAATAGAATTATAATGAGTTAAAAAACTCAGAGACGTTATAGCGTCTAGAATCAATAAAGGCACCCAGCCGCGAAAAAGATCAAGCACTAATGGGAAACCAGCCATAACAAAAAGGAGTGTTATGAAACCGCAAAGGACGAAAGCCACTACCTGACTCCTAGTCAGCGCCGACATACAAGAACCAATGGATAAAAAACCTCCTGCCATTAACCAGCTGCCAATGTAACTGGCGAGTATCACGCCATTATCTGGATTACCGAGATAGTTAACTGAAATCCAAAGAGGAAAAGTTAAGATTAAAGCTAGCCCAGAGAAGAGCCACGCAGCAAGGAATTTCCCAAGAATAATTTCTGTTCTAGAGACTGGCAAAGTTAGGAGCAGTTCTAAGGTCCCNGAGTTCCTCTCTTCTGACCACATTCTCATCGAGATTGCAGGGATCAAGAAAAGATATAACCAAGGATGGAAGCTGAAGAAAGGGATCAGGTCTGCCTGCATACGCTCATAGAAATTTCCTATGTAAAACGTAAAGACGCCAGCGAGCACTAGAAAAATTAAAATAAAAACGTAAGCAATCGGGGTGGAGAAGTAACTCGATAACTCCCTCTTCATAATTACTGTCATCTTCATCGCTATCAAACCTCCGTAAGGACCCTAAATACCTCATCCAATCTTCCTTCCTCCGAGCGAATGGACGCTACTTCCCAGTTGTTTTGCTTGCAGGCCTCTGTGACTTTCATTAGGAGGTCTTGGTCACCGTCGAGAGGGAATAGGATTAAATCTTTCCCTCCTTGTTCTAAATCAGATACAAAAGGCTGTTTCCCTAAATTTTCCGCTAACTCCTTTATTTTTAGGGGATCGGCTTGAATTGAAACAGCTCTGTGGTATTTGCTTTTCTCGAGAAGCAGGCTGGGAGTACTATCAGCAACGATCTTTCCCTCATTTAATATGATTGCACGATTGCAAACTGCGGAGACCTCCTCAAGGATGTGTGTGGAAACAACTACAATTTTGTCTTTCGACAANTTCCTGATCATTTTTCTAACTTCATGTTTTTGGTTGGGGTCTAACCCATCTGTAGGCTCGTCCAAAATTAGTACTTTAGGATCGTGTAATATCGCTTGAGCAAGACCTACCCTACGCTTAAATCCTTTGGAAATAGTTTGAATTCTCTGCTTCAGCACTGGCGCAAGGGACATCATGTCAATAACCCTTGAGAGAGCCTTAATCTGGCTATCTCCACTCAAACCTCGCGCTTCACAAATAAAGCGTAAGAAGGTTTCGACAGACATCTCATCGTATGCTGGCGCTCCCTCGGGAAGGTATCCAATCAATCGCTGAGCTTCAATTGTGTTATTTTGAATATCGTTACCATAAATCCGAACGCCCCCTTCACTCGGAGCTAGGAATCCAGTAATCATTTTCATTGTAGTTGATTTACCAGCACCATTTGGACCCAGAAAACCAAGGATGTCTCCAGGTTTTACTGAAAAGCTAATCCCGGAGACAGCGCTAAAGTTACCGTATCTTTTCGCTAGATCGCTTACTTCGATCATCTAATTTCTAGCCCTCCAATATTCAGCGATTTTCCGAAGTGCAATGTTAAACTATGCGGCATCTTTTTTTTAGACCACAAAATTAGAATTTTTATCCCCAAAATAAAAATTTTCGGAGNGAATTTATGAAGCTGCCATTTGAATTTTCGACCGCAATCTTTGATCTAGATGGCACTTTAGTCGATACCGAGCCTTTTTACTCAGAGGCGACACAAATAGTTCTCGAGCCCCACGGAAAGGAATTCACAAAAGATCTCAAAAGAAAGATTATGGGCGGAGATGCATTAACAGGCGCATCTGTGATTGTTAAAAAATTCGATTTAAAAATGACACCCGGGGAGTTCCTTGAAAAAAGAGAAAGGCATTTGAGAGCGTTGTTCCCTAACGCAACCGAGATAAGGGGCGCCGGAGAATACTTGCAGCGGCTGAAAGAGATTGGAACCCGAATCGCCCTCGCCACTAGCTCAAGCAAAGCACTATGCAAAATTAAAATCGGACATCGAGCTTGGTCAAATATTTTCGAGTGTAAAATCCACGGGGACGATCCTGAACTTTTAAGATCAAAGCCAGCNCCTGATATTTTTATTCTTTGCGCCCGAAGGATGGGAGTTAGTCCAGAGAATATAATTGTCTTTGAAGATTCAAAGAACGGGATACGAGCAGCAAAAGATGCTGGAATGAAAGTTGTTGGCATAAGGAACGAATTCATGTCGGAAGCAGATCTTGAAGACGCTGATTTTTTAGTTGACAACTACTATGATATTGAACTCTAACCCAACCTTAAATTGACTTGAGAAAATAGGCTCTAGTAGCATTATCCCGTCGAGTGTAGGTGTTTTCGGAAAAACTTATGGAAAGAGGGACCGCGTTAATAACAGGCGCCTCGAGCGGTATTGGAGAGGCCTTCGCGAGATTGTTTGCGCAGGAAGGATTCAATCTCATTCTCACAGCGAGAAGTGAAGATAAGCTCAAATCGCTCTCTGACAGCTTGGATGGCGTAGAGACTGAGTTGGTCATCGCTGATCTTTCCGAAAGTCNGGGCATTGGAAAACTTATCAGGGAAGTTGACGAAAAAGGCAAGAGCATTGACATCATCGTTAATAACGCAGGAATGATGACAGAAGGNCCTTTCCATGAATTGAAAGAACAAGATATTGATAAAATAATAACCCTCAACATGACAGCTACAGTTAAAATAANTCATCACTTTATCGAAGCAATGAAAAAAAGAGGGACCGGCAGGATATTAAATGTGGGATCGGTCGCGGGATTTCATCCCTTACCAAGCATGGACATCTACGCTGCCACAAAAGCATTTGTGCTCTCATTTACGGAGTCTTTAGCGGAAAACTATCGGTCAGACGGCATATTCGTTACCGCTTTGTGCCCGGGAATCACGAATACACAAATGGCGGAGACGAATCTTGTTGAACTTGCACCAGAATTCTTAATTTCGGAACCTGACGAAGTGGCCAGAGAGGGTTACGACGCACTTATGAATAGAGAGGTATTGAGAATCCCAGGGACTGCGAATCGGATCGCTCTAGAGCTCGCAAAACACCAGCCAAGATCTGTTATTCGGGGTCTAGGAAGAATCTCAAGTANGCTATTTGGGATGCAGAAAACTAGCAGAAACTAAGCTCAAAAGAAGAAAGTCGCTCTGAAATGAAAAAACTATTGGAAACGCTTCGTTCGATGGGAGCTTTAAGAAATGTGCTCCATTGCACCGCACTTTTTTTATCGATAATGATGCCAGTATCAATGATTCAAATTGATTCGGAATCATGGACACTCCTGGTGCTAGGAGCGCTTCCAGCGCTCGCCCCAATAATTGTCATTATTATTGGGCTCGATATTATGATGACCTCAATTTGGAAATCCGACGCCTCAGAACGAAATCTCACATACTACAACAAGGTTATAAAAGCTCACTTAGCTTTCGGGGGGCTGTTATTCTTAAGTTGGCTCGCAGTCTTTCTGCCTAAAATGATTTGAAAAAACCCTCGTTAGTTTGCCACGCGGAATAGTCTTGAGTGCAGAATTAGATGAATATAAACATGAGTAAATTACTCACATTTATCAAGAACCAAGAATTCGCAATCATAATAGGTATTGGAGGTGTTGCTGCTCTTCTGTCTTTTATTTTTAACAACGAAGATATTTTCAATTACGGAATTGCTTTTTCATCCATTGGTTTAATTTCTATTGGAATGAAAAATTATTTGCGAAAGAAAGATAAGGATAAAAAAGAAATTTAGTTTTATACGAGGTTTCACAAAGGGTTCAGAAAAAGGCTTCCTCTTAATTCTGCACTCAAATCTAATTTGTTCCTACACATCAGTAGGAGAAGTACTAGTTACAAGCTCATACAGCGTCAATGGCTGCTGCTAAACGACGATCTTTATCAGTTATATTATTGTTCGCGTCATGTGTTCTCAACCTTATGTGCACCTTGTTATACACGTTAAACCATTCTGGGTGGTGTTGCTGTTCTTCCGCGACACTAGCGACTCTCGTCATAAAAGCAAAAGCTTCTACAAAGTCCTCAAACTCAAACTCTGCTTCTAATCCTTCGTTTGTCTCCTTCCACATCGATAAGTCCTATTTGTTAAGGCAGCGAAGATCATACGCGTTCCTCTCTTCATTTGGAATTATCATCGAATCAAGACCGCAAAGATACTGATTTGCCGAGGGTTTATTGACGATGCGATGTTTAAAATTAAAACGCATATTTGTCGCGAAGCTTGCTCAGTCATTACTTTTCAATGCAGAGATTAAAGCGCATCTTAAATCGGTTGTTAATGTCACGATTCNCGTTAAAAAACTTAGTTCTAATTCGTGGTTTTGAGAAGAGCACGCAACACTATCGTGCGAGAGGTTTTAGTGGGTGCAGCTGTAGCCAGAACTTTCAAATTCGAATTTAAACGTTATTGCAAATCATTATCATTTAGATTATTATTATTTCACGATAGGGCTAAAAGAGGAAACTCTCCATGAAGAAAAAATTCCGAACTTTCCTGTGTGTCGGTCAGATCCCATTTTTCATTTTTTTCGGAGTGCTTCAGTGGGAGCAAGTAATTGCAGATGAACAAATAGAGGAAATCGTGGTTGAGGGTAAATATTTATCGATAGATAAAGTGAACGCTGTAAAAACTCCCACACCCATCCTAAATATTCCGCAGAGTGTGACAATTTTGACGGAAACGACGATCGAAAAACAGGCTTTCGGAAATTTCGGAGATATCATGCGCTACACCCCTGGGTTGGCTATCAGCCAGGGAGAGGGTCATAGAGATGCAATTATTATAAGAGGAATCCAAACTACAGCCGATTTCTTTGTCGACGGTATCCGGGATGATGTGCAATATTTCCGGCCACTCTATAATGTGAGCCAGGTCGAGATCCTCCGTGGGCCGAACGCGTTGTTATTTGGTCGCGGTGGTGGTGGTGGGGTCGTTAATAGGGTTCAGAAGAAAGCAGAGTTAGGAAAAGATTTTTTAGAACTAGATGTCGGCATTAACACTTTTCGATCCTATTCTGCTGCAATTGATGCCAATAGTGAGGTTTCGCAGAAGGCTGCGTTCCGTTTAAACGCATATTATCAAGGCCTTGACAACCACAGAGATTTTTTTGACGGCGAAAGTTACGCCATTAACCCTACTATTACCTACAAGCACAATGACAAGACCACCGCTTCATTATCATGGGAATATGTTGATGACGGCAGAGTAGTTGATCGGGGTGTTCCCTCAATGGTNGGCGCGAGTGCTCCGAGGAAGCCGCTGGAGGATTACAGTAATACGTTCTTTGGGTCACCGAACCAGAATTTAACGACCTTGGAGGCCAATCTAATTCGGGCCCGACTGGATCATACTTTTTCTGATCATCTGCGCGGCAACGTGACTTTGCACTACGCAAACTATGACAAACTCTATCAAAATTTATATGCAAGCGAGTCAGTAGTTCTCGAAGCAGACGGTATTTCTGAGGTTGAATTGGATGGTTATCGGGATAAAACTGACCGAGAAAACTTGATTTTACAGGCTAATTTGATCGGTGAAATTCAAACCGGATTGGTGGTTCACACAATTCTTTCTGGCTTTGAATTAGGCAACCAGAGGACTTCTAACGCAAGGGAAAATAACGTGTTTGCTCAGAATAATGATGATCAATTAGTAATCCCGTTTTCTGATCCGTTATCCATTCCGTCATTCTCGTTCTCTTCTCCCGCGCGAGATCGNGAATCAGAGGTAGACTTCGCCTCAATCTATTTTCAAAGTCAAACAAGACTCACCGAGGAATTCCTCCTATTGTTTGGCTTACGCTACGACACTTTTGAAATTAATGTTTTAGATATTATCGAAAAAAACGACGGTGATACTAACGACGGCAATTTTGATCGAAAAGACAGCGAGTTGACTTCCAGATTCGGCTTTATCTATAAACCAGTCGAGAATTTCTCATTATATGCGAGCTACAGCGAAACTTTTCTTCCACGTTCAGGAGATCAATTTCTCACTTTGAACCTTGACAGTGAGAGCACTCGTCCTCAGTTCTTTGAGAGTGATGANNTAGGCATAAAATGGGATCTATCATCTAATCTTAATCTAACTTTTGCCGCGTTTGATCTTGATCGAGAAACCTACACGTCTATAGATCCGGAGGATCCTGAGCAGCTAATCATTATCGAAGGGTCGGAAATTAGAGGCTGGGAGCTTCAATTTGGCGGTGCGTTAACCGAACGATATCGGTTAACTGCAGGTTATGCCAGTCTCGACGGCGAGGTTAAGCGAGTAAATGGGGGCGGCAATGACGGGAATGCCACCCGACAGACTCCAGAAAATATGTTTTCGATTTGGAATAGTTTTCAGGTGAACAATAAGCTCAGTCTAAGTCTGGGAGTTATCTTCCAAGACAGTTTTTTTGTCAGAGAGGATAACTCGGTAAAAGTTCCAGATTTCACAAGGGTCGACGCCGCAGTTTACTATGAATTTAACGACAGAATGAAACTCCAACTAAATATAGAAAATTTGTTGGATGAAAAATATTTCCCTGATGCGCACAGCAATAACAACATAACCGCGGGCGAACCTTTTAACGCACGTTTGTCTTTGAAGTATAATTTTTAACTTCCTCAGTCGATTCAGAAAAAATTTTTGAAAAAGCGTCTGGGAGGATTAATTGCCTCCAAAGAATTAACCACCTTATTTTAATAGGATAAAGGAAAATACCGAAGAAAAACCGGGACTTATTAAAAGATTTTCAAGCTGTTCGAAGAACAAGAGTTTTCCTAGATCCTTCACTTTTTATTCATTCCAAACCCCTATTTTTTGTATATCTTGAAAGCTGAGGGAGGAATAAAAATGCGATCACTAAAAATTTCGGACCATTTAATTGCAAACCCTGTAAAAATTGCCTCAACCACGACTATAGGAGAGGCTGCAAGAACGATCATAGACAACAAGGTTTCTGGGGTTATCGTTGTTGACGAACACAACAAAGTTGAAGGGATGCTATCTGAGTTAGATTGCCTAAAAAGTCTGCTCACAGAGATCTACAACGAGGGCCAAGTTGGTAAAGAACTTGTCACAACAGAGATGTCTACCCCAGTTACATATAACAAACTAGAGGAGGATATAATCTCAGTTGCTCAAAGCATGCTTGACCAGAAACAAAGGAGAAGGCCTGTTATTGAAAATGGCAAATTGATAGGACAGATAACATGTAGGCAATTGCTCAGTGCGATTATGGCTTTCGGTTCAAAATAACGTTAGCGCCCAGCATTACTCGAAATCAAAAGTCTAGAAGGGGGGACCAGAAAATGGCTAAAGTGAAAAGTCTTGAAGATTTGCTAGCGGAGCAAGCTGTGAGGAAAGCTGTGGCTGCCTATTCAAGAGGCGCAGACAGGTGTGACTTAGAAATTCTAAAGTCAGCTTTTCATGATGATGCAGAAGTGAAATACGGCAGCTATGACGGACATTACGCGGAATTCTGTCAGAACGTGGTAGACGGACATTTGGCAATGAACTACACCTCGCACACAGTACTCAACCAGTATTACGAAATTGACGCTAGTAGTTCACATGGAACTGGGGAAATTTACGTTCTTGCCTTTCTTTCAACGTCTCAGTCAGGCGATGTAATGGATGTAGGGGCATACAAAAACAAGAAGTCAGAGGGAGGATTCGATTACACCGTATCGGGCCGTTATCTAGATCAGTACGAATGCCGAGGAGATGACTGGAGGATTACCCATCGCCACTACATTTACGATTGGAGCAGGACCTCTGACCATAGTGGACGGGATCCAAACAACTTGTTTGAGGGTCTGATATATCGGGGTAAAGTGACGAAAGAGGATTTGTCATACAATTACCTACATGACTTTAGGTAACTAGAACACACAAATTCAGGGTGCCAAAACTAGTGAAATCTCAGAACCTTCGCTAATTTCTTCGCTAATGATGGGGGCTCGACATACTTTCTGTAGGCTTTTGAGATTCTTTGAGAAACGTGGTTGCTCAAAAGTCGTTCGTCAGCTACACCCGACTTAACCTGATTGTAGTCATGGTCGTAAGTACCGCCTAAAAAGTATTCTTCTACAAAATCCTGTCCAAGGTGATTCAGAAAAGCGCTTCCAAATTCCCCATGCAGTACAGTGGTAAAAAACTCTGGTCCTGTCATATCCTCTAGACGAAGGCGCGAGATAGCCTTGGCATTTTCATTTTCAAAGTTAGCGTCAGTAAGCTGATGGTTGACCAACCAGGCGATAAGTATGCCTAAGCGGTCAGTATTGGATGTTGCATCACCAAATTGAATGGTTTCGTAAGACCTGTAAGTCACAAAATACCCAAAAACAAAATGAAATTAATCTAGCGTACGGCAATAAAAAACCTCACTAGGTTACGAGACGAATTATGGTAGCTACGGGTGGACTTGAACCACCGACCCCAGCATTATGAATGCTGTGCTCTAACCAGCTGAGCT
>FUFK010064680.1_pt1 | contig 10302 bp, 12 predicted proteins | sample 1021851 | NCBI WGS metagenome assembly FUFK01 (sample SAMEA51879418, study PRJEB19060) | metagenome
TCAAGTTAAGGGACACAATGTCCGCCGTTTCAGTGTGCCATGGAGTGCACCAGCACCAAGAATGAGAGAGTACGTTCAGTCTATCAGAGCAATTTGGGATTGTTGGCAGAACGGTACAAAACTCGATTACCAAGGTGAGCATTATCAGTTTAGCTTAATGACACCTAATTTCACACCCGAGCCACTCGAAGGCGACCTTCCAAAACTTCAAATCGCCGCTGTTGGCCCGGTGATGATGAGAGTGGCAGCCGAGGAGTGCGATGGTGTCATGTTGCATGCTTTTTGTACCCGGCCCTATTTGGATCAGGTTGTCATTCCCAAATTGGAGGAAGCGTTAGCGGGCAAGGGTAAAGATCGCGATAAATTCGAAATATCGGGTGGCGGATTCATAGTTAGTGGGAAGGATGACGAAGCCGTCTCCAAGATGTACGAGTGGGTAAGAATGCGAGTTGGCTTCTATGGCTCGACACCCTCATATTGGCCGGTCTTTGAGGTGCATGGATGGGAAGACTTGGGACTGAAATTGAACGATATGTCGAAGAAGGGTCAATGGGAGCAGATGACCAAAGAAATACCGGATGAGGTNGTANACGAGTTTTGTGCAGTCGGGNGATATGANCAGATAGCGTCAGANATAGCGAAGCGTTTTCAGGGACCTATTGACGTTGTGTCCCTGCCGCCGGATGCGCCGCAGGAATTGATCAGAGAACTGAGAGGAGAATAAAGAACCAGTTTTTTCCTTAAAGGAAGGGNATCCAGCTTGCCGCNAAGAGTGAGATAGCCAAGATAGCGACTATCCCGTACTTGGCCACNAATGCTGCACTGATTAGTGANTNCTTCGTTGGTTTCATATCAACGCTAAACCGNAGAACATTTAATTGANCNAAATGTAAATGAGAATCATTCCTATTTCAAGAAAAAAAGCCGTCANTTAGGNATTTTTTAAGCCAGCCTAGAGATTCTCTTGATAATCCTTCTCTATTTCTGCATCAACTAGGGCGGCGATTTTGGGATCTGCGTCGCTGCGTTTTACAAACATTTTGCCGAAAGAGACGTTTCCCTTCTCAGGCCAACTTTCTGGCTGCCAAAGTTTTGAACGGATTAATGCTTTACCGCAGTGAAAGAAACATTCCTCGATCTTGACACGAGTCGCGAGAAGGGCCGGTCGACCTCGGGCCGCTAGCCTGTCTAGAACATCGGCATCATCTATCAACTCTGCGCTGCCATTTATNCTCAAGGTCTCCCGGGTATTTGGTACAAAAAATATCAGTCCGATAGTGGGGTTATCCAGAATGTTTAGGTGCCCATCAGCGAGTTTATTGCCCGGTCTGTCCGGAATAAGCAAGGTTTTGTTGTCCTCGGCGANAACAAAACCTGGTTGATCACCTTTTGGGGATGCATCCAGATTATTTGCTGACGATGAGGTGGTCATAACTAAAAATGGAGAAGCATTGATGAANTCGAGGGCCTCTTCGTTTAGAGCGGTATACTTCTTCGTCTCTGTTGAAGGGTGCGGGCTGCCGATCTTTGCTCTCAGNCCCTCTATTGTTGTTATCTGCATGAATTCTTTCCNNAAGTGACTCTAGTGTTCTAATACAAATGAAAATCATTCGCAATTGAATGCTCGAGCTTTTATGCTCTTCANCCTATAACTGAAGAGAAATAAATGACACCTTCTGANAAGCTTGAAATGTTAAGTGATGAGGAAAAAGCAGAAATTATCGATCATATGAATAGTGATCATGCGGACGCTGTTCTAACTTACGTACACTTTTTTGGTAACCGAGAGGATGCCCTGTCGGCGAGTCTTACGTCTGTCACCGAGGAAAAGATGCATATCAGTATGATTTGTGACGATGGCGAGGGCGGTCAAACCAAGGAAGCTNTNGNGATTGACCTTAGCCGTCGAGTCGGAAACATCAAGGAAGCAGAGCGAGTCATGGTCGAAATGGTCTTTACAGCAAGAGGAACTCTGGAGCACTAGGCGGAGTAATCCCAGGAAGTTATTGAGAAATTCTCAATTCTTATATAACAACCCCCTTCAGAAACTGTGGTAGGCAAGTCGTCTTGCGAAACACCTCTTTTGGTAGCCGCCAGGCGACTGATGGACAGCCTATCCTCTGTCTCTCTAACTATCGATGCGTGTCCCCTTAATAAAACCCCACGAATGTCCGCCATGGTTGATCCAGATTCCAGACAAACAGATACCTTATCGTTCCTTTCTATATTCCTAACTTTTTGAGTTGCATCTCGACAACCCATATAGATGGTGTCCTCATCCCGGAAATAGCCAATGGTAATGGAGTGAGGGAACCCGTCCTTTCCGATAGTACAAAGATTGGCCCAGCCAGGTTTGCTGTCTATGAAATTATAGGCCTCTTCTTTAGACATGTTTTTAGCCATGTGGTTCCCCGTAAGAACGTAATTCACATTAAAAATATAGCCATGTGTGCTACATTTCAAACATAGAGGACATATTCCAGATTCATTCAGATAAACAGGAGAACTAACATGCTAAGGATAGAAACTGTTCAAGCTCACTGCGATATTCCATGCAAGATTTACGATCCAAGTCTTCCCCAGGTAGCGGCCCTCAGTGTTGCGAGATTGCTGGANCTCATTCAGGAAATTGATNTAGCAGGGGGATCNGATGTTGCGCAAGCGGCACAGCTTTCTAGGTTAGTTAGTCAGAAGGAAGAGCAAGCNACTATTGTGAAAGACGAGGTTAGGATTATCTGGGGAGACTATTTTAAAGATCCCCAAATAGAGGCCTTNCCAGACATTCATTCNCTGGTTCACTCGATCATGATGACGGCCTCCAAATGTAAGCAAAACGTTGATCCAGCGAATGGCGTTGAATTAGTAAGTATGGTGAACCGGTTTGCAGAGATTTTNTGGGAGACGAAGGGGGTCAAGACCAAGATGGTGACGGCACCTTATCCGCCTGCGTTGCCGGTAGCGCAACCNATACTCGAGGATGCTTAAACTATATAGAGTAAAAGGGAACAGCATGTCCCCTACGCTGCTTCCAGGTGACTTGGTTCTGGTAAGTGGTTGGTTAAAACCTAAAGTGGGAGATGTGGTAGTCGTCAATACTGAACAGGTTGGTTTGGTCATAAAACGGCTAATCGCTCTGGATGAAGAAACTTTGCAAGTTGCAGGGGATAACCCCGCTAGCGACTCGTCTATTAACCGGNTTCCGTTGCCCAGGGGCCGTATGAAAGGGAAAGTGGTCCTCAGAAAAGAGCAGCGACGTGGACTTAAGTTGATAAAAGCGGCGTAGGGTCAAAACCACTTCGAGGTTATCCCCGTTTGCTTTACACTCAACGATCTTTTAACAAAAGGATCGAAAGTAATGAAGAAATTAGCATTATTATTAGGGCTGGTTTCCGTGCTGTCTGCCATGGTGGGGCGTTCGGTGTGGGCTGATGATTGCAGCTTGTCGGTAGAGGCCGGCGATACACTGGCTTACAACTTGACCACAATGTCGGCTCCGGCGTCTTGCGAATCGGTCACAGTGACTTTGATACATACCGGAAAGATGGCGGCTAATGTCATGGGGCACAACTGGGTGCTAGCGAAGGACGCAGACGTGAATGGTGTCGCCATGGACGGGTTGACTGCCGGTGCAGGAGCAGGTTATCTAAAGGCGGACGATTCGAGAATCCTGGCGGCGACAGGGTTGATTGGCGGTGGTGAAACTTCTAGCGTCACGTTTTCCACGGCCGGCATGGCGGGAAGTGCGATGACTTTCTTTTGCACTTTCCCAGGGCACTCCTATGTTATGAAGGGGAAATTCTCTATCGACTAACTTGGATAACCATAAGCTGAGTTAAAGAAGGCCGAGAGCAGAAGCTCTCGGCTTTTTTTTGCTACTCTGTTCTTGNCNTTCGGGCCCAGATGAATGATTTGACGCAGCCCAACACAAAGATGGCTCCAGTTACTGCAAGCATTAGTTTGGATGTGCCCGCCACGACGTTCGCGAAAGGGCCTCCGTCGGCGGCGAATCCACGGAAAAAGTCCAATCCACCGAGGAAAGCGAAAAGACCGAAAANGACAGCTATGTGCATCCAAAGCTTACTCCGAGCGGAGTTGATTTTGGCAAGTAGGCCCGAAATAAGTATAGGGGCTCCTATCATTGCTGGGATCCAAGAAGTAATGGATTCAGATTCAAAGACAATAGAGAAAAAAGTTGCCCACGCTATTAGGAATATCCCATAGGCAGCTGCAAAATTTGGCATCTCTGCTCCCATGAAGGTAAATTTATCTTCCATTTTTTTGTCCTTAATGTTGTTTGAAGATGATGTTATAGGTTGATGCTAAGGCACAAGGTTATACCGTTCACGTTGTTTCCATTTTGTGAGGCGTATGATAGGAACGATAATCATTCTCATCAATGTACAAGATTTAGGGACCGATAGATGCAGGGCAAGTTTACCATCGGTTTCGGACCGATACTTCTCATAGGTTTTGTCATCCTNTCTAGCAGCCTCTCGCGGGCGAACTCGGCAGACGAGGGAGGGAACGCGAGCTCTGGGGTAACGCCTCAAGAGTTGAGGTACACCTTCTCTTGGAATTTGGATACTGAATCAGATTTGAGACCACGAGGAGGCACAACAACAGGCGCGGATGTTACGTTGGCCGCCTCTCCAAGCGAGAGCTGGAAGGCTCTTCAGAAGCCATACCAAAGTAAGTTTGAGAAGGATCGCGCTGCCATATTGGCTATGGCTGGAGAATACAGGGCTTCGTTTGATTTCATTGAAACACTGGGTTTTTACGAAGATCACAAACCTACACGACCCTATCAGTCATGGGGCACTGAATATATATTCGTCGTCGAAGATCGAAGGGACTTTATAAGTCTCCAGCATGTATTGGTAATGATGATGAAGACACCAGAGGGAGGGGTTACTGAACCCTATGTCGTAAAGCATTGGAGACAGGACTGGACTCATGAAGATTCGTCTATAAACAGGTATGTCGGCAACAGGACTTGGCGCTCCGAAGAGGTCCCTAAAAAGCAACGACAAGGAAACTGGTCGCAGGCGGTCTTTCAGGTAGATGATTCACCAAGATACGAATCGATGGGTAGATGGGTGCATGCAAAAGGTTTTTCCAGCTGGATGAGTCAAGAGACGTGGCGGCCCCTGCCGCGGCGAGAATTCAGTGTCAGAGATGATTATGATGTCCTTATCGGGACCAATCGCCACACTATTACGCTCAACGGTTGGAGTCAGGAAGAGGACAACCTCAAGGTGGTTATTGGAGAGTCCGGAGATAGTGCCAACGGTGGAAAGTTGCTTCCGGACTATGAGGTTAGAGGAAGAGAGGTTGGTTTTAATCGTTATGAAAGAATCATCGACTTTGATTTCCAACCAGCCAAAAGATACTGGGATAAGACCGCTTATTTCTGGTCCACAGTGAGAGGACGCTGGGGGTCGATAATAGAAAACCAAACCACGCACTCTTTAACTAACGAGGGTCGAAATTCGTTTTTGATGGGAGCGATGATTGCAGCAGATACCATTTCNAGGTCGGGAGAGTCGAGTAAAAAAGAGCAGGTAGAGATGGTAAACGAGCTTTTTGACAACTACGTAGTCGTCGGACCCAAAGTCCAATAAAAGTTTCTTTGCTTAGGAGGAGTTATGTATTTAGCAATGAATCGGTTTGAGATAGCGAGGGGCTTTGAAGAAGGATTCGAAAAACTTTGGCGGGAGCGGGATTCTTACCTACATACCGTCCCAGGGTTTAAAACTTTTTCGTTGTTAAAAGGCACGCAGACNGATGATTACACGCTCTATGCCTCTCACACTGTTTGGGAATCTCGCGAGGCTTTTGAGGATTGGACCCAATCCGAGTCTTTTAAAAAGGCGCACGCGCAAGCCAAAGCACCGAAGGGAACCTATTTAGGTCATCCCAACCTGGAGCTTTTTGAAGCTGTTCTCTAGACCCTGAACTGCTGTGCCCCTCGTACAACAATATTAAAAAAAGACGGTGGATCAAATGAAAAGAAATCTTAGTGTTATAACTTTTTACTCGCTTCTGCTTTTTCCATTCCTCTCAGTGTCATCTATTGATCATCATTCCTCCGAGCATAAAGGCGAGTCAGGAAATCAAGCATTGTCGTGTCAGGACATAGTAGATTTTGGCTACAAGCTGTCTTTGGTTAATGGTCATCTTTGGGCAGCGTCAGAACTTGTTTCGCAAAATCAATTCGAGCTTGCCAAACGCCACTCAAAACACCCTTCCGAAGAGATTTATACCGAGCTTCTTCCGTATTTTAGAGCGACTGAGTCTCGTGGTTTTTCTGAGGAGCTCTCCAGACTGTCAAATCTGTTTGATACGAACAATACTGTTAACTTTCCAGCAGCTTACTCAGCGACGAAGCAGCGAATCGATCGCCACTTTGACGAGCTGCCTCTCACAGATGATGGAAAGAGGGTAATCGTATTTAAGTTATTATCCCAGGCTCTTGTGGAATTTGAGGTTGGCGTTCTAGACGGCGTTGTAAAGGATTTGCAGGAGTATCAGGATGCGAGAGGGTTTATAGAAATTGCTGGAGATATAGCTNGTGAGCTAGGGCCTATCGCGAGGGGTATTGAGCGAGCAAAAACGCTTTGGATTGGATTAGTTCCTCAAACTGATCAAAAAATCGAGGAACCGATCATTCTTCGTCGGATACTCGAGCGTATGAAATCCGTTTTGGATGATGAATCTCGAAAGACGCTATGCGAAGGATTCAGCTGACGGTTTATTCTGATTAGAGAGCTCTAGCTCCGTGGGAGGAAGCCCGAACTGCAAAGGCCCTTGTGGTTTTTTCGGAGCAGAATGAAGGCATGAATCAAAAAGCCGGTCCCAGAGAGCAAAACAGGCGCCATAGTTTGGGTGGCCATGGTGTCGACTATGATGCAACTGGTGTTGGGCGGGACTGATTATCCATCGCTCCAATCGTCCGAATGAGAGATAAATATGAGAATGCCTTAAGTTCGCGAACAGCATGTTGAATGTAAATCCGAAAGCTTCTACACCGAGTATTTCTAGCGCNGTCAATTGCCCTCGAAANAGCCAGAGTGCTATTCCGGTTACGAAGGTGAATACGAAGAATCCTCGGAAGAAATAAAGAATACTTTCAACGGGGTGAGTGCGGAAAACGGTGAATGGAGTCAGCGTGGTAGCGCTGTGATGAACACGATGGAACTTCCACAAGAATTCATACTTATGCATGACTCGGTGCAGGAAGAATCGACTTACGTCATCGACGGTGAATAAGACGAGGCTGAAGCCCACGGCAATAATTATCCAGGGCACTCCAGTTATCATAAAATCGCCGACGTTTAGCTGTAAGAATTTGCCAAAAGCAAATGCACCCGCGAATTTGGTTCCAACGATTGGTATGATCAGAAGTCCNTTCATGAGTGCGTTGATAACTAGTAGTAGATAATCGACGAACGTCGAACGGTTAAACCAATACTTCCGGTTAAATAGCGAGCCGAGCTGTTCTTTTAAGTCAAATTTTGACTCCTGATAACTGCAAACTGCGGATGCAGCTACAAGTGCGAGAAGCAAGTGAACGAAGAAGACTCTCTCGCTGGGATCGATAAAAACGGCCAAATGTTGTTCGAGGAACTCAATCATCTTTTTATAGGAAGGAGTATTTAGCCCTAATAACGGCGCTCAAGGGTGCATTGGGTCTGGCCCCGAAAGGACGGTGAGAGATAATTGCACGTTCGTCTAAAGCATTTTTTATACTCGCGAACACGGTAAGTGATTCGGTTGCAAACCAACTTATATTTAAGTCTGTCACCAGATAATCTTCCGCAAAAATTCCCTCGTTTATAGGGCCTTGTCCTGGTTCCTCCCGCATTTCGCTTTGATATTTGACAGAGCCTGAGAAATCCCAATTTGGAAGGGACAATCCGGCCGAGATTTTAGCTAGATGCTCTGGTAGGTAAGGTAATTCATCGCCCTGCTTGACCGCGCCAAATTGAGAGAAGGTAGATAGAAAGCTGCTTTGAAACTCAGACTTAGTGTACGTATAAGTCAACCCGAGTCTTAGAGTTGTTGACCGAGATATTGCAAAGGTTTGTTCGCCAAAGACCTCCAGCCCATTAATGGTGACCTCTCCTCCGCTGAAAACCTGGCCTGGATCGCAACCAAAATCGCTGACCCGGCATCTACCGAGTAGGTTGCTGTAGTCGCTATAGAACCCGAATAACTCTGCATACGTATTTTGGTCCTTATATCGGCCACCGAATTCGTAATTAGTGCTGCTTTCTGGGTCAATATCGGTTGCGCCAGGACCTGATGGCGAAAATCCCTGATGAATACCTGCAATCAGATTCAGTTTATTCGAGAGGGGGAAAAGCAGGCTGATACTCGGCATAACTTCTTTTTGATCGTTATAGGTTGTGACGCCTGTATTGCGGTTACGCACCTCTCCATCAATGTCTTCCAATCGTAAGCCGGCATTTAAAGTGAGACGATCAAAATAAAATTCGTTAGCAAGGAAAACTGACAATGCTTCGCTATGCCCNCGATTAAATGTTTTAGGCGGTAATAGAACACCGTCGAATTCGAGGATGCCATTCGTCATCAAGTAGGAGCGTGGTTTATGTCGGCGTTTTGCGGTGTCTCTATGTGCTCGCACTCCGAAAGAAAATTGCTGAGGGATACCAAGTAGGCCGTGGCTATNATTACCCGAAATCTGCAACCCCTCGGATACAAATTTTCGATCATTGTTAGTCACATCAATCAGATCGAACAGCGTTCCTGACGAGTCGGATGCGCCGCTCATAACTCGATACTGGTTTAGATAAAAGTTAGGCAGGGTAAGCACTCTTTGCGGTGGTGTTCCTGACGGGAAGCCGTCGAACTTAGTCCATGCCCTTTGAAATAAGTTGCGATAGGCTTTTATGTTCAGCTGAAAAGAGGGGTCGAATTGCACTCCGTAGTTCAAATGAAATTGTTGATGTTTTGATACAAAGTTATCCAACGCTGATGCTGGATATCTTGCATCTGGATCGACTGCAAAATCGGCATTAGTCAGCCCCAAGTAAGTCTCGTTAGCATCCTCGTCGGCATACCCAATCTTCACCGTGATCGCTTGTCGCTCGTCATTGCTTAACCACGACATCTTGGCGTTGAGGTCATTACGAATGAAACCGGTGTTGTCACTGCTTTTGAGCTCTTTGAAGCCATCGCTGCCGTATGTCATAGCATCAAGCAGAACGTTTATCTGCCCTATGGGAAAAGAAACGGCTCCCTGTGCCTTCCTATAGCCATATGATCCCAGAGCCACATCGATTTCTCCCAGAGCTGCTTCAGGGACGCTTCTAGTAACGAAATTGATCGCTCCACCCACTGTTTGAGGTCCGTATTTGACCGTGGCTGGTCCCTTTAAAACTTCTATCGCATCTATTCTCGCTGCGTTTGGAACATAGTAAGCGGCAGGGGCGGAGTAGGGCGCGGGTCCAATTAGGACCCCATCCTCCATTATCGTAAGCTTTTGGCTTCGATCAGTCGTTGCCCCTCGGATACCTATGTTAGGCCGGAGGCCGAAACCATCTTCCTCCCTGACATAAATGCCTGGNGCGGCGCTNAGAATCTGGTGCAGATCTATGTGATCCTCTTTGTCGAGCTGCTCTTGATCAAAAACCGTTCCTGAACCAGCGACGAGCAGCACGTCGTCTCGTTTCCCGATAACAAGGACATCTTCTATCTCGATGCGTTGGCCTTTTTGTTCGTCACTATCAGCCTGGGCAAGGACGCTCCCTTGTCCGCCCAGGGCCAAAGCCGCCATTAATGCGCTCTCGAAGTACCGCATCGAGATTAGTCATTGTCTCCGGCAGCGGCGTCCGGAATCGTGACGTTCATAGTCACAGCAAAGTCGTAAAACATATATGCTTTGGTCTCACTGAGAAGTCCCGTTAGCGTGCAGGCGCTAAGTTCAACCGATGGCGTGCTCGGATTGCCATAAGCGTTTGTGCATGCCGTCTGGTTCGCGGTTTCGCTCAAAGACGCTACTTGGTCGACTAGGGGAACTGTGGCGGAGTCAATATTAGATTGCACAGCATCGATTTTTGCGATGACCCCATCTGANATGGNNTTNTCTCCCATATCGCTCAGATAATCATCAAATCCAGTCCCCTCGCCACCATTATAGACGGCAAGAAAACCTATCATGTTGTTTTTGACGTTTTCCAAAGACGTTTTTGAATATGGAGACTCAATTTGAGCTCTGCAACCGTCCGTTGTGCAACCTGATATACCCAGCGCGACCTGCATTTTTCGGTCTTTTGCCTC
>FUFK010040686.1_pt1 | contig 10301 bp, 14 predicted proteins | sample 1021851 | NCBI WGS metagenome assembly FUFK01 (sample SAMEA51879418, study PRJEB19060) | metagenome
CCGAAGCGTTGGACGCGGCAAGCTGCCTTGGCCGTTGTATGCAAAACCGTCAGCCTCCATCGGGATGGAGGTGTAGAGCTGCCCGCCAAACGTCACACCACGGCCGTCATTTTGGCGACCACCATCGAAGTAATACGTCTGATTAACGCCATGCTGATCAGCGTTCAGCTCAAGCTGAAACAGCTCAATAACCTCCGTTGGCGCGATGCCTTGGAGCTGACTGGTAATGTCGGCGCTGGANTGCTGGTCGTCGTACCCAGCGTTCCAGTAGCCGGTGACGACGTAGGCCATGCTTANGCNATAACAGCTTTAANTACGGCAAANCCNATGACNATNGCTTCNGATANGGAGCCACTGGTGATNTTNCGGACGTTNATGCTGGCTGAACCTGCAGCANNCTGNGCNTTCAANAGGTAAGACCCAGCCGTACCACCGCTGACGTGGTTCAAGACAATGATGTCAGTCGCTGCAACCGTTGTGTTCGTCAACGTGAACGACACTGTGGTGTTAGCCGCTAATGCAGCATTGTGCAACGTAATCTGACCGCACTTTTTGCTCAGCGTGACGCCTGTGCTTTTAGACGTTGACTGCGTGACTGCACCACCGTCGCCGGTCACATAGCCAGCTTTGTTGTCGCGTAGATCCGTGAAGTTGGTGTCAACCTCAGTGTGGGTGAGCGGGCTACCCTTTGTCGCTCTAGTGGTGATAGCCATTACGGTTCAAACACTTCGCGGAATGTTGCCTGTATCGTAGCCCGGTTCAAGTAAGGGATCGACTTCGACCAGTCCTCACAAACCCACTTGTAAGTTGTGCTTTCGCCAGGCGGCTGCCAATCAAACGATGCGTTATCGCTGGCGCGTGCATCTAGGAACGTTTCAATTGTGTCGGCATCAGTTTCTGACACCTCAAATGTCAGCGACCAAACTTTGGGATTTTGGTTGAGGCCAAAGGTAAGCCGCTGTTCATAACCGTCACCGAAACGCACAGTCCGCACGTTTGGCTTGTTGCGTTTCTGCGCGTTATACGTTGGCGTTATCGAAGGGAAAGTAGCCATCAGCGAGTCAGCAGTCCTCCGGGTCGTTTTTGCTTGATCAACTCAGCCTGGACAGCAGCGCCAATCGCTTTGCCCAGTTGCTGAGCAGATGGACCGTCGCCTTGAACAGACGAACCAGAAGCATCAACGTTTACCGTCACATTAGCCCCGCCCATTGCGTTGTTCGGAATAATCGTTCCACTGCGATCAGGGACAAATAGCTCGGGACCACGTTCACCAACGATTGATGGACGANCAACTGGTGGGCGACCACCATCCGCAAAACCAGGAATCTTCAAAGCCTTTCCTATGCCGCCAATTCCTGCATTAAGGAACATGCCGCCAAGTTGACGAAGAATTCCAGATAACGATTCGCTAAGCGATTTGGATCCATCCACCGCATCTAAAATACTGTTTGTTATTCCATTCTTGATGGTTTGACCAACCTCTTCAGCAAACCGTTTTTGTTCTGCTAAAAGCTTTGCCTGCTTGTCCATAGCGTGAATTTGNTTNTCTGCATTAATCAAACGTTCTTCGTCCGCGGGAAGCAGTCCTTTTTCTTTTATTTCTTTTATAGCTTGATTTAGCCTAAACTCTTCTTCTGTTCCGTTGATTTGGGCTTGTAGCAAACCAGCTCGTTCTTCTTGGTTATTGTTAATCTTGTCAGCATTATTTAGCTGTTCAGCAATATGTTTTCCATTCATCTCGTTAATTTCGTCTTGCCTGTCAAGCTCGGCCGTCATCTGCTTGTTTAACGCAAGAAAACCTTCTAGCTGCTGACGTTCTGCCAATCTTTCAGCTTTTTCAGCTTCAGAATTTGGTTTGTCTGCAGCTCTGAGCAACTCTAATTGCGTTGGCTCAATAGCAGCGCCTTCTGGAATGACCTGACCGCCAAATTTTTCTACAGCGAGCCGCTTACCTTCTTCGCTAATAATTGTCTTGGTTTTCCTGCCGCCCTGGCCGCCAACTTTCTTAGTGAATGGTTTCAAAAACTCATTAATCTTTCTAGCTCTGTCACCCGTAGCCTCTTCAATTAAAGTATTAAACTGATTGTTTAGCGTAATGTTTCCAACAACTGCATTTATTGCGGACAGCAAAGGAGTCAGCCCTTTTGCGATAAATGCTTGAATTTGAAGAATAAGTGTACTAAAAAGTTTACCCATTTTACTTGCTTCGGTGCCAAGGTCTTTTAATGCCTTAAGGCCGCTGCCACCAACCTTCTTGGCCATTTCCTGCGTCATTAATGCAGCGGCTTCTGAAGCTTTGCCCTCTTCAATTAGCTTTTCAATGCGAAACTGCATTGCATCAGAGCTAAACAAGCTCTTTTCAGCCATAAAGTCAGCCGCACCACTAACGCTAGTAAAGGCTTTGCCGGCCTCAACCATGCTTGCAACAAACTGATCGATCTGCTGACCGATAGCACTAAATGCAATCTGCGCTCCAAATGATCCCGTCAGGCCGCCTAGGCCGCCGCCAATAACTGATCCTGCGCCACCGCCAAACAACAGCGGAAAACCAGCGCCAAGACCGACTTGCTCAAGACGCTGCCTTCTACGCTTCCTACGCTGCGTCACATTGCTTCTAGAAATATCCTTAGCCGTTTCCTCTAGCTGACCTAGAGCTGTAGCCCAGCTTTGCTTTACCCGAGCCGTGCGATTTGCAGAAATGTTTTTAGCGGTTTCGCTTAACTGACCCAATGCTGTAGTCCAGCTTTGCCTTACCTGAGCATTTTTCGATTTAAAAATCTTAGCTGTTTCTTGTAGTTGTCCTAACGCCTTGCTCCAAGATCCTTGAACTTGCGTAGCTCTAAGCTCTGTCGCTTTAGCGGCTTGAATTGCTTTAGGAGAGCCAGGGATTGCTGTACTTCCTCTAATAGGAAGCGCAGCTCCACCAGTCGGAAAACTTGGGCCAAAAGGAGTTTTGGAAACAGTCTTACCAGCAAGAAACGCTGGTGATCCTGGAAAATCAAGTCCGCCTCTAATTGGGCTTGCAATTTGACGGCCAGCCGCAGCAATCTGAGCCGGAGACCCCATCATCGTGGGCGTTCCACGGAGTGGGCTTGACGGAAATCCTTTGCGTTGCTCTCTAAGAATTCGCAGTTTTGACTGCTCTAAGCGAATACTTTTTTCTAAAACACGAAATTCTTTTTCAGCACTGCCAAAACGTCTTGCGCTTTGCTCGGTTGTAGCTTTCGCTAACTGTTTTCTCAGCTTGCTGACATTAAGGCCCTTAGCCTCCATCTCGTTGATTTTGTTCAACAAGCGGGCACGCTTTTCTTGCGTTTTGACAAGTGTATCTATGTTTAAAGCTTGATCTCTTGTCTGTTTATTTATTTGCTTTTGCGTTAAATGAATTTTTCTGTTGTAGCCGTCAAGTTCTTTAATTTTTCGCGTTGCCGCAGATAACTGGTCTGTACTTGGAAGAGCAAGAATAGGCTGCTTTTTCCCGCCTTTGCCTTTGCCAATGTCTTTTACAGCTTTATCAACTTTCTTAAGCTCTCGCTCGATCTGCTGAGTATTTAGCTTGATATTGACTTCGTACTCAGCGGCCACGACTAACCCGAAGACATTGCCTTCAGGTTAGCGCACCTTCCGAAACTGAGCCTGCTGACGAGCTTTCTCCATCTCCTTCTCCTCTCGCTCAGCCTTTAACGTCAAATACGCGCTCCAGCCGTACAGCTCTTTGACTGACATTGTGGAGCGCAGCTGGCCTACCGTCATTCCAAGCTTCTCAGCAATGAAAAACTGCAGGAACAGGTAGTTGTCCTGCTCAAGCGTCGCTTTTAAGCTCGTCCGCTTCTTCCACCTCTTCCATGCCCTGCATCTTGGACATGATGTCCAGCACAATGCTCATTGGAAGTCGGTTTTGGATCTTGGCACGGTCACCGTCTGAAAAGACCCGATTGCCAGCTTCGTCCTCAGCCTTACGGATCAGCATTTGGATCGCGAAATCCAAGTTGTCCTCTGTACGCCCCAAGTTAAGAGCCTTCATAGTCTTGTTGATCGAGTCCCGATCAGCAATAGTCAAAGGCTTCCAGTACAGCTTGATGACAACCTCACCACCCTTTTTGATGGTATAGCTGCTGCGTTCTTCGACGCTAAACGCCTTACACAGCATGTCGATTGCGCGTGCTTCAGCCATAAAACTCAGTCAACTAGCACAATATAGCTCATCCTAAGCGAACGCCTTGAAATGCTATGTCTAGGTCAAGAAACAAACCTGTATCTCTGCTGGTTTCTGTATAAATCTTGTACCAGCTTGGTCCTGGCTTAGCTGTACTTCTTTGCGGCGGCCTAGTTTGGCCATAAGTCTTAGGCACTCCGTCGTTGTCTGGAAGCTTGGCTTGTGGATTATTGACGGCATATCCTGCNTAGTCAGCCAAGTTACCGATNTANAAGGGGCTGNTGATTGGAACTCTTAAAACAGGGCGTCGNAAAAAGTTNCGAGGAGTAGGCATNTTTGGAGCNTGCCANTCACGCTCATTGNNTACNACNGGCTTNACTGGNGCAGTACTAAGCTCCCACANCTCNCCAAAGTTTCCAGTCCACCAAGGGCCTTTCATTTGCANGCTNAAAACNATCTCTGGACCAGCAGCTGCCCGTCCATCCTCAATCAACTTACGAATATCCTTTGTCAGCTCAGTGATCGGCTTAGCCATTAGACCGCAGTAAATCGACAGCTGACTACGCTGACAAAATGGCTGCTGTTTTCCTCTGTTACCGCAGTCGGTCCAGTGATTTGACCAACACGCGGTTTGACTGAGTAAGTATCCGTGTATCCAGAAGCATTTATCGAGGTCAAGCCATCAATAACTGATTCCGCAATCGCAGCTGCTGCAGCACTGCCCCTATTTCTTGGTGTAAAAATACCGCATTGCACCGTTCCGGCGTATTGATCAATCGCTGCACCATGAGGCTGAATCGTTGACTGATCAAAGTTAATCGTTACCGTCACATACTTTTTAGTCTTCCCAGGCGTCGTAAACGGCATGTTGTCGAACACCACTGAAACCGTGGCATCCGCTGTCGTTACTGCGGTGTTAATCGCAGTTTCGATTGCAGCTCTAGCGTTTACAAGACTCATCAGAAGATCACCCGCAAGATATACAAATATTTTTGCTTGCCGCGTAACGTCCGAATGTCCACAATCTGTGCCACCCGTGTCGCTCCAGCGTAAGTCAAGGTTACCTCGTCCTGGAGCGTTGGGCGATTGTTGCCAATTGTGCTAGGCGACACGTAAACCTTTGCTGTTCGACCGCTTTCAACACCCTCGTCATCTGCCACTACAAATTCAACAGGCGCTTTAATGTCCGCATACGTCGTATCAGTCGTGGTCAAAGCACCTGTGGCTATGTCATACGCTCCACCCGTTTTGCGGGTGTAAGTAATCGTCGTGTCCAGTGCGTCGCCTAAGTCGGCAACAACCGTTTTAGCAACGCTTTGCAGAATACCGTCTAGATCAATAGCCACGTCAGAACCTCACTCGAACAACATACAAATACTCTTGGCCGCCGCCATAAGAGCGGATTTCAGTGATCTGACAATTATCGCCGGAACCTCCAAGCGGTTCAATAACCAAAGTATCGCTTGCCTGCGTTTGAATGCTTAAGCCAGCTTGAGTGACNAAAGCTTCCTCAACATCAAACAATACGACTTGATCGTCTAAGTCGGGATACGATCCACCAATTTGATTGGGCGCAATGTAAATTCGAGCAGCCTGCTCTTCTCGCCCCTCCTCCTCTTCAGCATCAATAAACTCGATTGGTGCTTTGAAAAAGTAGGAGGTCTGTGTTGAATCGAACTCGCCAGTGGCAACGTTATACACGCCGCCGGACTGTTTTAGGAATGAAATATCGACATTGAGCCCAACGCCCAAATCGCTGACAACTGTTTTGGCTACAGCAGCTAACGTTTTGTCGAGCGCTCCGGCCATTTCAACCTCTTACAACGCGAATAGAATACGANCCACTACCGCCCAGGCAGTAAGCGCCAAGGTAAGACTGAAGCCAAGGATAAACATCAAATACGTTATTAACCGTTCCCGTAGCTTGACTTGAAGTGTTGTATTTAACTTCAATCTCGCCAAGCTTGACCGATTCGTACAATCCTGTGTCGCCCGTCGTTCCAGTGATGGAACTCGTATCGTTCGCTAGTGCGTTGGCTAGCTCGTACGTTGCATATTTAATATCGTTTGGAATCAAGGTGCAGACCAGTTCCACACGGTCAACGTGATAATCGTTGCGAGGCCAGCTAAGTGCTTGGCTGTTATCGCAACGCTCACCGTAAAAATTCAACGTNTCGATCCAGCGTGTTGCAGAGATCAACGCACGATTTTTCTGATCATCAGTCTTNTCGTCCCAGTTGGTGCTGCTTGGGACGGTTTCAAAATATGCGTCAGCTTCTGCCAGCGTCACATAGCTGTTGGCTGTTGCACTCTTCAAGGTAGCGTTGATGGTTGCGGCCACGGCTTACCTACCTACCTTTTTCATTGCCATTTTATGCGCTTCAGTGAAGGTCTTACCAGCCTTCATCAGCCGACGCATCTCGGCCATGTGTTTTTTGGTGTGATGCTCTGCATGACGTTCCATCGCGGCTTTTTGCCGGGTGGTTAGCTTTTTGGAGCTGCTATACGCCATGTCAAAAAGAAGAGGCCCCACCTAATGGTAGGGCCATGAACCGTTATCAGGAAGGGATAGCGGTGGTGTCGAGCGGCGTGTTCACGATCAGTTCGACCATAGGAATCAGGTCGATGTCGTAAGTAGCCGTCCAGTTGCCAGCTGTTGCAAGCTGTGCGTTGGTCGGGTTATCAGCGGCGTTACCCCACTTGGTGCCCATCACGTGATAAGCAGTGTGATAATCCACTGAGATCACATCCTGCTTGGAGAGGATGTTGCGGTCAGCTTCAACGCGAAGGTCCTGCTGCACACCCTCAAGGATGGTGCCGGACTTCAGCATGTAGCAGCGGAACTCGCTGATGTGGGTTGCAGTACCAGGACGCACGGTGTTGACCTGTGAGTCAACAATGACGCGCATACCAGCAAACTCACCAACTTCACGAGCGCCGATGCCAACGCCACCACCACCCCAAGTCACCGCGCCAGAGGCAGACAGTGCAGAAGTGGAGAAGGTCAGCATTCCTACCTGATACAGGTAGTAAGCGACAGAAGGGTGAACAANCAGNNTGTCCAGNTCNTCNCCACGCTCACCCAGNNNGGANCGAGCTTCAGCAACAGTTGGCAGCAGTCAGATAGTTGGCTTCTGCCTGACCNGAGGTTGCANCAACAGCTTTGTCCAGNGAGTGNNCNGACAGAGCAGTACCGAACAGACCAGCAAGCTGGTTATACAGACGTGCGCTGTTCAGCTTGTTAATGGCATCAGCCAGCTGGTTGCGGATGTGAAGCATCGGATCTTCACCAGCAGCCAGAACTGCAACGTCATCCACGGCATACGCGAAGCCGCGATGGCAGATGGTTGCAATTTGAGTGGCAGTGCCGACTTTCTGAGGAACCAGATAGCCGTTGGTGTTCCAAGTTGCCGTACCGTCCATGATGGTTTCGGTAGGTGCAACCGGGTTGAACTCGGGCACTTGAATCCGGGTGCCGCCTTCGCGTGCATCCAGAAGAGAGTTACGAACAACAGCGCCGCTCTTGATGAACTCGCTGCGCTCTTTAATAGCCTCAGACACGTAGGTGCTGAGATTATTCCTTTTTACGATGTCCGCGAGAAGGACACCGCCGGAATAATTCTGAAATGGTGCGGCCATTTCTTATTCAGGGGTAAAAGTTTGCGGGTCTCAAGTCACGGACTCGAAGGTTGTCCCACGGGGACTATTTACCTGCCTCTCGCTTGAGCACAGCTGCAAGCTCGGGGTCGGTGAGTTCCAAGGACATTTGCCTTGTAATGTTAATACTACCTTCTGCCCATGGATTAGCCATTCCGGCAGCTCCAGCAGTACCAGTAGCAGGCTTAGCACCCATGCCAGCTTGAGCACTCGGCTTGAAGTGATGCTCAAAGCCAGAACCAGGATTTTTTAGCTTGGCCAGATAGACATTGATGTCTTGCTCAACGCCACCGTCAAGCACTTTGACGCTGCCATCCTCAGCTTTTTTCAGCTTGCTTTGCACCAGCTGCAACATCTGNTCAGAGCTGATTGCACCAGCCTGATTGATTGCAGACAATGCAGAAGTCTTCATTGCTGCTGCTTCGTTTGAAGTCCGAAGCTCNGCAAGCTGNCGCTCCAAATCAGCGATCTGNTGGTCTTTGCTTTGAGCTGTTTTGTTGGCNTCTTCCCAAAGATCCTTCCACTGNCCTTGATCTTCCAGCGTTTTCTTACGCTGTTCGTCTTGTTTTTTGTAAACGTCGTCAAGTTTGCCTTTGATGCCTTGGAACTTTTCCTCGGCTTCAGTGGCACGCTGTTGGAGCGCTTGAATTTGCTGCTCGTAAGCAGAAACGTCAACAGTTGGAGTCGGAGCAGTCTCAGCCACGGGCTGTTCAGTAGACACCACGGGTGTCTCCTGGATGACTTGTTCTTCCATTATTAGGAATTAGTGGACTCTTCTACCTTAGTACTTTTCTTGCGACGGGTAGTTTTAGGCTTTGCTTCGGTTTCTACTTCCGTGCCAGGGAATGGTGTGCCGTTAGCAAGTGCTTCTTCTTTGGCAGCACGTTCAGCAAGATACTGCTGCGTGATTTCTACCATCTCCCACTTATAGGTTCCATCAGCCTGTGGAACCTTGTCCATGGATTTAGCCATGAGTACAAGAGCGATTTAGCTCTACTGTAACTCTGGCGCGGAATCTGGCGACTCAGCAGCATTTGGCAGGATTTCACCCTGAACCAGCATGTCGCGGAACTCTTCGCGACTAATCACCTGATCTTCAAACAGCTGACCCATCGCTGCAATGTCCTGACCAATCAGGCGTTGCAGATCGAAGTCACGGCTGATCTTGACCTCAGGCGGTTCAAGGCCCAAGTAATCAGCAGCCATGTTGTAAGCCTTTTGCAAACCGGACTCCAGATCCATCGACACCATCGACAACATCGAGTTGGTGTCAATACGATCCAGACGGCGTGCGTCGGCAGATTCAGCAACAAACTTTTGCTGGCTCAGCGTGCTGATGCCGAGTGTCGCCATCTGCTGCTGTAGCTCTTGGATTTCCGCCGATTGCGCTTCAAACGCGCTTGCCGCAGGCTCCACGTAATAGACCTTGTTACCCGGCTGGGTCGCCATCGCGTAATTAACGCTGATAGCCATGTCTTTCGTTTGNTCGTCCCANCCCTCAAGGACGAGCATCGGTTGCGAAGCGATNTGGAGNCTGTGGATAAGATCCGCTTGNCGCTGATAATGGGCCAGATTGAGATGAGCAATGTCCAGTANCGGTGGNTTACTGGTCATTGTGTCTGTTTTATTNGCGTAGATNGTTACCAGTGGAATTTGACCAAGCGAGAAATCNCCTGATTCAACCANCTCGTACTCCGACGTAGCGTCGGATTGATCGAACGAAGCGGGGTATGGAAATGGCCCTTGCATTTCGAGTTTTTGCTCTTCCTGACGAAAGACGCGATAACGACCTGGCTCGATGACACGTACTTGGTCATAAACTTTTTCGCCAAACTCGCCGTCAGGGACTACAGCCTTTTCCCCAATCCGAACTTGTGTAAGGTTTCCGTAATTGGCTTCGCGGTCCAATCGCCAACCGTAGACGTTGGTTGGATCCACCTCAATCCAATAGGGCCGACGATTAAGAGCACGCTCCTCTGCAAGACTTCTCGCCCCCGAAGGCGCAGGAAAATCAACCAGCGTGTGACAGTGCCCATACGTCAGGGCACAAATCAAGAGTCGTCGAGCGTACTCATCTAAATCTGAGCCGCAACCATCAACGTCTTTGTTGAATACATCTGTCCAATAGGGATCACCTTGGACACTAATTGGTTTCCGCAGGATTAACCCGGCAGCTGCACGCAGCAACCGTTGCGTATAAGGCGTAAAAACAGAGCGATTTACCCGTGATAAATACGCTGTGTAGTCCTCACGAGGCTCTAGAGGCAGAAACGTCTCGCAGTTTTCACGCAGATAATCCGTCCCAGAAGTCACGGCCTTCATGATCTCCCAGCCCTTCATCTGGTCGATCACAGCCCGTGTCCGCACGAACGGACTGTCAACAGTGCCCATGTAGGAACTGCTGACGAGATGCGTTCTAACGAGACCAGGAACGGAGTAAGTCATGACACCTCAGAGTTGAGTTATTAACAGCCCCATCGACGACGAG
>FUFK010078859.1_pt1 | contig 10300 bp, 9 predicted proteins | sample 1021851 | NCBI WGS metagenome assembly FUFK01 (sample SAMEA51879418, study PRJEB19060) | metagenome
TAATTATTTTTGCACTATTGGTCGGAATGGGAACCACAGCAACGGCAGATGATCACAAAGAGCACAATAAAAAAATGATGGATAAAAAAGTGATGGATAAAAAACATGATCACTCAAAAGAATTTTCAAAATATAACCTAGGTTATTGGGATGCTAATGCTTGCAAGAGGACAAGTGATGGTGCGGGAGCGCTAATGGCAACGACCGGATATCTGCTTGATCAATCGAATAAGTTGAGAGAGGCCGGCAATGAATCCGAAGCGAATGATATGTTCGCAGCAGCAGAGAGAACATCCGCGATTGCCGCGAACGTCGCGTCAGCTTTTTCTGCATTTTGCAAACCTTGATTGGTGTGTCAAATGAAAAAAATCTCGATTCTCCCCTTTGTACTTTTTTTTTGGAGCTTTAATTTGTCATCGTTTCCATTAGTTTCGTCGCGTCTACGAGATTTATTTTTACGAGTATTTCCGTTTCTATTTCTTTTATCAGACTGGTTGNCATTATCGAGTTCACCNGNACGTTCACCGTCTGACAGACGGTCCCNACTTTCCTCCTNGAACGAATTATCATTGCCACTCACATTAGCATCATTTGATAGGTCAGAGGTAGCATTATCCAAAGATGATCTTGAATTACGTTCTTTCTCGCGATCCGTGTTACGATCTTTATTTTCCCGGTCCTGCTGTTCCCGACGTGCATCCATCTCGCGTTGAGCTTCTGATAATAGTCTTACGTAATGTTCGGCATGTTGTTGAAAATTTTCAGTAGAAACTCTATCGTTTGAGAGCTGAGAATCCCTTGCTAGTTGGTTGTATTTATCAATTATTTGTTGAGGGGTTCCCCTGACTTTACCCTCAGGACCAGAACTATCAAAAACGCGGTTAATAATATTTCCTACCGAACGATTCCGGTTCTTGTTAGAACGCGAGCGTGATTTTGATGATCTCATTTAAGCTTTCTAGCCCTATGTTTGCTTGGTTATAAATTACATCAGATGATATTTACTTATTCTGATGTTTGGATTTGATAAAATGCTTCCGATAGCATTAAGTTGCAAGACTTGTACAACAATAATTAATCCACTTTCAAGTACAAATATTAAATTTATCGAAAACTATTCGTCATGTTACCGGCGACCCCTCAGCTGCTTGAGCAGATAGCACTCGATCTCTTGACCCAAGATCTTTGTGGATCCTGATTTTTGAAAACCCAGCCCCATCTAAAAGCTTTTTTACAGGTTCAGCCTGTGAAAATCCAATTTCAAGTACAAGTTGCCCATTTTTTCTCAATTTCTCTCTAGCGTTCGATATTATCTGACGATANGAATCNAGCCCATCTCCTCCTGGCGTCAATGAGATTTTTGGATCATAGTCGACAACTTCATTACCTAACTCATTGTATTCTTTTGCAGAGATATACGGAGGATTTGAGACAATTATATCAAATCGNCCACTAATTTTACTGAACCAATCAGATTGCAACAACGTCAAACGATTTTGAACCCCATATATTTTTGAATTCCTTGCTGCAATTTCTAATGCTGGTCCAGATATATCGGTAGCAACACAAGTTGTGTCGAAACGCTCTGCCAAAACTGTGATGGCAATAGCACCACTTCCAGTACCGAGTTCTAGCATAGTCTTAAATTTTTTTTTCAATACCACTTCAACNAGAGTTTCTGTATCTCCACGGGGATCTAAAACATCCTCATTAACTTCAAAATTTCTTCCCCAGAAAGCACGATAACCAATAATTTTAGAAACTGGTTTCCGTTTGCAGCGCTCATCAACCATTCTCCAAAATTTTGAAATTTCATCTTCAGACGGGAAACTATCATCAATAAGATTAAGTTTATGAANTTCTACACCCAAACAGTTTGCTAACATTAATCGAGCGTCTCTCGTAGGATTTTCTATACCACAGTCACGCAACTTACCTTGACTTGCTAATACTAATGCTCGAACNTTCATCCGTTTATTTCAGCAAGCATCTTTGCTTGCGCATCNGCAAGAAGGGCATCAATGATTTCGTCTAAATCACCACCGAGAATTTGATCCAACTTATAAAGAGTTAGATTGATCCTGTGATCGGTCATTCGTCCTTGCGGAAAATTATAAGTTCTAATTCTTTCCGATCTATCCCCAGATCCAACTTGAATTTTTCGGTTTTCTGATCTTTCACTATCAACACGTTGCCGCTCTAAATCAAATAATCGAGTTTTTAAAACTTGAAGAGCGATTTCACGATTTCTATGTTGAGACTTTTCAGAACTTGTAACTACTATACCAGTAGGTAAATGTGTAATTCGTACAGCTGAATCTGTAGTATTTACATGCTGCCCACCCGCTCCTGAGCTTCTCATTGTATCTATTCTTAAGTCATTACTATTTATCTCTATATCTACGTCCTCAGCCTCGGGTAGAACTGCGACGGTTGCCGCAGAAGTATGTATTCTTCCACCACTCTCAGTTTCTGGAACTCTTTGCACTCTATGAACACCGCTTTCATACTTTAGACGCGCAAAGACTCCATCGCCCTTAATATGCGCTACAACTTCTTTTATCCCACCGAGTTCAGTATGCTGCTGTTCAATCATATCAAAAGACCAATTATTTATCTCAGCATATCGTTGATACATCCTTAATAAGTTTCCAGCGAACAAAGCCGCCTCATCACCTCCCGTGCCAGGCCGTATCTCTAAAATAGCAGGACGAGCATCTGCATTATCCTTGGGGAGTAATGCGAGTTGCAAATTTTGTTCGGTTTTCGGTATTTTTTCTTTTAAATTAGAAACTTCGTCCTCTGCCAATGCTTTCATGTCTGGATCAGAGACTAATTCTTCTGCTTCTTCAAGCGCACTTAATAGGGCCTTATATTCATTTATTTCATCAACGACTGGGCGCAATTCAGCGTATTCACGCGATATTTTTGCAATATCTGCACCCGAAAGTTCTTCATTCAGTTTCGCTTCTAAAAACTGAAACCGCGAAACAATTTGNTCAAGTCGATCAATCGGTAGCATCAGTCTCTATTGCATCTATTGAAATTATTGGTCAAGGAGTTTACTTGNTTNTNTNAANTTTTTNGGTCGCGTAGCTTTTCATTTTGTTTGGTGCTTTTTGTTCCAACCCCAGACACAGATTAGCTCATGAACCGCATGCGCACCTGCGATTGCTGTCGCACCTGACAAATCATATTGAGGAGCAACTTCTACCACATCTCCACCTACCATATTGATACCAGCAAGATCCCGTAAAATAATTGAAGCCTGGATAGAGGATAATCCACCCCATACAGGAGTACCTGTGCCTGGAGCGTATGCGGGATCCAAACAATCAATGTCAAAAGTTAAATAGGTGGGAGTGTCACCCAATATCGATTTTATTTTTTCCGCAGTCTTNCCTGGACCAATCTCAAAAACCTCCCTAGCGTCTATTATATTTACGCCCAAAGTATCAGAGTTATAAGTTCTAATTCCAACCTGAACGGATTTTTTTGGATCAATTAATCCCTGTTTCACGGCTTTATAAAACATTGTTCCATGGTCAATACGATGCATGTCATCATCAGGCCATGTATCTGAGTGAGCGTCAAACTGTAATAAAGCCAGCGGCTTTCCAAACTTTTTCCTATAGGCCTTTAATATCGGGTAGGATATAAAATGGTCACCGCCGAGCGAAATACATCCGCTACATTTGCCTAGTATAGTGCTAACGTGGTCTTCTAAAATCTGAGGAAACTCACTTACTTTGGCATAATCATATGCNATATCTCCATAATCGACCATGGATATCTCTGACATTGGATCAAAATCCCCCCACCCGTATATGGGGTCAAATGGCTGTAAAGTTGACGCTTCCCTTATTGCGCGTGGACCAAAACGCGACCCTGGCCGATTGGTAACTGCTTGATCAAATGGGATTCCAGTAATTGCTAAATCAACATTATTTAACTTTTTTGTATACTTTAAACGTAAGAATGAAGTAGCCCCACCAAATGCATTCTCAAAGGACTGCCCAGTGTAACTATCCCTTGTAAATGCCCGATCTACCTGTTTTTCCGCATCTTTCAAACCCAATTTTATCTCCCTAGCGGTTGTGACATTTCAACCAGCCTCGCAAAAAATGATGCACCATAAACCGATGCATCATCATTAAAATCATAATTTGTATTGTGAAGACCTGCAGCCTCCCCAATACCTAAAAACANATAAGCCCCAGGTCTTTTTTCCAAAAGATAGGAAAAATCTTCTGCTCCCATTTCCTGACCAGCGTTATCATCAACCATGTTAACACCCGAGATATCCTCAGCTGCTAGTGCGGCAGTCTTGACATTCTCAGGACTGTTTATAGTTGGAGGATATCCTTTTTCATATCGTAATTTNCACTCAAGCCCAAAACTCTGGGCATGCCCTGAAACAATNTCTTCCATTCTTTTGATTACTAATTCCTGCACTTTTTTATCAAAGGTGCGCACAGTACCGTTGATGTAAGCATTTTGGGGAGTAACATTATCAGTACTTCCCGCATGAATTTGTGTAACCGAAACCACTAATTTATCGTTTGGATCACGACTTCTGGAAACAATTGTTTGTAAAGTTTGAACAATTCCAATTGCAGCAGTTATTGGATCCTTTGTCTCATGTGGATAAGCCCCATGACCTCCCACTCCAACAACATCAATATGAAATTTATCTGCTCCAGCCATTATGGGGCCAGGCGTTGTATAAAATTTTCCCAATTCAACATCTGGAGTATTATGAATGGCATATACATTTTTAATGTCAAACCGATCCAAAATTCCCTCTTCCACCATAATACGTCCACCACCCTCGTTTTCCTCAGCCGGTTGAAATATTAAAGCGACTCTACCAGAAAAATTTCTAGTCTCACTTAGGTACCGTGCAGCCCCCAACAGCATAGTCGTATGACCATCATGCCCACATGCATGCATTAACCCCGGGTTATTTGACGAATACTCCAAATTAGTTGTTTCTGTCATNGGAAGCGCGTCAATATCAGCCCGNAGGCCAATTGTATCACCATCGTCTTTTCCATCAATAATGGCTACTAACCCTGATTTTGCAATCCCAGTGTGAATTTCATCAATGCCAAACTCCCGAAGTCTCGCCTCAATAAAAGATGCAGTCTCATAGCAATCTAACCCTAACTCAGGGTTTTGATGAATATTTCTTCGCCATTTTTTCATATCTTCGTCAAATGCAGCAATACGATTGACTATTGGCATATCTGGACTCCTTTGACTTAAACGTTCAAAATGTATCAGACAAAAAAAGCCACGAGGACGCAATGCCTTTCAACGANAAAATTATAAATGNACGAAATGGAGATATTACAGCTTTGGTTGAAATAATGCGTGCATTGCGAGATCCTGAAACAGGTTGTCCATGGGACATAGAACAAACATTTGAGAGCATATCGCCTTACACAATTGAAGAAGCGTACGAAGTTGCTGATGCAATAGACAGAAAAGATTGGGACAGTTTGAAAACTGAACTTGGAGACTTATTGCTGCAATCAATATATCATTCCCAGATAGCTTCAGAAAAGGAATATTTTAATTTTTACGATGTCGTTAGCGAGATTTCAGAAAAAATGATTTCTCGGCATCCTCATGTCTTTGGAGACAGCAAAGAAAATAAAACTGCAAAACAACAAGTTGAGGATTGGGAAACTATAAAGGCGTCAGAGAGAAAGTTGAAAAAGCAAGGGAAAGTACTTGATGACGTAGCTCTAAATCTACCTGCTTTAGTACGCGCAATGAAACTTCAAAAACGTGCTGCACGCGTGGGTTTTGATTGGCCAAGTTACAAGAATGTATTGGACAAAATAATCGAAGAAGCGCAAGAGCTTGCTGAAGCCGCTGCCAAAGGAAATTCGTCGGATGTAGAGGAGGAGTATGGCGACTTGCTTTTTGCTTTTGTAAATTTGGGCCGTCATTTAAATATTGAGCCCGAAGTTGCGTTAAAAAGAACAAATAATAAATTCATAGAAAGGTTTGAATTCATCGAAATAGAGCTTGCAAATAATGGAAAGAGCCCAAGAGAGTCCTCTTTAGAAGAGATGGATGGCTTATGGGAAAAAGCAAAAAAATCAGGTAAATAATTAGATATATGGAGACAATGTTGGGCGCTCAAAAAATAATTATTGATACAGATCCGGGTCAAGACGATGCAGTGGCTATTTTGCTTGCACTGGCAAGTCCTGATGAGATAGAGGTTTTGGGCATTACCGCAGTAGCGGGTAACGTACCACTTTCTTTAACCGAAAAAAATGCTCGAATTGTATGTGAATTGGCAGGGAGATCCGATATCGGTGTTTATGCCGGATGTGCTCACCCGTTGAAAAGAAAACTTGTTACAGCAGAACATGTACATGGAAAAACAGGCCTCGATGGACCTAAATTACCGGAGCCAAAGATAAAACTGCAAGAAAAGCATGGTGTTGATTTTATAATTGATACATTGATGCAAGAGCCTGCAAATTCTGTATCACTTTGTCCATTGGGGCCTCTGACTAATATTGCCACTGCAATGTTGAAAGAGCCAAGAATTACTCCACGAATAAAACAAATTGTTTTAATGGGGGGAGCATACTTTGAAGTTGGGAATATTACGCCAGCGGCGGAATTTAATATTTTTGTAGATCCCGATGCAGCAAAGATTGTTTTCGCCTCTGGAATCGAAATAGTAGTCATGCCTCTAGATGTGACGCACAAAGCTCTTGTAACAACTCAACGTAATGAAGCTTTCAGGCAACTGAAAACTCCTGTTGGAGTCGCAGTTGCTGAAATGACAGATTTCTTTGAAAGATTTGATAAAGAAAAATATGGTTCAGCCGGGGCNCCTTTGCATGATCCATGCGTTACCGCATATTTGATCGATCCTACGATATTTTCAGGTAGAAAAATCAATGTTGAGATAGAGACAGAGTCAGAATTAACTTTGGGTATGACTGTAGCAGATTGGTGGCGGGTCACCGATCGAGAACCTAATGCTTTTTTTGTTGGAGACTTGGATGCTAATAAATTTTTCAATCTACTAACAAATCGATTAGGACGATTGCCGCTAAACAGCACTAGTTAGGTAAATGAACAGATTTGAAAACAGCTACGCTCTTCTTCCTGAAAGCTTTTATTCAATAACGCCGCCAACACCGGTTGCGAATCCTAAATTGTTGAAGTGGAATACGAAACTGGCGCAAGATTTAGGACTTGAATTTGAAAGTTTAAACGAAAAAGAAAATATTTTTTCTGGTAATGTTCCTCTAAATGGTACCCCGATAGCGCAAAAATACGCCGGGCATCAATTTGGACAATTTAATCCTGATCTTGGGGATGGACGAGCACATTTGTTAACGGAAGTAATATCTCCTGATGGTGAGAGATACGATATAGCTCTTAAGGGTTCGGGCAAAACACCGTATTCACGAGGTGGGGATGGTCGAGCGTGGTTAGGACCCATTCTTAGAGAGTATATTGTGAGCGAGGCAATGTACAACTTAGGGATTGCTACAACCCGCTCCCTTGCAATTGTAAGCTCCGGCGAACCTGTATATCGGGAAGCAAAAATGCCAGGAGCGATAATTACTCGCATTGCTAAAAGCCATATTAGAATAGGAACATTCCAATGGTTTGCTGCGATATCAGATATTAAAAACTTAAAAATCTTATTAGATTATTCGATAAAACGTCACTATCCTGATGTAATCAGTACAGCAGAATTTTTACGAGCTGTTTCTTTAAACCAAGCCCGATTAGTCGCTGAATGGATGAGAGTAGGATTTATTCATGGCGTTATGAATACTGATAATTGTCTTATTTCAGGCGAAACGATAGACTATGGGCCTTGTGCATTTATGGACGAGTACAATCCTGATAAAGTTTTCTCTTCAATAGACAAGTATGGTAGATATTCTTTTTCTAATCAATCGAAAGTTATTATTTGGAACCTAGCCCAACTAGCCAGCGCTTTATTAATGCTTCACGGCGATGATCAAAATACTTTGGAAATTTTTCAAGAAATTATCAATGAAACNTCTANATATTTGTCTNAAGAGTATTACGCACAATTTGCTTCTAAATTGGGAATTGTAACCCCTCACGAAAAAGACAAAAGATTAATTGATGACCTGCTAACAATTTTAGCTGGAGAAACTGCAGATTTTACTAACTTTTTCTCAAAAATTACAAATGACGAGAGGCCTTTCAAGTTTATGATGAAAACCGCATATCTAACTTGGGAAAAAAAATGGCAAAATCGTGTAAAAAACATACCCGATGCAAAGCCAACCATGAGGCAGGCGAACCCGGTAATTATTCCACGTAATCACATTGTAGAAAAAGCTATTCAGTCTGCTCTTTCAGGTGACTTTGAACCTTTTTATAGTCTAAATGAAGCACTGCAAAACCCCTATGATTACAAAGGGCAGTGCAACTTTTTAAACGCTCCAAGNGAAGATGAAAAGGTTACTGCCACTTTTTGNGGNACGTAACGATTGATGGGCTTTNTTNNNANAAATAAGTAAATAANAACNGAAATTAAATTATATTTTAAATTTTCTTNTCTGCCTGTTAAGCTCAANNGCAGACANCATAAAAACCATTTCTACCGANTATNGAGGCAATTATGAGCCAGACAATTTTAGACCGATGCGAAATAAAAGGATTAAGGATGACCAATCAGCGAAAAATTATCGCTGAAATAATAGAAAACACATTTGATCATCCCGACGTAGAAGAACTATACAACCGCGCCTCGGCTATCGATGACTCTATATCTATTGCTACTGTTTATAGAACAGTTAAATTGTTTGAAGAAAGCGGCATACTGGACAAACTCGAGTTTGGGGATGGTCGAGCAAGATATGAAAATGCTGACCGAGAACATCATGATCATCTAATCGATATTAACTCTGGAAAAGTTATAGAATTTGTAGATAATGAGATTGAAAAGTTGCAAGAGTTAATTGCACTTCGCCTCGGTTATGAACTTCGAGGTCATAAACTAGAACTCTATGGTGTGCCAATAAAGAAAGCATAATTAGTAGAGTTAAATAAATCCTTTACTTAACATTGTATTTACGTGACTGCTCGAATAAGGCTAAAGCGATAAATTCAGCCAATTTTTGAAAGTCAAATATGTTTAATATAAATAAGATTAAAGCTCGTGAAATTTTGGATAGTCGCGGCAACCCAACTCTTGAAGTTGACGTCACCCTTGAAAACGGCAGTCTTGGTCGCGCAGCAGTTCCTTCTGGAGCTTCCACAGGAGCTCACGAAGCCGCTGAACTTCGTGATAATGATCAGGCACGATTCAAGGGTAAAGGCGTTTCAAAAGCGGTAGAAAACGTAAACAAAGGTTTAGCTTCAGCACTTATCGGACTAAATGCAAAAGATCAAAAAAGCATTGATAACAAAATGATTGATTTGGATGGTACAGAAAACAAATCAAGGCTCGGCGCAAATGCAATTTTGGGTATTTCTTTGGCAATTGCAAAAGCTGCTGCCACTTGCAGTAATCAGTCTCTGTTTAGATATATTGGCGGCGAGCGTGCAAGAGTTCTTCCTGTTCCAATGATGAATATAATTAACGGTGGGGAACATGCAGACAATCCAATAGATATTCAAGAATTTATGATTATGCCAATAGGTGCAAAAAATATTAAAGAAGCTATCCGCATGGGCTCAGAGGTATTTCACACTTTACAAGCTGAATTAAGTTCATCCGGCCTATCAACCAGTGTTGGCGACGAGGGTGGCTTTGCACCAAATATCAGTTCTACCAGAGATGCGCTTGATTTCATTTTAAAGTCCATTGAAAATGCAGGATACAAGGCAGGCGAAGATATTTATCTGGCATTGGACTGCGCTTCAACAGAGTATTTTTGCGAAGGAAAATATCATTTGTCGGGAGAAAATAAAGTCCTCGGCTCTAAAGATAATGCCGCCTACCTAGCCGACTTGGTTGCAGATTATCCTATAATTTCAATAGAAGACGGTATGGCTGAGGATGACTGGGAAGGTTGGGAAATCTTAACAAACGAACTGGGGGACAAGATACAACTTGTAGGAGATGATTTATTTGTAACCAATCCTAAGAGATTGAAAAAAGGAATTGAAAAGTCCTGTGCAAACTCAATGTTGGTGAAAGTTAATCAAATAGGAACGCTCACAGAGACACTTGAAGCCGTAGATTTGGCACATAGAGCTAATTATACAAATGTGATGAGCCACCGATCCGGCGAGACGGAGGATACGACTATTGCTGATTTGGCTGTTG
>FUFK010040343.1_pt1 | contig 10297 bp, 16 predicted proteins | sample 1021851 | NCBI WGS metagenome assembly FUFK01 (sample SAMEA51879418, study PRJEB19060) | metagenome
AGAAAAAGTGTATTCTCCTGAAGCTTTTACATTACCACCAAAATTTGTAGGATTAGATGTAGAGTCTGTGCCACCTAAATCAAAGTTACCCTCAGCAGAATCTATATTTCCAACTAAGCTATCTGTTTGTGTAATCGTGTCTAATATCAAAACTTTTCTACCAGCATTGTCTGTTGATATTGCTACACTACTATCTCTTGTTCCATTAAAATCTGCCATTATTCACTCAAAGTTAAAACATTTGTAAAGTTTGCTAAAGAAGAAATGTTAGTTGATACAATCGAAGCATTTGCAGAACTGTTACCTAACTTATCTACTGCCTTGATACAATAAGACCCAATTTGGGCATTCACAACTAAAGCATTTGATTTTCTTCTAACAACCTTTGCTATTGGTGTGCTTTCATTCCATGTAGCGCCACTTGTAACATTTTGAAATCTTATTTCATACCAACTTATATCTAAGTCAGCAACAGGAGTCCAAGATAACTCCATTTGATTTGAACCAACTAAAGATACAGATAAATCTGTAACGTCTGCTGGTGTTTCTGTTGCACCAACAACAGTATGAGTAGCTGATGTAAATGTTGATGATACTCCCAAAGCATTTATCGCTTTTGCTCTTACTGTATAGTTTTCACCATCAATTACGTTTAAAAACTCATGTCTTAGTTCTGTTCCACTAGATATAATTTTAAAATTAGACTCAGATGTTTTTTTAGCTTCAACTTGATAGTATTGAACAAACGAATCAGGTGATGCACTAATAAGAATATTCAATCTTGTCAAAACAACTCCGTCAGCATATTCAATCATTTCATCTGATAAAGTAATACTAGCTGGTGGTTGTATAGTAAAAGGGTCAGGTAAATTAGTTGATGGTGTACTTGATACTTGCCCTTTAGTTGCAAAAGTATAATGAGAGTTTTGATGTTCAATTAAGTTCAAACCAACTGTAAAATCTTCATTAAATGATATGCTATTTACTCTAAAAGCTTTTGCAGAAAAACCTATTGATGCGTGTGTTATATTTACAATATCTCCTATGGCTAAATCATAAGCATTACCACCAGCATTGATATTTAATTTCAAAGCTTCTCTTGATCTTCTTAAAATTATTTCTGCCATTTCTTCTGCTTGATATGGGCTTGTAATTGTTTGAAAATCAAATCTACCCTCTAATAAAAAACCACCATCTGCTGTTTTCATTGTTGCGTGTCTGTCTGCACTTGTTAAACCTGAGTCATCTATTGGTGGAAACTGAACTTCATCTACTTGAAAGTTTCTATCAGGATTTACAAAAGAAACTATGACTCTGTTATATTTATTATTTTTATCTTCACTTGCTAAACTATATCCACCAAATATATCATCTTCTGTAAGTGTAATAGAAGCTGAACCTGTTGTTTCAACAACTAATTTATATTTTCCTGATGTATATGGTAAAAACCCTCTACAACCTCTTAGTAATATTCTTGTGTTTTCTATAATCTTTTTTGATGTATCTAATACAGCATTACAATCAAATAAATTTATATCACTACCACCTGAAAAGGGTGTAACCTGTGTGATACAAACTTGTGAGGCATCTCTAAAACTTTGTAAATCAATATCGCTTGTAGCAATACCTTTTCCATATCGTTCATTTCTTAAATAATCTAATAAACAAAAAGCTGGATTTGCAGAAAATGTAGGAGATGATTCAGATAAATCAGAAGCTAGTGTTACAACTTTTTTACCTTTTATTTTTGCTTGAACTTTTGGTATGCCACCAAAAACATCTTGATTCCATTTAAACTTCAAAGCCAAATATGCAAGACCTGATAATTTATGATTACTTCCCCAGCTTGATAATGTTGAGAGTAAGCTAGATGCACTTTGACTATCAGAACCTAAATGTGGTTCTATAGTAATATATGAAACAGCATCTTTGTAAAAATTACTATCTGAACTAGCAACTGATCTTTGTGTGTTGTCTGCAAATGCACCATCAAATGTAACTACTTTGTCATCTACTCTAATCTGTTCTATTGAGTTTATTTCTCCCTCACAAAGAACTAATGCCATATATAAAAACTCGTTATCAGTTCCCGAAGTTTCTAAAAAAACTCTTACACCACCAAGTAATCTCTCACCATAGACAACAGGAATATTTGCATCATTAGATTGTTTGTTTAATAAAATACCTTTTTCAAAAGAATCAAAATCTGTTTCTCCAAACTCAGGTATTTCAGGTTGAGGCATAAGCCAAGACAAAGCTTTACTTACAACTTTAATTGGAAACTCAATTATCTTTTTTACTGCACCACCCATTTAATTATGAAACTCTCTTTTGAATTTTTTACCAACTCTATAAATGTTATTATCTTTATCTAATCTCAACCAATTAATAGATTGATTAGTTTCTAAATATCCTTTGAAATAATTATAAACCCATCTCATCACTTCTTTTGCTTTTCTAATAATTACAATATCATACAACCAAATATTTTTACCTGTGTTCCATTGATTTTTATATAATAATCCTGTTTGACTATATTGATCTTCGTCTTTATTGTTTAACTTTGCCCAATTCACAAAACCATATAAACCTTTTTCATCTTTAAAAATTTTGTATTGCTCTAAATTTATTGATGGTAAAATGTGATAATATAATTCTTGATACGAGTTATCTTTGTATTTATCAAAAGTTTGAAATAGTTTTATTATTTGTTCCATTATGCTCTACCCCATTTTATGTCTTGAACAGTTTGACTTGAAAAATCCATACCAACATCTGTACTAAAAAATCTTTGTTGAGATGTATTGTTTGTTTTTCTACCATTAAGTTTATCGAAGTCTGCCCAATGAGATACTATCTTGAATATAATATTACTATCTGAACCTTTTTCAGATATTTCAAAAGTATCTATTGTGCCTTTATAAAGCAAGAATGGGTCTGCTATCAAAGCATTAGAGTCATCTAAAAATCCTCTATGGATTGTAACTGAATCATTGACTACATTTTCGTTTAGTGCAGTAGAAATAAAAGTTTGATCTGCACCTGACAATCCAAGATTCAAGGTTGTCTTTGTAATATCAACCTCTTCTGAAAAATTAGATATACCCATCACAAAACTAGATGATGCGTAAGTAACACTAGAACCTGAAACAGAACTTGTTAAAGGAAATGAACAATCAGTAATATTGACAGGGCTACTAAAACCGATTGTAATAAGATGAATTGGTCTAAGATCATTAGTCGCTAATTCGTTTTTTATCGCAGTCGTCAGACTTCTCGTCATAATCTTCTATTGTTCTCCTTTTTACTTTTATATAATCCGACACGATATAACTTGCTTTATCAGATGGTTCTTCGTGTTTTCCTATATTATTTGTTTTTAAATCTACACCATCTCCGTCAATCACTTCTTCAGCTATCATATCAACATTAATCCAATGTCTTACTAAGTATTTCATTACAAAGCTTCCTCAACATCTAATTGAAATGAATATAAAACATTTCCATCTTTGTCTGCACCTACTGCTCCAAACTCTTGAATATCATTTGTTAAAAATACAGTAAAAGGAACATTGTCATAAGTTACTTCTGAATTATCAGCTAAAGCAGTTGTAAGTGGTGGTTCAATCGTAACAGTAGCCGCATTAGAACTTGAAGTTACATCTGCAACAACCATATATACTTTATTGTGCGAGGCGAATTTAATAAAGTCTCCCGTCTTAAATCGCCCAGCACCATCACTAGCAAATGCGTCCATTGCTATTGTTGTATCACCAACTGCGTGAACTCCGTTTACTAAAACTGTTCCTGTTTCAGAACCTCTAGCATTTTGTATCTCAGGTGGAATGATTGTAAAATTTTCTTTTCCTGATCTTTGTTTGATAATAAAAGCCATAAGTTCTCCATACACATCTGATCTCTTTGCAGTTATAATTTCTGCTGTAAAAGCAAATCTTTGTCCGTCAATTTGTCTTGCTAATTTTTTACCACTATCTGATTTAGAAATAATTGTAGTTTGAATTGATTTGATTCCCATTGTAGAGAATGCAGAATTAGATATAGGAAAAGCACCACTCATTAGATTAAATTACTACTCCCTCTTTCATTTACTGATTCGTTTATTATTCTTGATATAGTTCCTCGTCTTTCAACTAATAACCTATCAATACCACTTGCATCAACAGCATTGATTGTAAAATTAACATTCACATTACCTGTTCCTGTTCCTCTAGCTGATTGAGTTATTTGACCTGTTTGATTTGGGATAAACATTTCTGCACCTCTTTCACCAACAATAATTGGTTTTCCTTTTGATACCGCACCACCTTTATCAAAAAATGGAAGTCTAAAACCACCACCACCACCGCCACCCATAGCCATTAAAACAGCTTGTAAAGCTATCTGTTGTTTTAATTGTGCATTTTGTTGTCCTATGAGAGCATTCTTCTTTGCCTCTCTTGCTTCTAAGAAAACTGTTATCGCTTTTTCAATACCTAACAATGCAATTCTTTCAATAGTTTTTGCAATAATCTCAACTAAAATAGATTGTGCTAATTGTTTAAGTGATGCGTTTAAATCTTTTCCTAATACTAATGCCTCAGCTAAACTTTTTGATACTGAACCAACAGATTTACTAATGCTTGATGTTATTTCTTTTGATAAGTCAAAAGCATCATTTTGTTTTTTTATACCATCTCTGATTTTTTCAAATAGTGTTTGTTGTTTTCCAAGTTTTATATTGGCAGTATCTATTGCATCAGGTATTTTTTCTATATCAACAACTAAAGGAATATCTTTACCTAACAATCTTAATAAGTTTTCTACTTGTCGTCTTACAAATCCAACTGCTCTTGCAACTGCTCTTACTGCGGCCGCAAATCCTTTTACAACAACAGTTAAAACTTTACTTATTGCTCTACCAACAGCTTCAAAATCTGCTGAGTTTTCTTCAATAAATTCATTTAGTGATTTAAACTCTTTTTTAAGTTCATCAAAAAAACCCTCACCAGCTACATTTCTTTTGAAGTTAAATAATTTATCACCTAACATTGATAGAGTTCCTGTAAATGTATTTGCTAATTCGTCAGTTGCTTTTCCAAATCTTCCACCCTGACCAAATACTTTTTCAAAAGCTTTTATTGTTTCTTCTGCTGACACAGTAGCACCAGCACTAAATCCTAATAAATCTCTGACACCTCGTTCTCTAAATATATCTGCTGAAGCTATACCACCAGCGAATGATCTTTGTATTTGTTCTGCTGTTGTAGCAAAGTCTAATCCTGTAACTGCCGCAACATTACCTGTAATTTCTAATATTTTTGATAATTGGTTTGCATCACCAGCAACAACAGCAAGATTACCTGATGCTTGTTGAATTTGCTCTAATGAAAATGGAACTTTTGCGGCAAAGTTTGCCATTACATCAAAAGCTTTTGCACCCTCTTGTGTAGAACCGAATAATTGTTTTAGTCTTACTTGTAAATCTTCTATGCTTCTTCCTGTGCCAACTATTGATCTTATTGCAAGACCACCACCAAGTCCTACTAAAGCGCCTTGAACTGAGAATATTGAATCTTTTAAACCTTTTAATTTACCTCTAACACCTTGAAAAGCTTGTTGTGTTTTATCTTTAGCTGTTATGTTTATCTTTAGGTTTTGTGCCATTATTTATACCTTGACTTATTTACTGCTTCGTTATGTTCTTCACCCTCTACCATAAAATACGATAGCCAATGATTATACTCCCAAACTTCCATTTTTAAAAGATCGGATAAAGTTATTTTTAATCTATCTGCAACTGTAAGTAAATTCTTAATTTCAGGTGTGAATTTTATTTTTTTTTTAACTCGTCTATCGAGGGAACTTCTACCATCTTTTGGGCAATGCGTTGAAGAATATTAGGGTCTGCACTATTCATCAATGTTTGTTTATCTTCAAGCTTAAATACTTTTTTACCATCTTTATCTAAAGCTTTCATAACTAAAACATCAGCTAATATTGCTATGTCGTTTAGAGTATCTGATTTTTTAAGAAGTCTATTTTTTTCTAATAGTGTTATAGGATTCCAATATAAAATTACAGGTTTGCCATTCTCATCTTTCCATTCAGCAACTTCCATAGATTGAACACCTATGTTATCAAAATGTGATTTAGCAATGTCAATTACTGACATATATTATTATTACTCAGTTCCTATTGTTAAAGCACCTGTTCCTTGAAAAGTAACACTTCTTGCAACAATTCCGTCCATTGGTTGATTAACACTCATACCTGTTACAATGCCTGAACCCTCAAAGCTTCTGTCACCTGAAGATGAACCCTCAGGTAATAATTTAAAAGTTAAAGATGTTCCAGCCGTCATTTGTGTTTGTGCTGAATCAGTTTCGTCAAAGTGCATTTCCAAAGTTCCTGAAAATGATGTTCTTCCAGCGACAAAAGTTTTTGCCGCATCTGCCATTTTTGTACTTTCAACAACATCTCCTGTTGTCTCTAAAGTGAAAGAGGTTAGCTCTCCGACTCCTGTTCCGCCTATTGCTACTTCGCCCTCTTTGCCATGATGTACTGCCATATTATTCTCCTATTTCGCTTTTATATTAGTTTTCTTCTTCCTCGTCAATATCTTCTTCAAAATCATCTTCTAAATCCTCATCAACATCATCTTCTACTTGATTTTCTCTTAATTCCTCTAACAAGTCTTTTACTTCTTCACACATAAGAGATTCTTTGTCGTGTAATTTTTCTATTGCATCTATTTTTTTTTGTATTTTATTTATAATTTTATCCATTTATTTCTCCTTATGGTGTTCCTGATTGATAAGTATAAACGCATCTAATAGTCATTCTTATTCCGCCAATAGGAAACAAAGTACCCTCATCAGTTTCACAAGCTACAACCATTGTATCTAATGCGTTGCTGTTTCTAGTAATATCAGATTCTACGGCAGTTTCAATCGCTGTTATTAACTCGTTTCTTTTAGTGTCAATATTAGATTCTGCACCTTTTACAAATCCTGATACAACAAAGTCTATTGTGGCTAATCTTGTTTTTGCACCTGAACCAAGTTCTTCATCTTCTCTTGTTTCTTCAGATGTTTGCACAATTACTGCTGGATATTGTTTGTCTGATAATTCGTCTAAATCAAAAGGTTGTCTTGTAGCTTTTTTGATTGTTATTGGGCTACTAATAGCTGATATTACAGATAATAAATTAGAAGCTATGTTTTCTCTTACACTCATATTCTTAGTTCCTTTTTAATAAACTTTTGAAAAGATTTGTTTATAATCTTTTCTGTTTTTCTATTAAAACCAAAAAATACTCTTTTTGGTTCATTTAAAACTTGATTATATAATGCTCTTTGTCTCATTTGTGCGTTTGTAAAAGCAAGAGTAACTTTGTGTCTTCCTGTTTTTTTTATAGTTTTATTTGGTGATAAAGAACCAAGCATTCTACCTGTATAAAATAAATCTACTGCTGTTTTCTTTCCCTCTCTGTTTAATTTTTTTAAATAACCTGAACTATAAGGTGCAAATTTTCTTGAATTAATATCAATACCTTTTGCTGTTTTAGTTCTAATTATATCGAGTAATTGAAAACCAGCTTGTCTAACACCTTTGTCTATTGTTGTTGATAATTTACTTCGAAACTTACCTAGTTTTTTTTTTAATTGCTTTTCGGTAGTTTCGATTGCAAAATCTATATTACCTTTAAGTTTTGGGTCTCTATTTGCACGTACTGCTGTTGTTGCAATTCTAGCACCAGCAATTCTTAATGGAACAAGTAATAATTGAACAGCCATTATCTAACTAATCTTCGAGTTCCATGTAAAGGTTCTCTTTCATTCTTAACAATATTACCATCTCCTGTAGTATCGTACTCAACACCATCTTCTAAAATAGAATCAAACTCTTTATTGTATTCTGACATATAATGTTCTGCCATTCTTTCAAATCTATCTTTTTCTGTCTCAGGTCTAAATTTTGTTAAAGCTGGGCAAAGAAACCTACCAAGAAATAAATATACACCAGCACGTTCAAATTGGTCTAAATTAACTTTTGTATTCTCCATTTCGTTTGTGCCAAGAACTGTGATGTCAGTATATACATTTGTTTTATATACAGGCCACCATTCTATTCTTAATTGTCGTAAAATATCATTTGTTGTTTGTGCAAAGAAATTAGTAGCTTCTGTATCTGTTGATGCAATACCAAACCCAAAGGCATCAGGTTGATACTTAGTTACATCTCCAGCGACTATTACATTTGCACCTGTATAGTTCGACATATTATAAAGCCCAAATTATTATAACTAAAGCTATTGCAATACCACCAGCNATCTTAGGGTGTTGCTTTGCTAATGTTATGTATTTATTTAAATGTTTCATTTTTTCTTCCTTGTTTTTTTCTTTTTCGGTTTCAACTGAACCACTTTATCAGAAATATCTTTTTTAGTCGCTTTTTTTATTTCGTTATCTTTGACAGGNAAAAAACCATTTCTCGTAAAGTGGGCTAGATTAGCTTCGTAATACTTCTTTTCTTTTACTATTATTTTTCTACCATTTGTTAATTTTATATCCATAAGTTCTCCTAGTTGATATTAGGGCGATTTCTCGCCCTAATAAAATTATGATTATTGGATTGATGAGTCTGATTCAATCTCACAACCATTAGTGTCGTTTAATTCACCTACACCATAAACTGCTGTTGCAACAATCTCATCTGCTCTTAGAGAAGCATCTCTTTGAGTTTCGATTTTGAGGTCTTGCATCATTGCTAGTCCTAGTGCTTCAGGGTGAAATACTGCACCTTTATAGTCACCTGTTGTTCCCGGATTATTACCTGATGAGTCCGCCATATTTGAAGTTTCAAATATATTTACACCAGCAATTTGACCAACTAAACCTGATCTCAAAGCTTCATTACCAACACCTGGATTTGGGTTAGCAAATGTGTTTGTAAGACCTGATTTCAAGTCAAATGCTACTTGTGGGTGGATAACCGCATTAAGATTATCTCCTGGAACTGCGTTTGCTCTTAATTTTGCAACTGCTTGGAAGATTAAAGAAGCTGACATAGCTGTTGAAGCTGAACCAACAGTAGTTGAAAAACCACCGAATAAAGCTGTTAAGTCTGTGTCAATTTTTTTAGCGATTGCTTCTCCGAATAATCTACCAATATCTCCAGCAACATTTCTTGGTGCTGAATTTCTTGCTAAATCTGTAAGAGTTGTCATTANNCCNTGNTCTGAACAAGTAATTGTTTTAGAAGTTGGGTCTATTGCTGTGTTAGATAAATCAGATGCTTCCGATACTGCTGATGCAGATACTGCTGAGTATATTGGAACTTCAACTGACTTTCCACCACCTGTTACAGCATAATTTTTCACAAGTGGTCTCATAATTGATCTTTCACTTGCTACGAATAATGCCTCTGCCACTATCTCTGTGTATAGTTCCGATAGTGTAGAACTTGTGCTTTCGTTTGCCATTGTTATTTACCTTATTTGTTATTTGTTAAATTAATTTGAACAGGTCTTGAATCTCGTTCTTTACGATATTCTGCATATCGCTTACGATCTTCTGACTTGCTCATATCTAAGTCCTGAATTTTAAAGGGTTTTACAGTATTACCACCGATACTTGCTTTACTTCCTGATCCTTGATTTGTTGCGTTACGGAAGTGTGGGTTCGTATCTAAAAACTCTTTAACTCTATCTTCTATTGTTAAGAGTTCACCTTTAGGGTTATATCTTACATTAGAATTATTATCAAGTACCTCTATTCTTCCATCATCATTTAATTTTACTTCTCTTTCAATTAATTGAACGACTTGTTGAGGATTGATTGCATTGTTTTTTGATGCAACAGATAAGATAGAATTATCAATCTTTTCTTTTTTAATTTCTGTCTTATATTTAGATATTTCACTATCTTTTTCAGCTATTCTTTCTTTCATAAGCTTTTCTATTTCAGCTTTTGATTTAGCTTCTTCTAATTGTTTTGCTTTTAAAAGATCAACCTTTTCTTTTTCTTCAGCTTCCATTTTTCTTTCATACTTTTTACGTTCTGCCATAACTCTAGCTTGAACGATATTATCTAATTGTTCTTGTGTGAAAGATTTAGACTCTGCTTTTGGTTGTTCTTGTTTTACTTCTTCTTTAGCTTCAACAGGTGCTGAAGTTTCTTGTTTTTTTTCTTCTGACATTTTTTACTCCTATATTATTAGTTCTCCGTTACTATCATACCAATCAGGATTGACGTAACTCCATTGATGACGACAATTATAACCACCTCTGACTACA
>FUFK010044984.1_pt1 | contig 10297 bp, 6 predicted proteins | sample 1021851 | NCBI WGS metagenome assembly FUFK01 (sample SAMEA51879418, study PRJEB19060) | metagenome
GCTGGTAATCTTCATTTTCATAACCATCTAAACATAACTGGTGTTTCAACTGCTTCTAACTTTAAAACAGGGACAAGTAACTTACATAATACAGGATTAAACGTATTTGATTTAGATGTAGATGGTCATACAAACTTAGATAATGTAAATGTTTCTGGTATTACAACATTTGCGAATAATGTACACGCTGCTAATGTTTTTACATCATATTTAAGTTCATCAAGTGCATTAGTAGCAGTATACGCAGATATAGATGACTATGTAGATGTAGGAAGTAATATTAAATTAGGAAATGCAGGTATTATAACTGCAACTGGGGCAGACATAAATGGAGACCTAGATGTAGATGGTCATACAAACTTAGATAATGTAAGTATCGCTGGTGTTTCAACATTTATTGGTAATATTTCCGTTGGTGGAAACTTTACTGCATCTAGAAAAGTTCATATTAAAGATTCTGGTCAAATAAGACTTGAAAATACTTCGACTGGTGCTTGGGCTGGATTAGAATGGTTGGTAAGTAGTGGAACAAATAATTATGATGCCTATATGGGTTTGCAAGATTCTGATGGATTATTCTTCATAGATAATAATTCTAATGGAATTGATTTTTGTATTACACAAGGTGGTAAAATTGGTATAAATCAAACAGCACCTTATGCGGATGTTGATATTACATCATCAGTGGAGGACACTGATGATAGTGCATTATCAGCACATGGTATAAGACTTGCTCATGTAGGAGCAACAGATGAAGAGGTTATACCAATCACAGCGGGATTCGTAACTCAACAAGCCAGAGCGAGAGCAGCTATTGGATTTATTTCAAAGACAATATCTGGTGCTGCTGGTATGGGTGGTGCTATTGGTTTCTATACAAGAAACACTGCTGATGGGCATGCTTTGTATAGAGCTGATGAAAAACTTCGCATCACAGAAGCTGGTAAAGTCGGTATTGGAACCGATAATCCAAAACAATGGGTTTCGATGAATAGTGGTAGAGTTAGTATTGATATTAAAGCTGATTATTATGGTGCTTGGATTGATGGTGACTCATCTGGCACCAGTTCTTTTAATGTTGGTAGGTGGCATAACGCTGGTGGTAGAATGCGAAGTGGTGGTAGTAATGATAATGATTTAGTTGTTGAAACACAAAATACATCACATAATCTTCAATTACAACCAAGTGGTGGAAAAGTTGGTATTGGGGATGATGATCCTGTAGTTAAACTCCATGTAAAAGGTTCTGGAGATTCTCATGCAACATTGAACGTTCATACTTCGATTGAGGATACAACATCTTATGCAGCAAATGTTGGTGGTCTTCAGGTATTTGAGGGAAGATATAACTCTGCAAATAGTCCTGCTGTTTTTTCTGCAATTCATGGTGGTAAAGAAAATGCTACGGATGGAAATTATGCAGGTTACTTAAGATTTCTGACACGAGCTCAAGGAGCAATGCCAGTTGAAAGAGCTCGCATTGCATCGAATGGATTTATGGGAGTGAATACAACCAATCCACAAACAGAACTCAATGTTATAGGATCAATTTCGGCTGGAAGAAACGTTGCAAAAGAACTTGGCACAATCATTAATATAAGTAGTAATCATAATGCACCAAGAAGCGGTGGTAATGTAATAAGTGGTCAAAAAAATTATGAGACTGGAAGTAACGATTGGCTCGCTGCAGGTGGTTCAAGGGTTAATGCTAATTTGACTATTGATTTAGGAACAGCAATAAGTTGCGATAGATTTGTTATCTATAATCAAAATGAATACGATCATTCCAACAGAGAAGTTAAGAACTTTACCCTTGAAGGTTCAAATGATAACTCATCTTGGACAACAGTTCTTGATGATGATTGTGGATGCTCTCACGGTCACGAACCAAATCCAGGTTTTAGTTTTAGAATTCCAGCAGGTAACATTTATGGAGTTGATGATAATGAAGGATTAAGTTATCGTTACTGGCGATTTACGATGAAGACCTTCCACGGTTCCGACTCTTATGGTGGTGTCACGGAGTTAGAATTATATCAAACAGGTACTTCTACTAATGGTGAACATGTTGGAAGTGAGGTTACAACAAGTTCTTTATCTGCTGGAGATGTTCATACTGAAAGACTTGATGGACTAAAAATGATAACCAGTTCAAAAGGTTTAAATATTCATACTGGTGAGGATGCTAGTGATACTTGGGAAATTACAGAGACGCAGACTAATACAAATGGTAGTTACTATGATAAAAGCACCATAAGACATAAGAGAGGTGTGATGGCAGTGTCATCCGCTTATAACACTGGAGACTTGTTTATCAGAATTGATAATCTATATAATTTACCTGGTAATGCTTGGTGGACTTTTGGAGTGTTGATTTTATCAGATGAAGTTGTAGGTACTTTGGCAGGTCATCACTCTTATGTGACTGCTATTAACATTCACGGTTTAGGTTCTTGGAGTTCTATCAGTAAACATGATATTAGAGGCACTATGACTGTATCAGTATCATCTCACGGATCTAATTTTATTGAATTATTCATAAACGTCAATGACAGTTCAAGAGGTCCTTGTACTGTTATATGTAACGGTGGTACTTTTGATCCACCTCGTATTTCTTTCCATTAATAATTATGGCATTTACAACAAGTTGGTCAGTAACTGACCTTGGTAACAAAAAATATGGAGACATCACAAATGTTGTGACTGTTGGTGTTAAATGCACAGTAAGTGAAGGTTCTTACAAAGGTGAGTGGACATCAAGTTTTAAAATTGGAACAGCTGATACAACTGCAGCAGGTTATATTGGATTTTCATCAATCACAGAAGCAAATTGTTTAGAGTGGGTGAAGGTTGCAATGGGTAGCACTGCAATGAGTGATGCTCAAGCATATGGTAAAATGATGATTGAAAATCAAAAATCAAATAGTAATAATGTTGGGGTGGTTACTAATACTATTCCTTGGTCATAAATAAGTAAAAAGTATATAGATGGCATTAGATAGATTGACAAAGGTAGATGGTGGCGGTATCAGCACGACTTCGGATTATCGTGTTGGTATAATTACTGCATCTAAATTTGTTGGTCCAGTTCAGGGTGCTGTTACAGGAACTGCATCCACAGCTACACTTGCAGTCAACGCACAAGGATTGACTGGCACCCCTGATATTGTAGTTGGAATAATCACAGCATCGAGTGCAAATTTTAGTGGTAATGTAACCATCGGTGGTACATTAACCTACGAAGACGTAACGAATATAGACTCGGTTGGTATTATCACAGCACAGAAAGATATTCATGTAGGTGCTGGTGTATCTGCTGTTGGAGTAGGAACTTTTAGTGGGTTAGATATAAGTGGAGACTTAGATGTAGATGGTCATACAAACTTAGATAACGTTAGCATAGTTGGTGTTTCAACATTCAGTGAAGATATAATTGTCAACGGTCTTACTGTCGGTAAAGGTGCAAGTTCTGGTAATAACAACACTGTTCTTGGAGCAGGTGCTTTTGATAGAACAGGAATTGGTGCTCAAAACACAGCGATTGGTAATAATGCTCTTACAAATAATAATAATGGTAGTGGAGGCACAGCAGTTGGGCATGATGCTGCATTCAGTAATACTACAGGAAATTCTAATACTGCTGTTGGTAGAGATGCTTTAAGACAAAATAACTCTTCAGATGGTAACACTGCTATAGGTCGTGCAGCTTTATACTACAACTCTGCAGAAAATAACACAGCACTTGGTCAAAATTCTTTATTTAATGTTGGTGCTGGAAAATCGAATACTGCTGTAGGACAATCAGCTGGAAATAACATAGTACAGGGTAGTAATAACCTAGTATTAGGTTACAACGCACAAGCTACAGCANNNAACGTAAGTAATGAAATTACACTTGGTAACTCTNTAATGAACCATTTAAGAGTTCCTGGNATTGGNGTAAGTTTCAGTGAAGGTGGTGCAGTTATTAGTGGTATTGTAACTACTACTGAATTAGACATTTCTGGTGATATAGATGTAGATGGTCATACAAACTTAGACAATGTAAGTGTCTCTGGCATAACAACTTTTAGTGGAATAGTTGATGCAGTAAACACACCAGCATCAATAAGAGTTGCACAGGATATTCAGCACAAAGGTGATGCAAATACAAAAATAAGTTTTCCTACGAATGATCAAATTCAACTTGAAACAGCTGGTAGTAGTAGATTAAATATTGATGCAAGTGGTTATGTTACCGTAGGAAATAATACTGATACGGGTTCTAAATTATACGTTAAGAATGGTAATGATGATGCGAATAATCTTAATTCCCTTGCTTTAGATATCCAAGGTGCTTGGATAAGACTTGGTGATGCAATTCTTGGTGATGAGACATTTAGTAATGGAATAGGAATTAAATTCCATAATAGTGGAACGGCTCATCACTCTATAAGTGCACAAGGTCAAGACCTGTATTTTTCGACTACCTCAAATAACGGAAATCAATTATGGCCTAGCAGTAGAACTGACTCATTAAGATTGACTGGAGCTGGTGCTGCAATTTTTGCAAGTGATATTACTGCTGGTGGTAATCTTTATATACCAAAATTCATTTATCATTCTGGTAATACGACTACTTATTTTGACTTTGGTACTAATACTATAAACTTGGCTGCTGGTGGTAATATAGGATTAACAGTTCTAGATGCTAGTGTAAGAGTTACCGATAAATTAGGAATAAACGGTGCAGCTCCTCAAACTCCTTTAGATGTGATTGCAAATGGATCTGGTTATGCAATTAATATTAGAGGTAGAAGTTCAGATAATATAGGGGAATTAAGATTTACTTCTAATAATTATGGAGCTCTCTACGGTGCTATCACAGGAGGTCCAACTTATCTTAAATTTGCTACTGGTGGCACTAATAGATGGTATATTAATTCAAGTGGACATTTTGTTCCAAACTCTCCTGGTTCTTACGACATAGGTAGTACAAGTTTAGAGATTGGTAGTATTTACCTTGGTGTTAATAAGAGAGTATATTGTGGTTTAAATCAGGAATTGGAATTATACACTGATGGAACTAATGGTTATCTTAAAGAAACTAATGGTGATTTATATTTACAATCAACTACTGACGATATCATTATAAGGGCAGCAGATAATATTAGTATTCAAGCACAAGGTGGTGAATACGGTATTGATGTAAATGGAAATGGTTCTGTAAACCTTTATTATGATGGTGGTACATATACCACACCTAAACTTTCAACAACTGCCACTGGTATTACAGTAGATGGAGAAGTCGCAGCATCACAAGACTATCCAGTAGTCAAACCAACCTTAGATTTAAACTTTGCAGGAACCGCTAGATTAGATCCAAGAGTAACATTTTCACGAATAGGAAGTGGATCGTATTATGGTAGAGATGGATTACTTAAGTTTGCAGCACATAATGAACCAAGATTTGATCATGACCCAATTACTAGAGAATGTAAAGGTTTACTTATCGAAGAGCAAAGGCAAAATTGGGCATACAATTCTTATCGAGCTAATAATGATTATGGTGGTGGAGGAGCAACTTTTGCTGATATGGGTTATAATATGATCAATAATGCAGTAACAATTAATGATTTTGGCACAGCACCTGACGGAACGAATACTGCAACAAAAATGTATCCAGCTTCAAGTGGTGGTGCAAGAGGTATTGAACTTCAGATGTCACTTAATTCTACTGGAAATTGGACTAATTCAATATATGTAAAAGCAGCAGGACATACTGGATGGATTGCTTTATATGGTGTTAATGGAGGTGCTAGAGCATACTTTAATCCTTCTACAGGAGCAAAAGGTAGTAGTAGNGGAACTAATGCTCCTAGTTCAGGAAAATATGGTATTCAAGATGTTGGTAATGGTTGGTATAGAATTCACATAACTGTAAACTTAACAACTACTGGTGGCACTGAATATCACTATATCTATTTTGGTGATGCCGATGGTTCAACAAATGTTACTGCTAGTGGTACAAATGGTATCTTAATGTGGGGATTACAGGTAGAAAAGGGTGATTTCCCAACTTCTTATATTAGAACAGATAGTAATCATAGAATAATCCGTGGAGCAGATCAATGTTATATTGATGGACAAGATTTTCTTGATTTTTATAATCAGACAGAGGGAACAATGATTTCATCTCATAGTATTTTATCAGATGAAATTTCTTCATCTCATAATCTTTACACATATCAAATATCTCCTACTGGTGCAACTGCATACGCACCTCTTCGATTATTAGATAAAAATGGTTCATATGGAAATTCACTGACTGCTGCTTCCGTATATAATAATGGCACTGTTTTCTTAGTTCAAGATACTGGAAGTCCTGCTACAGTTACTGGTAGAAAATATAAAGTTGCAGTTTCTATCAAGAAAGATGATTATGACGCAGTATTTAATGGTGGAGATTTAAAGAGTGATGGTTCTGGTGATTTATATACCGCAGATCATATGTCAATCGGATATTACAAACCAAGTCCACAAGCATACTTAAATGGACACATTCAAAGATTGACATACTATCCATTTAAACTGACCAACAATCAGTTGAAGACTGTGACATCATAATAAATAACACAGGAGAAATCAAAAGTAATGCCTAATTTAGTCGGAATTGGAAATAGTCAAGTACCAACAAATGCGATGTTGGGTGGAATGGCATATCAAGATCCATCCAACGTAAATCTTGAATCATTTGAACCTGGTGAAATATCCAAAATAAAAACAGTAATATCACGAGAAGCGGCTGGAGCAAATACAAAAACATCAACTATTTTTGTTTATGATACCAGAAAAGATAGTGATGGTGGTGCATGGAGATATAGAACACAACATACGTCTTGGTATAATGAACCTTTAGGAACTCTTTGGAGAGGTACTCGTAGGGAATTTCCTGAAGTTGCAATTTTAATGACCACTAATTATAATTCTTCTATTGGAGATCCCTCACAATCAATAGGTTTTAATATTTACGATGGAGACGATCCAAATTGTCCCTTATGGTTGAGATTTCCACTTACAAATTATCAGCAATTAGCAAACTGGGGAGGCGGGTTGCCGATGATCGCAAGACCAAATGCTTTTACTTTTGACAGTGGATGTATCTCTGCATTAAATGGTCAGATTTCATATGGTAATCGAAACACTGGATCTATGGTAGGATATATGGTGAATATGATAAGTGAAAAATGTATAGATGTTTGTAGATATGGTGCTTCTACAAGTCAATTTTATCATATGTCATCAAATATTGCCTCAAGAGTAAATTACTCAACTTGGAGTAACAGGGCTTATCCGATTGGACAAAATAGATATTATGCAACTGGAGCAAATATGGATGGTAATAAGTCTGGTGTTGTAGGAAAGATGGGANCAGCAAAAGTTAATGATATTAGAATGATAGTTAGTGATGATGCAAAAATTGATCCTTGCACAGGACTACCACAACCAACACAAATATGGGGCACTGCTAGTGGATTGGGAGTTATTAATGGTAATTCATATCCTATGACTGTTAATGTTGATCAGGTTGGAAGTTATGCTGTTGTTGGATTATCAAACTTCAATTCAAGAAAAGGCATATTAGCGGTTAATAATAGTGGTAATGTAATAAGACTTGATTANTATGATCCATCGGACGGATACACAAATAATTCTACAGCACAATATTATTACTATAATCTAGCCTCTAATTCCAACCCATCAATACCTTGGCATCCTGGTTCAGATATTATTCGTTTTCTTACAGGATCTTATCCACACGAACCTGATGATCTTGTACATGCTAATCAAGTATCCGTGCAGTTCCTTTTAGGTAGAAATCGTGATGATACTGGTGGTGACACGACTGCAATCGCTGCGACAGTTACTACTGATATGGTAACAGGTTATCAACCAGGTGATCCTCATAATGCATTACCAGGATATTGTGGAACACCAGGTGATATAACTGGCACTGTTCATTACTACGATAATTTTAGCGACAATAGTGGTAGTTGGTCATTTGCTGATGGTGCATCAATCACAGGTGGTAACTTGCGTTTAAGTAGTACAAATGGTTCAAGAGCAACCAGAGCAGTATCTGGATTTTTAGTTAACGGTACAGAATATTATTGTGAGTATCAAGTAGCATCAGCATCTCAAAACTTTCAATTTGATGATGATGGACCAGGTTCTGGACAGACAGGAGGAACTTTAACAGTGTATAGTGATGTTACTCATCAAGATACAGGATTTTATGCCTTCACATTTACTGCAAGACAATCTAATCGTTTGAGAGTTATGAGAACTCAAGGTGGTGGTGGTAATATTGATATTGGTTATATAAGGATTCGCCCAACACAAATAGAAAATAAACATAATAATTATCAAGATGCAAGACCAGGTTTTGCAATCGTCGGAACTTTAAAAAGACAACCAGTGGCACCAGGTGCAGAGTTATGTTCATACTCAAATTGGGGTCAAAATAATGGAACTAATGGGTTCATCGCTCAAGGTTTTAATTCTGCTCTTGACTGGGGAACAAATAATTTTATGATATCATTTTGGTTCAAATGTGCAGAAAGTGGCACTGAGACAACTGAAAATCTTTTAGGTATTGGTGATATGAACCATAATGATGGTTTTTTAATTCAAGCAGTTAATAGTGCTAACAACAAATATATTGATGCTGGTTATCTTGGTACAAGTGGAACATTTAGTTCAGAAAGTAGTAAACAAGCTGGATATCATGATCAGGCATGGAACCATATATTCCTTCATAAAATAGATAATACTTTCCATCTTTATGTTAATGGTGAGAAAAGTATCTATAATAATGGTGGAACTTGGACAGCGAGTGGTATTAATTGGACAAGTAGATGGGGAACTGGTAAGAGAGTAATAATTATTGGTGGAAGAGCAGGTAATTATGGTGGTGCAACTAANGNATGGTGCTTCANCAACNACANAAATNGCACTNGTTCGTATCNCTGGTAATGGAAGTGCAGGAGCNAGAANTNNNCCAACAGCAGATGAGATNAGAAAAATNTATGATGACGANAGTAAAATGTTCCAACCTGGTGCACAAGTAACGTTAGCTGGAAGCACTAATCTTGTTAGAGCTATGGATTATGATGAGAAGAAACAAATTTTACATATTGGAACTCACGATGGTAGAAGTGATTTCAGGAGATTAGTGAGAATAAATAGTACAACCGAAAGAGTTGACACTGCGATCAGTGCGTATGACGGTTTTATAGCGGAGCAATAGAATGGCAGTAAGAGTTGAAAAACCACAATTTAATTTAAGAGATAAGATTTCATCTTTAGATTATATCAAACTACCGAAGCATAAAATGCCAGAAGGTACAGTTTTGCAAACACAATATGTTTCTACTAGTGCTCAGAATACTTATCAAAATCAACACGTTGAAGTATTATCATTAAAAGTTAATAAAAATAAGATGGCAAACGCTGTCTTTGTAGGTGGTAATATTGAATATGCACACTCCAATGGAAATGGTAGATTTGAACTTCAAGTTTCAGTCGATGGTGCTTCTAGTTATTATAAAATACATGCTATTACTGGAGAAGATGATAATGGAGTAGGAACTTATGCAACAAATAATAAACCATTCTTTTTTCTTCACGACCCATTTGCAGTAGGTGGTAATGATCAAGAAGCGGATACTCTTTATTATAGAATATATTTTCATCATCATGTCCAAAATGGTGGAACTCTCTATATTAATAGATCTATAAGTAATAGTAACGCAGACTTTTTTCCAGGAAGTTGTTCACTATGGGGTATGGAGATTGAACGATGAGACATGATATAACTTCTGCACTTTCAGCATTAGCACCAAACGCATCTTTTGCGGTGATTGGAGATACTTATGAGGGTATTGAATGGGGTGAAACAAATTCACAAACAAAACCAACTAAAGAAGAAGTTACTGCAAAATTAAATGAACTTAGTAATTCAGAACCTTTTAAACTATTAAGGGAAGAAAGAAATAAATTAATATCAGAGACTGATTGGACACAACTTAAAGATATTGATTTAGATATTATTCGTGAAAGAAATTGGAAAAACTATCGTCAGGCACTCAGAGATTTGCCATCTATGTCAAGTCCAAAACTTGATGATTCTGGTAAATTAGATATGTCATCAGTAACTTGGCCAGATAAACCCTCATCATAAATAGTCAAAAAGTAATATGGCAATTACCATCAGTGGCGAGAATAATAATGACAAGATACTGGCATCTGATGGTGT
>FUFK010040797.1_pt1 | contig 10296 bp, 4 predicted proteins | sample 1021851 | NCBI WGS metagenome assembly FUFK01 (sample SAMEA51879418, study PRJEB19060) | metagenome
TTAACTATAGTACCATCTGTTATTTTAGCACTTGTAATAGCACCATCTTTTATATCAGATCCTATTACTGTTTGATTCTGTTCTTCCTGTGCAGCAAACATAAGCTGCTCGTGGTTAGCATTGAGGTCAGCTGCCTTAACCGATGACCCTGCTGTATATGTAGCCTTTGCTGAATCTACATCTGTATCACGAAAGATACGTATAGATGCTGGGCTAGCGGGTATATTACCTGATGTAAAAACTACGTTACCACCACCTGTAGTAGTGTAACTTGTAATGTTGTAGTGAGTGCCTGATGATTTGATGACACCATCTACATCAACTTTTATATCAGATTGTTGTATAGAGGGAAAGGAAAACGACTTAGTAGCGTTCCCATCCCCAGTGTAATCTACGAATGTTGTTGCCATTTATTTGTATATTGTGAGGATGTTACGAGTCTCTTGTTTCTTAGTTAGTTTCCTGACTCTCTTTTGTCTTTCTTCATCCATAAGTTCAATAGCTTCTGGATTAGTTCTCATTTGTGCCCAAGCTCTACGACGTGCTTGTTGGAACAGTCTGTCTATCATAATGTTGTGGTAGTAGTCTCTTGCATCATACTGAGATCGTAAACCTTTTTTGATGTCATCATACATCTTTTCCATAGATGCTATAATTCTAGGATCTACAGCTAGTTTATCTAACTCACGTTCTAGATTCTGCATACCAATATAGCGTTGAAACTCAGATCTAACTCTAGGTGAGTCAGTTAAGTTTGTACTATCTGGTGCATAATATGTAGACATACGTAGATCATAGCCACTGTCAAATAAAAAGTTTCGACCAACACTTTGATCTAAGTTAAGTGATACAGGGCTAATTGCGTTGTATGCACGAGTTAGAAAGTCCCAGTCCTTGATGGGCTGACCGTTGAGCATGTCATACTTAATAGGTAACTGTTTGACACCGGGTACTTGTTCAGTAATTAAGTTACGGTTACGAACTGACTGGTCAATACCAGAGCCAATCTCACGCATATAAGGTGTAAATAATTTACCAAGTTCGTTACGTAAACCAGCCATAGGTACAATATTATTACCTAGTCCAGCTACGATTCTGTCAAACTGACCGGGGCGACCAGCAAACAAATCAACAAATGACTGTATACCAGCAAGATAAGACTTACTTGTTACAGCTTGTGCTACAACTAAAGAAATCTTTTGTAGTTCTGATTCTGTCCACTCTTCTCCCATAAGCTCGCTTGCGTCACCTACGTCAGCAATTGTAGACATAACAAGGTTGAATGGTTCAAAGTTATCATAGCCAACACGCACAGCACCTAGCTTGATTGTTCTTGGCTCCCACTTACCATCTATCCACATTTGTCTTTTCTGTCTGTCAACAGGGCCATTACCATTTAGATCACCACGCATCCATGCCTGTGTAGCCATAAATACTACGGCAGAGCCTATCGCTANTCNNCCTGTTTGTAAAGCCTTAGCNTTAGCTAGCTCAGTAGCNTTTGTNATACCATACTTTGCTACAGACTCTAGATTGTTAGCGTTAGCAAGTGCNATGTCGTTGAACTCTTTGACTAAGAAGTTNAATCCGGGTGTATATTTACCTGTNAATGCAAGTCCATTTACACCNGTTCTAGCAAACAAAAAGAAAGGTTTGGCTANNGGTGTAGCTGTAAATACATCGTTTANACCTTTTGCAAAGCCTGTAAGCTCCTGTGTAAGTGTAACTTCTTTACGTGCAAACTGTGTAGCTTCGTCTGTGATGTTACCATTAGCATCAAACACCTGTGCATAGAAGTCATCTTCGTATGCCTTCATCAACTTTCTATTGATCTTTGGTGTCTGTATACCGTTACCTTGNAGNTCCATNACTCTACGCATAGCTTTCTCACGCATCTTTGCACGACCAAGTATGTATGCAAATGCGTCGTCAGTCGCTGCCATAATCTTTGTAGAGTATGTCAGGAAGTTAGCATCGTTCATCTTACGTGCTATNTTAGCAATACGAAATGCAGCNGTGTCACCGGCTGTAGCTCTACCACTATCTTCTGCCCATCTACGTATAAGCTCCCAGTTTTGATCGCCACGACTAAACTCAGAGTATCTGGTTTTGATTGTAGCTAGATCACCTTTCCAATATGAATTTAGTTTAGTTCTAAATAATGTAAAGGATTCTGGTATAGCTTCTATCATGCCGTTGATAGCTGATAGACTAGCTCGTAGTGTAGATGCGTCACCATCAAATGGATAGCGTACCGCAGCACCTAAAGCTGTAGATAACGGACGTAAGAATGTTGCACTGGCTGTACCCATAATGGCTCTCACAGGGGTCTTAGGGCCGCTTAGGACACTATTGGTCATAACGCCTTCTAACTCTCTTATAAGGGCTCCTGTACGGTCAATATCATTAGCNTTAAGTTTACCACCTTTGATAACNGTTCTAGCCCAGTTGTCGAAGTCCTCAAGTGTATTTACATTGTCCATAATCGANAACGCTTCTATCATGGCATTTANCATGTCATCGTCCTGAGTGTCTTTTGTAATCTTGAGTATNGACATAATCGACTCTTTGGCATCTGCTATAGAATCTTTTGCAACTGCTTCTTCTACAGTTTTCTTTGTTCTCTTACCGGCTGCTAATGCTCTGAATGAGTCAGACTTGATAAATCTTGCTTTCTTTGTTTGGTATAACGCAGTGAGCATAGTATCAACAATCTGTTTAGCTGGCCCATCTATATCATTTATGTCAACTANATCTGNAATCTCACGTGCAGCAATACCTGTATCTCGTAGCTGTTTGATGAGAGAACCTACAACAAGGTCTGCTATAACTACGTTCTTGGATGTCCAGATCTCTTGGCCATCTACAACGTCGTTAGTCTCAAACAACTCTTTCAAGTATTCTTGTGGTGACATNTCTACAGGATTTCTACCCTGTGTAATNCGTTGATGACCTTCGATAGATTCTCTAAACGTAGCAGCTAGAGTTGNTCTATCACCTTTGGCAGCTTCAAGNTCTTTTGCAAACTTGTCACTACTCATTAGTCCACGCATNATACGTTCGACTGTCTCATCATCAGTAGCACCTTCTTGTGCCATACGCTCACGTTCNAGNGGTCTGGTTACAGAGCCTGTNGCTCCTTCTTCCTGACCCCACTCNTTNCGAGTTCTTGATAGCTGTTCACGAGCCACTTGTGGTTCTACCTCTGATGGGTGTGCCCCTTGGTGTGGTTCAGCNAGTGGTGCGTTTTTGTCAGCTCGAAACTCAGCTTCTCCTTTACGGAGCTGTGCAACNCCAGCNTCNACTGTCTGGTCTTTGACACTCTTGTTTCGTTTTACAATCTGGTCTACAACTTGGTCACTACCCTTCTTAAGTACATATGCTGCACCATCAAAGAATAGACCTATGCCCATACCTTCTACAATATTCTTGACTTTCATCATTACAGGAGAGTCAGTATCTTTTGTAGATATAGGNGTATCAGCCCAACCGTATCTGTCACGTAACGCACCTAATGCGTTTTGCTCGTCTGACTCTTTTGATATAAGATCAGACACAGCTCCGACAGCTGCACCTCTTGCTAGATTGTTAGCAGCAAGTGCAGTAAGTCCAGCTGGTATAGATATGATACCTGTGGCTGCTGCACCTTTGGCCGCTAGTACTGTACCAGCTGCTAGAGATCCAAAGTGTACTAGACCACGTAGTTGTTTACCCCACCATGTTTTGGTTTCGATGGGGTTATCGTATGAGTCAAACGGTGTCCAATCTGGTTTGTATGTACCAGTTGCTTCTCGTTGCTCTTGCATCTCACCTGATAACGCATCGACTGTACGCTCAGGAAAGGTTGCAATAGAGGATGCAGTGTCTTGTAAACCACCTGATAAGATGGACTGACCCTCTTTTATAAAAGCTTTAGCACCCCATGTTTCTGAGTTTCTAGGGTCTTCTTGCTGTGCTAGAGCTTGATCTTCTTTTTCCGTGGCTTCTTGTTCGACTGCCTGTCGTTGAGCATTTCTTTCTTCTAGTTCTTTTAAATACTCATCTATTTTATCAGCAGCTAAATCTACCTCGGGTCGATAGTTTGAATAATTGGAATCAGTCATCTACCTCTTCTAAATGTACCAGCATCTCTTCTGACGTTGATCTTCTGCTCTTTGCTGTGCTCTCTTACCTTTTTTAGCTAGACGTTCTTTCTCAATGTCACTAATAATAATCTTAGCAACTTCAGCTTCTAGGTTTTGGAACTGTGCAAAGTAGTTTTGTGATAAGTTAGGAAATGCTGTATTTACAGCTTGTATTTCTTCTTGAGTAAGTTGAATAAGTTTACCAAACTCTTTTGTATCTTCTGTAATTGCACCACGTATTGCGTTTGATTTACGATTAGCGTTCATATTCATCAAACTTATAACAGCAAAACTTTGTGCATCTTCATTAAATGGTTTTGTTTTATCTATCAAACCTTTTTTATCTAAATCTAAGATTACATTATTTGACAAATTATACATGCCAAAGTTTGTAGAGCCATTTCTAGCTAATTCTACAACCAATCCACCATTTAGATTATTTAAGTTTTGTCTAGCAGAAGTGTTACCGTTACGTACAAACGTAAACTGGTTAGCATCTTGACCACCACGCTTTTCAGACAGCATGGTTAGATACTCTTTGAAGTCTTGCTGCTCACCTGTACGCATACCACGAAATATTTTTTGTTCGCTAGTAAACGTTTTTATATCGTTTTCTTTTCTAAAATCTTGTAGTATTTTAGCGTAAGGATCAGTCAATAGTGTTTTAGGATCTTGNAACTTAAGANTAGCAGCACGTNTNTANATAGCTTCTTCTCCACTTAATANTCTAAAANNNCCTTTACCATCAGGNACACGTATACGTAATGCTTTGTAGTANTNTTTTAGNTGTGGGTTTCTTGTACCACCACTGTCAACAAAATCAAACAACTCATCAACAGGTTCACCTTTAAATGCTTTTTCTTNATTAAATAATTCTGGTTTTTTATGTAGTTGTCTGCGTAGTTTTATTACNTCACCTACNCCAGCTTCAACTAATTTTACAGTANTCTTATCTTCTTTGAAGTTATCATACTCTTTTTCTAGTTCATCAAGTATTTCGTTACGTCTATNTTTATAAGTTTGTGTACCACGACCTTCAGCTATTTCAAATAACTCTAAGTCTTTGTTGTCCTCACCATTAAATCTAGCTCTAAACTCAGCTTGTATTTTNTCTGCTAGACGTACATCTAAATCTGTTAAGCCTGCTGTGTTGCCATCTTCTGTTTCTTTTCTAGCTACAAGTTTTAAAATTAGTTTATCTGTATCATTATGTCTGCTAGCATACTTATCAGCTATGGTTACATTTGTATCTCTTGTGCCGCCAGTCTGTGTTTTATTTAGATATGACAACAATATCTGAGGTACAGGTGTGACTCCTTCAATATAGAAAGGCTGTTGTCTGTACTCAGCTATCAATGCACCAACTTGACCTTCTTCAAGACCTTCGATACCTCGTTGTCTATTGTCAAGGATACGTGGTATAACTTGCTCATTTACAAAGTTGTTAGCTTCAATCTGACGTGCAGCATTTTCATTATNGACTGCTNNTTTTTCTACATCTCTGATAGCTTTNGATAGTCTTTGAACCCTACCTTGAGCTCTAGCTTTGAACGCTGTATTATCTGGTTGTGAATCTATATAAGCTTGATAGTTAGCATACTCCTTACCATTTGCATCTGTGTAAGGTATATCCTGATATATAGACCTAGCTTCGTTAGGTAAAATATCACCATTTTTAACTANTTCTGCGGCAATNTCAAANGCTAAGTCTTCTGCTTTTCGTACATTACCGTTTGTTTTTTGAATTGCAAGCTGCTGTACAACACCTTTATCTGCAAAAAATGTAGTATCAGCTGCACCTTTTACACTCTCAATAATTTTTGTATTGAATGTATAAGCTTCTTCTTCTANAACCTTTTCTCTAAANGTAGCCTTAAATANNTCACGTTGAGATTTTNNCTNAGCTTTNATTNNTGGTGCTNNTANTTTNANANNNTGTTTTATAAATCTAGGATCNNTNGGGTCATAACCTAATTGTTTTGCATCATATCCTACGTTTCTAAAAAAAGATAAGATAGCTTTTTTCTCATAGTCTAAATGTTCAACAGCTGTAGTTGCGTCTAAAGATCCATTGCTTCGTAGAAGATCTCCAAAAGCTTCTACTTTGTTGACATATCTTTCTTTGATAAAATCTTTGTTACGTCTATCAAGTACTTCTTCTGTTGGAGTTCCAAATCTAAACTCAAGCTTTGTCTGCTCTTTTAAATCTTTGTCCTTATTGATTGCATCGGTAGTAAGAGCTAGCTCTGTGTCAAGTTCATTCTTAGCTTTTGTGTAATTCTCAGACCCTGTTATGATCTCCGCTTCGGCTAGCTCAGTCATAATCTTACCAAAACCGTCAGCTTCGTCAGCTTCACGTTTCTTCTTTATCTGTCCTACAGTGCCTATTATGTTTTCAATAGCACTGAGTCTTTTACTAAACTTGCTAGCAGCTAGTTCTTCTAGCTCTACCATTTGGTCAAAGAACTCTTTAGTGTCTCTGATGTTGTCGTCAATCTGTTTGTTGACAGCCTCAGTCATGTCCGGGGCTGTCTCTAAGTAGTTAGTCTTACTTATATCAGGTACTGCATCTCGTGGCGTACCTACGACGTTCTGAAATGATGATGTCATAATTTACTGAAATGCTGAGTATATACTTGCACCAGTACTTGCAAGTTGCAAGAATCCTGTAAAGTAATCTCTTGGAGGTTCTATGACTGGAGCTCCGAACGCAGCTGGTACACCTAGCTTCTGTCTAGCCTGTGCGTTTGCTGCTAAGAACTTACGTCTTGCACCTTCTTGAGCATATGCCATGTTTCGACCAAACATGTTAGCTGTTACTCCTTGTATTTCTGCTTGTTTTCTGAGTAGACCTTGGTACTGTTTCTTACCATAGGCTCTACTTCTACCACCCTCGTCTATCTTTTTCTTACCAAAGTAATCTGCAACGAGTTGTTGGTTTCTAAGTCGACCCTTACCTTGAGTATAAATAGCTCTAACGTAAGCGTCACTGAGGTCACGGCTGTAGCCTATGACGTTTCTGTTTTTAGCTCTTGCTAAACTTGTTTCTTTGTTAAAGAACTGTAGTCTTTTTTGATTAAAGTTAGCATGCTTTTCTCTGTTTCTTTGTCTGGCTGCTCTTCTAGCACCAGCATTAGCGTCTACGCACACGGCAAAATTCAATAAATGTTACATTGTTTGGCCCCCATTCAAACTTACGTAAGAATTTAAAGCCAAGGAACTTGAGTAGTTTTAAGTGTACTTTATTCCTGTAGTCAACTTTATTCCAGAGGAGTGGTTCAGTACGGCTATCGACATACCGCTTGGCCTCTCTTGCAAATAAAATCGGTTTTTCGTAGATGACTGGAGTGCATAGCATCCATATATCTCCTTGTTTACCTACGCCTGCCATACCAGCAATCTTGCCGCTAGGGGACGTAAAATAGACTCCAGAGGGTGTTTGAGCCATTATGGGTAGATAGACCTTCGGGTCTAATCCATAGCCCTCTGAGATCTCTCTGAAGTCGTCTGGGCGTAAGTTAGAGGCTACCTCGTAGGCAACCTCTGGTGTGAGTGGGTGAATATATTTACTCATAAATTTTCATATATCGGTTCTAACTTTTCTATTGTATCTGCCATCCAAGGCTCCCATGGCATTTGCTTCATGCCTTTTTCGACATATCGTTCATACCATCTGTTGGTTTTCATTCTCCAATAGAAGTATCTAAGTTCTGTTTCTGTGAGTTGTACGTTATACACGGCGATAATATTTGGGTGAATAGTCTCCTTCCCAAGACATTGATCTCAATGTAGCTGGGGCGGGGTGTGAAGATTTGAGTGTTATCTCAACGTTTGTGTTTTTTTCGTAGACTGGGACAGTCTGTATAAACTCTTCGAGATATGGTGCATCAGATGCGTCGTACTCGTCGAGCTCTGTTGATTCGTAGATTTCTGTGTAATCATTTTTACCAACTCGTTCAAGTGTTGTTTCGTATAGACCTATCTTACCGAAGTGAAACTTGACTCTATGCAAAACTAAAGATGAGTTTACATCTGCCGTAGATCTCTGCCCCTCTACCTTAGATGGGTAAAGTGTGGGTAGTTTAACTTCGTATGGATAGATATAGCCTATTGTAAGTGTAGCACCAGACCAGTTACCGGGTAAAGTAAAACTTGTACCTGATACTGTAGCCTTGGCGTATCGACCAACTCGTGTTGAGTTAGTATTTGTATCAATTACCACTAAGTCGTGGTTGGGAGTAGTGACTGTATTTAGCCACCCCACACCACTGAAGGTTGTGGTGTTTGTAGCTGAGTTAAAGCTACCACCGCTAACAGTAGTATGATTATCCACATGAAGTAAGAAGTCGACATTATCTTGTACTATNGAAGGGTCTGTTTCAGTTTGCACTAGCTTGATACTTTGTAGATAATAGTCACTATCTAAAAAGAAGTACTCATCATTAANNATAAAATGATATNTNAATGGATTNTTAAGNTTCCATTTGAACCANGCAGCNTGTNNTCTTTNNTCNGNNNNTTGGAAATACTTATAACCAAATACCACATCTGTTCCTGTTTTACCTATCAACACAATAGAGTTTTCTCTAGAGTTAGTNATTAGGTCTATGTTCTTAGGTAGTAAGGTAGGAACAACTTTACTTACCTCGATTATGTTAGGCTCTCCTTCTCGTGCTGAGTTAGCCATCTCATTGAACCTACTAAACTTACCAGAGTTATCTATGTAAGCTACTGTAGTTCCTAGAGATATAGGAGGCATCTTTTCATTATAATTGAACGTAGCTATACTTCTCAGTTTAGCTGTGTCAGGGTTAAATACTGTATCATCTGATGCCAGTAAAAACTGTTGGTTTGTACTAAAGACAAGTAAACCAGCNTTNATTTCTATACCATCAAANAGGTCAGATGGAAACATNGANGCAGCTGATATATCTACAGGGTCAGCAACTGAGACTGTCAGAGCTGTTTCAATAAAGAAGTTAGGANNTCCTAACGTACCCGGTCGTGATGTAATTACATTCTCGCCTGCTAGAAACGCTAGCCTGTTACGAAAGAACAGCACCTTGTTGATACGCTTACCTACAAATGATGGCATCGGGTTTGTAAATTCATCACCGACATCCCTTTCACCATAAGTAAACTGTTTAACAGTAAATGTGGTTGTAGCTGTACGTTGTATAACCAACGGCATGTTAGTCAGGGTTGTAGTGATACCCGGCTTTGCACACTCTACCCAAGCACCATTACCATCTTTATTGTTTTGACCTTCAAACTTTAAATAGTAGTCATCCTCTTCTGCTCTTAAAGCATTAGACACCTTAACTATATATCCGTGTTTACATTGGTTAGGTAAGTTCTGTATGTCATTGACAGAGCTTTGCATGACTCTCATCAAGTCGTTTTCAACTACGTTAACAGTAAAAGGATTCTGACTAAAAATGTATATACCTGTACCTATAACTTTACAACTAACACCTGATATAGCATTGATTTCTGAGCGTAGCCCACCGAGAATTGTATCTGCTGTAACAGCTGTTTGTGCGTCAAACGGTGTAGGCTCTGGTCTGATGAGCCCATCATCTTGGCTACTGACTGTTGCATTAACCTGAGTTGTTTCGATCTCTTCAACACGTATAGTATACTGTGCATCACCACCACCGGCTGCACCACCTTTTGCAGAGTCTAGAGTTACTGTTACAGTATCACCGACTTGCCAGCCTTCACCACCATGTAATAATACTACTTCACGTTGATAACTGCATCTGTAGTTTGAACCCTCTGGGCCATCGTTATCAGAGTTGTTCTGATAGTTAGGGCTTACACCTTGTTGGCCTAGAATGTTAAGTCTAAATATTAAGTTCGTCTTTGATCCTGAGTCAACACTGAATACTTGTGTACCGATTCCGGGACAGTCTCCTGAGCCATCGCTTTCATTAAGTGTATCACTTTGTATTTTAATACGGGTAGCACGACTGAGGTTTGTAACAGCATCTGTACGAAATATATCAAGTCCATATTGTCTTCCGTTTTCTGTTCGTAGTAATTCTAACATCGCAAAGTGCGGGTCAGGTGTAGCTGTAGATGAGCCTGTTTGACCAACTAGAGTATTAGAATTAGTAGAGTCCCTACTTGACACAAATGTAGTATCATTGATAGTGAGGAACTGTAAGTT
>FUFK010043131.1_pt1 | contig 10296 bp, 12 predicted proteins | sample 1021851 | NCBI WGS metagenome assembly FUFK01 (sample SAMEA51879418, study PRJEB19060) | metagenome
CGGTTGAGATCAATTGTCTCTCTAAAAAATACCTCTGGAATTGACATTCATTAAGCTGCGTCAGGTTGGGTTGGGGCTTCCATTTCGATCAACCCACCAGCTTGTGTTGCCTCAACTTCTTCTTCTACATCAAAATCATCGCCAAGAATCTCACCACTGCTTAATTGTGTAAGTAATGTTTCCTGGCTGATAGTACCAGCAGTAAATAATGCAAGTAATGATTGAATCTCTTGTGGTTCGAGTCTTGCAGTCACAAAATCTCTATTAACAAAGCTACTTCCAGCATTGGGTTCATTTAGGTATTCGCTGTGAAACTTAAGACAGTTATCAATCAGGTCTTGCATCTGCTGGGCAATGACCATCATTGTGCTGTCATTCTGTGAACGGTCTATCCGTTTGGCCTCGGCACTTTCCCCAACTAACTTTTGACCAAGTACCGCAGCCAATGACAATGTATTGATCTGATCTGCAATATCTTTGAGTCTTGTGAACTGGCTGTCGTAACTGTCACCCGATGGGCTGACATATTCCATTCTTGATTCAGGTGGTAATGACAATGCTTCATTTGGCCCTGTTGTTATCTCATCTGCATTGGGATAACCAAAAACTGCAAGCAATGGAACAGAACTGATATGCAGAATATTATCCAAATCGCTCTGTATCTGGTAATGCTTGAGATTTAGTTCTGCAATGTCATACAAAGGGCTGCGTGATTCATACATTCCAACACGATTTGAATATGCAACAGAAAAAGGAATTTTGTCTTTTATGCTCATCTCTCCTTCATCATGTAATTTATATTCACCCTTATTGTTTTTTCTATGGATTTCATATCGCCCAGGTTCAAGCACTCTGATCTGTTTTACAATCTTTTCCCCATACTTACCATCAGATTCAACAACCTGTTCCATCAATCGTAAGNTGNGTTANTTTTCTTACACCATNAACNATNTCTGTTCTCCAACCAAGAATATCTTTNGGCGCATAAGTAACCCAATATGGCCTTGCCTTTTCTCCATCTTTAGGTGCATCTACTAAAACACCAACATGACCAAAAGAAATCGCAACCCTAGCTGTTTGATATAACCAGACATTGAGGTCGTTTCCTTCTAAATCAACATCAAATAACTGCTCACGAACAAGATCCGAAACGTCATCCAAACGAATAGGCTTTCTGACCAACATACCTGAGAGCATCTTTTCAATACGCTGCAAATATGGCACTACTGTTGACCTTGCCAACCTTGTGTCATAGGCATCGTCAGTTTCTCTTGGTTCTTGATTTAAATATTTTCTATGTTCACTACGGATTTTGTATGTTCCCTCTTTCAAATCTTCAACCAAACCCCAGAAATTAGCCATTCTCTGATAGGCAGCATTAGGACTTGCAACCGTTGTAGGAGCTAGTGTTACAGGCTGATTGTAAATATTCAGAGAGCTATACACGGTTTTTCCTCATAGTACCATTACTTTTAATATATTCTAATCCCTGTTCGCTTGCCTGCCCTACCATAAAGCAAATTAAATTCACGATAAATTAAATACCCTAGAGCATCGTTCATATGGTCATAACCATTCTGTTTGTCTGGATCTCCTGTCTTTTCATCGTAACTCTGCAACTCAAGGCACTCAATCAAACGAGTGCAACTGGCATGAATCGCCAAACGTCTTTCCCCTTTGCCGTTCTGTAGTAACGCATTGACGGTTGCAACTCGATCTTTGATAAAGGGGTTGCTCTTGAGAGCCATTGAACCGAAGCCGTAACCTTGGAGTATGGCGAGATCTGTCTTTGATGCGTTAATCGTTGAACGTGCTGAACCACTAGCGTCAGGGTAAACTAATATTCTGTTTGAAGGATAACGTCTGAGTAACTCCTGTGCCAACGCATCTGTATCTTTTTGTTTTGATATTTCATCAATGATTACTAACCTGTCACCATCTCTTACACCAATGACGCAGTTGCAGTTCATTACGTTGAAATCTATACCACAAAGTAAAGTCTCCATTTTGATGTCAAAGGGTATCTTATTGATGACATGATAATTACGGTCAAAACGATCATAAACCTGACCGCTTGTAAGGTTGACCCATTGGCCTAGCAAATAGGCTTTTATTAACTGCGGTGGATAATTCTCGTACAAAGAAGGAATAAAGGTATCTGGAAGAAATGGGTTATCAGCCGTTTTTGCTTGTATCAATCCTGTGTCAGATTTTTTATTTTTTTCAAAGGTTTCAAATGCCCAACCATGACCTTCAGGAGTTGTTGTTGCGTAGAACTGTTGAACATTACCAGATCTCAGTCTTGCAAGTGCCATGTTCATAGCGTTTTCTGCCTCTCGTTTTGGAACAGTATCTGCCTCATCAAATCCAATTGCACATAAGTTTTGCCCTCTCAATCTTTGATATGTGAGCATAGTTCTTAACAAGATTGTGTGAGTGCCTTCTTTAAATTCCAAAGTAAAAGATGGTAAAGGAGATGCTCTATAAGAAAAAGGAATTTGCCATTGGTCTAACAGTTCATTCATTGTTCTAACAAGAATATCTACTAACATTGCATGAGTTGGCTCAAACAGTGCTGATACATGACCGACATTCATTGCTGCAAGTATTGTTGCCTTTGCAACTAATCCGACTGTTTTACCAGCACCAAAGCCACAAACAAGAGCCAGTTTTCTATGATCAAGGTCATCACAAAACTTTAATTGATGCGGAAGTAAATCTTGATTTATACGTTGTATTGCTTCATCTGCTGTAGGTAAATCATAAGCACCGATCTGATATAAAACTTTTCCAGGTTGAACTGTATCTAAAATACTCACGAAATAATCTGTGCAAGTTTGGCTGCTGTATTGATCGCACCAAGAGCAATGTGCAAATGACCTTTTTCTCTTGCTTCCATTTGTAGCGTTGCAGCCTGCGCTAAAAGATTCGCCACCATTTCTGGTCTTTCCATATCCCAATCAGCTTTCATTTCGGCTCTGACGATCTCTAAATACTTATCNACAGATTTATAACCAACCCCCCATTTTTTAGAGGCATATTCTATGCAGTCGGATCTNCGNCCACCTTTNGCAATAATCTTGCCAAGTTCTCNTGACCTNATCAGTGTTTCTATTTTTGTGCCTTTTTTAGCCATTACATAGATGTTACACGGAAAAGCGAGAATATGAATATTTNTGTAATTTGAGACTCATTTGNGACNAGGGGNTGTTCTCANGTTCTNNAGTGTACCCAAGTANTGCTTAAGACTTACCTAACCCTATATANCCCCCTATATTATCTATTATTATATATATATATAAAACATAGAGAACATAGAGAACATATATATATATAATAGTGATAGCAAGGATTTTAAGTGTTCCCAGAGGTGAGAACAGGTGTGAGAACAGGTGAGAACCACACCCATTTGGGTGTTCCCTGTATGCGTTTTCTTTTGCGTTCATATTGTAAGGATCTGAGAATGGATGAGACAGTCATGATGTCTGATTTTGTTTGTCTTTCGATTGGTTTCTCGACTGCTTCTGATAATAAAAGTTCAGTTGTGATGTCTTTCATGGAATTAGCTGGATCGTTTAGGTAATTAGTTATTACGGAAAGCCACGGAGAATCAACCATATAACCAAGATTTTCTTTTTCGATCTGGTTTTCCTGTTCAAATGATAAGAAGTGCGATTCTTTATTTTTAAAGGCATGAACAGCAGCCGACCAAATACTGTCTCTTTCTAGTTGTAAGGAATCAAGATCTATTGATTTTGTAGTGCAGGGTATTATATGAAATCTTCTGTTTCCTGTATCATCTATTAACAGACCAGATTCCTTGTTAGTACTTCCGACAATAATGCCTCTTCGTGGCCATTCTTCAACAGCTTTTCCGTAAGGCACTCTAAGAAGATCTGTTGACCTTGATAAAAATGCTTTGATTGTGCCTGCGTGTTTTCTAGATGTTACACCATCAATTTCTGACCATTCCATTCCCCACGAACGGTGGAGAACAAGAAGATCATCTTTTGAAGAAATATCACCGAGGGCATCTGAAAAGAATGGACCGAATAATGTCTGCCAGAATGATGATTTCTTAATGCCTTGTGAACCCTGAAGTACAGTTGCCGAATCATGCTTACATCCTGGAATATAAACTCTCCTTACTGCGTTTATTAAAGTTAACTTGAGCATCACATCATATATTGTCGGTTCTTTCAGGTTTTGATCCTGTGGTCTTAGATATGTTGAGGCAAGTCTGTCTATATAAGTTGGTTGGATTTCGTTGTAGCAATGATCAAGATAAAGCTTTACTGGATCATATTCATTTTCATGGGCAACTTTTAGAAGGCAATCAATGGCCATTTCTTTTGGCACTTTATAACCAAGTTCTGCAAGTGTCAGGTAAAAAAGTTCAATATTTTTAATTACTTTGCCATCCATTTCTATTGAATGTGAAAAGGTATTGAATCTTATTTCCTGTTTGAGGTTGCGTAAAAAGTTTATAAGNTCCTGTGATGTNAGNTGTTCTAATTTACGGGGAACTGGNGTTGNTTCTTCTGNTGGNTTTATTGAAGTTGGAAAAGANCGTGGTGGTGGAGTCCANCCATCTTCTGAAGCAAACTTNTGNAGAGTNCCAAGNGAAACNCCNGATGANTTAAATGATGCCCANTTCTTTTCACATTCCCCTGATTGATATTTGCTGTTCTTTTGTGATAGCTGTTCCCAATCGTGGAGTAAAGAATTATCACCAACTGAATGTGCAGCCATTCCAATTTTGAGCCAAGCATCATAATCATCAAGCCTATTTGGATTTATTGATTGCAGAAGAGAACGTGCCTTGTCTGTATCTGAATTAAGGTTTTGTATCTGTGGAGTTTTTTTCTTTTTCGGCTCCATCATCTTTTCGATTATGGCAAAAGGAGCTTCTGCAATTTCAAGATCTTTTGGTGATCTTCCATCCATCCATCTGTAACCGTCAGTTTTTGGATGTTTACCAGATACTATGGATTGCGTACCATTCCAACGCAGTTCAATCTGTTCAACAGAACCATCCTCATCTTTTACACCTGTCTGAAATTTTCGTGTTTTTATTTTTGACCAATACTTTTCTGGGACTTGGTAAATAATTTGAAATCTACCGACACGACCAGATGTGACCATCCATGATGGAGGTAGAGAGGAGAGAGAAAAACCCCACTCACCTAATATCTTTGCTGCTGAAGGGCCATCATGGTCAAGAAATAGTAAACCACCTGAAGGAACACCACAGCATACACCTATGCCTGTAGATTTTTTAGAAGATATTTCTTTGAACAGTTGTGAGCGTGTAAGTGGATTATTCTGCCAATCATTTTGATAGGGTCTTTTATTTTGAACGGCAACAAAACCCCAGTGCTTGGGAAGGCCAAGCAGTTCTTCTTTTATATCCATTGTTATGCAGCCTGCTCCATTCTTTCAGAAACNATTANNCTGAGTAAACAGGATCTTGATTCAGACCCTTTNTTNTCATCAAGCCATTTTATCTGACCNTGCGAGAGTTGAATATTAATTGTTTTTAATGTTTGCTCTTGTTCCATATCTAGGGTTGTTTATGTGTAACTATAGGGTAAGATAGCACCATATACAGTATGGTCAATGGTTAAATTAAGAGAATATCAAAAAGCAGCAAGTAGAAAGTTAACCAGGCTTTGTCAGATCAAAAAATGTGCATATTTAAGTGGTGAATGTAGAACAGGCAAAACACTTGTTGCATTATCTGTTGTAAAGAATATGGCATTTGAAAAAGTGTTGGTGATTACTAAAAAAAAGGCAATACCAAGCATAAAGAGCGATATTGAGAAGATGAATCTTGAGAGGGTAGTATCCGTCACTAACTTTGAACAGTTAAAAAATTTCAAGGGTACAAGTTGGAATATGATTATCGTTGATGAAGCCCATAGTGTGGGAGCATTTCCAAAACCATCTCAACGATATCAGAATATCTTGCAGCTTAGATATAACAGTATCATTTTGATGAGTGGGACACCAAGCCCTGAGAGCTTCAGCCAGCTTTATCACCAATGGTCTTTGACACCTTTTCTCTGGAGTAAATATCAGAACTTTTACAGGTGGGCCAGTGACTATGTTGATGTAAAGGAGAAAAGAGTAGGTACTGGTGTTGTAATCAAAGATTATTCAGATGCCAAGCAAAGCAGAATTTTGAGGGATATTGAACCTTATACAGTGCAGATGACCCAGAAGGAGGCTGGTTTCACTCAGGAAGTGGAAGAGCAAGTCCATCTTGTAAAGATGTCCAAGAGAACATACAGATTGGCATTGAGGATAATAAAAGATGGTGTTATTGGTAAACCAGTGAGAAGATCGGTTGTTGCAGATACAGGGGCTAAAGTTATGAGTAAATTACGTCAGATTTATAATGGCCATGTGATCACTGAGAATCATGGTGCTGTAATATTTGATAAAAGCAAAATTGAATATATAAGAGATAATTTCAGTGGAAAGATTGCTATTTTATATTGCTTTATAGCAGAGGGTAAAATGCTAAGAGATTTTTTTGGATATAGGGCAACAGATGATCCAGATATATTTAATGCAGTAAGTGATTCTGTTTTTATCGGTCAGGTCAAGAGTTGTCGTGAAGGTGTCAATTTAAGTAGTGCGGATCACTTGATCTTTTTGGGAATAGATTATTCTGCCTTGAGTTATTTGCAGGGTAGGGAAAGAGCAAGTTTTCTTGGCAGGGATAGAAAAAATAAAATACATTATATTTTTGCAGAAAAGGGAATCGAGGCAAAAGTATATGATGTTGTTAAATTAAAGGAAAGCTATACGATCAAGCATTATAGAAATGACCGAAGCTCAATATCAGAAGAAGCTGATCGACAGGCACGAGAAAGAAGGGTGGACAGTAATCAAGTTAATTATGTGCAACAAAGCTGGTTTACCTGATCTGATCTGTATGAAACCAGATAAGGTTAAGTTCATTGAGGTTAAGGGGCCGAAGGGAAGGTTGAGCGAGATTCAGAAATATAGGATTGAGGAGTTGAAGGAGAAAGGATTTGATGTAAAAGTAATGAAACCTTGTTGACAGTTGTTGATACCTATGTTTATAATAGAGGTATAGCAACCCCACTAATCAAATGAAAAAAACTTTAATTCGTGAAGACAAAGACAACAAACATTATCAAATCGCTGAAAACATTTTTTATTTTCATCATTTAGGCAAAAACCTCAACCCAGAATGGGAAAGAGTTACGATTTGTGTTTGTGGTGATGATGAAGATGTTGCACCTGAAAGCTTTATATTTGATGGAGTCGGTTGCGTTGAGCAAGCAAATCAAAAACTTCAAGAATTAGCTTAGTTACTTATCAATATATTTTTGACCCTTCGGGGTCTTTTTTTTTGCAATTTTTTAATCCTACAGCAGTATTATTGTCTACAGATACATCAAAACACAACTGTAGGCCAACGCCAGTATTTTGAGTTGCGAATACATCGAAATACAGCAGTAGTCCTACCGCAGTATTTTTGTTTTCTGTTGCACTAAAACACAACAATTGCCTACAGCAGTATTTTTAGGATTCGGTATTTGTAAAACACAGCAGTTGGTTTGCCTAGAAATACTATCCTATAGCTGTATTTTTATAAACTGACTTACTAAAATACAACAGTTGGCCAACAGCAACATTTTTTGAAGTGGGTGCAAGATAATACATCTATTGGCCGATAGTGATGTTATTAGAAATGGTTTTTCTAAAACACAGCAGTAGGCCAACGGCAGTATTATTTGTTGCAAGATACATAAAACACTGGTATTGGCCAATAGTGGTATTTTGTGTTGCGAGTGTATTGAAATACAACAGTAGCCCTACGGCAGTATTATGGTTAGTCATTTACTTAAAACACAACAGTAGGCCGATAGATGTATTAATTGTCCTAGAGTGCATAAAACACAGCAATAGGTCTGTTGACAGTTGTTGACACCTAATGTAATATAAAGGTTAATCAACCCCAAAACAAATGACTTTATTAGTAACTGAGATCAAGTTTGATTACACTTCAAACACAAACCCTTTTCACGCACCCATTACCGAAAATGGTAAGCAACAGATTGAAGCTGAAACAAAAAGTTTATTATGGGATGCTCAAAACCATACAGAATTAGTTGATGCGATTGAAGAAACTTATGGTTGGTATGTAGAAACAGTTAAATTTGAGGAGGCTAAGTAAATGACCCAAGCAGATTTGGATTACATGATGCGTATGCTTTCTGACAGAAAAAAGCATATTGATGAAACACATTTTATTACTCTTTCAATGGGAAGAGAGTTGGTATCAATAAACCGATGTCTTAAATTTTTGGACAGACAGCAAGAAGATATTTAATGAAAAAACTAAAATTACTTGATACTTTTAGTGGTATAGGAGGATTCTCTTATGCTGCTGAAAAACTTGTTGGCGGTTTTGAAACTACACAATTCATTGAAATTGAACCATACTGTCAAAAAGTATTAAATAAACATTGGCCAAACGTACCCATTCACGATGACATCAGAACATTCACAGCAGAGCCTTTTCAATATGACGCAGTATGTGGTGGATTCCCATGTCAGGACATCAGCACAGCAGGCCAAGGTCAAGGCATCACGCAGACTACAAGGTCTGGTCTCTTCTACGAACTCCTCAGAGTCATATGCATGGTACGACCAAAATACTTCATCTTGGAAAACGTATCAGCGATCCTTAATAACGGATTGGACATCGTTCTCAGAGACATTTACGAGGCAGGGTACGATGCGGAATGGTGCTGTATACCAAGTTCGGCTGTTGGAGCTTGCCACCAACGAGATAGATGGTGGCTTGTTGGATTCCCTTCCGACCCCGACCACTATGGATCATCTTCCACAAAGGAGTCCAGAAGCACTGAAGAAACAAATGGAGGGAGCGAGGAAAGGAAGAACAAAGCTCTCAACCTTGAGGGAATCAGTAAATCTAGAGACTCAAAATCTATTCAATTCGATGTTACCAACACCAAGAGCAGCGATTGGAATGGGAATGAAAATAAGCAAAGGGATGGCAAACCTCGAACACAAAAAATATTCAGAAACAGAGATAGCAACCAAAGTTCACATACATGGAGATTTACCAAACATCGACTCAAGCCAAATTGGAGACAATATGTATCTAAACCCGTGCTTTGTAGAGGAGATGCTAGGCTACGAAATCGGGTGGACAGACTTAAAGCATTAGGAAATTCTGTAGTTCCCCAGGTGGCTGCAATACCACTGCAAAGAGTGAAAGATATCCATAAACAGTTGACAAGTGTTGACCATTAGTTATTATTAATTTACCCCTGAAACCCAACCCCATGAAACACGCTCTACTCTATCTTTGCATTTTTGGCATTGGATATTTTGCCCTTTCAGATTCATTACTACAATCTACCAAGATAGATTGCTTTACATATAATGTCGAGGCTGCCTGCCAGGAGCTTGCCAAAAGATGATGAGTGAATATGATCTTGGTCTGCGCTTCCATAAATCACCGAGGAAGAAGCGACCAACCCCTGAACGCTCCGACCTCGGCAACCCAATCTTAACTATGACCGACAAAGAAATCTTCAATACATTTGCATCTGTAATTGATTGCCCTAGTGCATCACCATTTTTAAAACGATTAGCACAGGCAGGTCTTGTTGCAATGCCACAGGACAAGGCACTTATTTTGAAAACATGGCCTCGGATAATGATGCAATATGGCCCTCATACAAAGAGGTACTCAGACTCATGACAACAGGATCAATCCAAATTTCAAACGAAAAATACCATGCTGATGATGCGATCTCTGCATCAATGCAAAAAGTAATGGTATCTCATGGCCCTAGAGCTTATTGGAACTCTTTCCTTAATCCTGACAGGCCAGAACATAAACCGACAAGTGCAATGCTTCTTGGAACATTAACCCATTGTGCCGTTCTTGAACCTGATGAACTGACAAAAAGATTTGTTGCNGTATCATCTAGAACAACCAAAAAAGGTAAGGAAGAGGCAAAAGAAGCTGAAGAAAAAGGCATGACTGCTGTTACTGAATCTGATATGGCAAACGCCATCAAGATGAGAGATGCGGTCTTTGCAGAACCTCATGCTAAGAAGTTGCTTAGTTTTGGTATTGCAGAAAAATCATACTGGTGGGAAGATGTCACCTCTGGTTTGACCTGTAAATGCAGACCTGATTGGCTTAATAAAGAAACTATTGTGGATTTAAAAACCAGTAGAACAGGAGCAAACCCCAGAGACTTTGCAAAGGCAGTA
>FUFK010055021.1_pt1 | contig 10296 bp, 9 predicted proteins | sample 1021851 | NCBI WGS metagenome assembly FUFK01 (sample SAMEA51879418, study PRJEB19060) | metagenome
AATCCCTAATAATTCCCTGAAACCTGGTTTTTTTTGGTTAATTATTAGGAGTAGAGCTGTCAGATATAGATTTATTGGAGTTAGAGCAGCNAAAAATATGATATCATAATATAAGAGCCCTANAGCACCTGAAATATGAATTAGCCATATAAGAAAAATTGATATTTTANTATTTAGAATTTTCAATTAAATCACATGCAATNTTTGATGATAATAGACATAATGGAATACCTCCACCTGGGTGTACGCTCCCNCCACAGAAAAATAGATTTTTAAATTTTCTTGAAAAATTTGGATGCCTTAAAAATGATGANAATATATTGTTACTTGATGTACCGTACAATGATCCTTGATATGAATTGGTATTTTTTTCGAGATTTTTAGGGCTATATATTCTCTCCTCTTGTATGTGTTTTTCAACATCACATTCCAATATTCTTTCAATTTTTTCCAAAATATTTTTTTTTAATTCAAACAGTTCATTTTCCCAGTTTTGATTTTTATTATGCGGAGCATTAACCATTACAAACCAATTTTCACAATTTTTAGGCGCATCATTTTTAACATCTTTGGATGTTATGTTTATGTAAATAGTAGGGTCATTAAATAATTTACTTTTTTTAAAAATGTATTCAAATTCAGTTTTGTAATCTGATGAAAATAATATGTTATGAAGATCTAAATTTTCAAATTTTTTATTCATACCCCAGTAATAAATTACAGCAGAGCTTGATCTTTCTTGCTCTAAAAATATATTTTTAGTTTTATTCTTAATTATNTTTTTATAGAAGTAGTTGGTATCTACATTTGAAATTATAAAATCTGATTTAAAAATCTTACCGTCATTAAGTTCAATTGAGTCAACAATATTATTTTTTATGTTTAAACCAGTGACACATTTATCAAAGTAAAAATTAACACCAATTCTTTTTGCTAATTCATAAAGACTATTTGTAATATCATACATCCCTTTTTCAGGGATGTATGTACCATAATTATTTTCAAGATGCTGGATTAGTGTCATCATGCCTGGTGTTTTGTATGGTGATGATCCATTATAAGTTGCATATCTGTTAAAAATTTGAACTAAATAATCATTTTTTAATTCTTTAGAATTAACCTGATTCAAAGTNTGATTTATTTGATAAATATTGAACTTAAACAATGCTTTGATTGTTTTAATATTCGTATANGTCGATAGCTTGTGTAGTGATTTATTTAAAAATATATTTTTAGTTAATTCATATTTTTTTCTTGCTTTTAAAAAATAGTTAGTTAACACTTTATTTTCTACNTTAAANTTNTCTTTANCCTCATTTAAAAATTTTTGTTTGTCTGAAAAAGCGGTAAATTTAGTTCCGTCATCCCAATAATATTTACAATGAATATCTTTTTTTTTGTACTTAAAAAAATTTCTTGGATTTTCACCTGACATTGTAAATAATTCATCTACAAGATTTGGCATGGTAAAAAGTGAGGGGCCTGCATCAAATCTATAATCACCTAGTTTAAATGTATTTAGTTTTCCGCCTGGGTTTTTNTTTTTTTCAAACACATTNACATTAAAGCCCATATTTCTTAATCTAATTGCTGCGCTTATTCCTCCAATTCCTGATCCAATGACATTTGCTTTCATTATTAAAATATTTTAGTTTTTTGACTGATTATATTAAATCTTGCAAATAAATCCTCACTATACCATCCTCGCTCTTTAGTTTTTTTAATTATTTCTGAATGTGCTTTATTTTTATATGCAAAATCTGTAATTGAACTAAAATCTTTCCAAACACTAAAAGTAGCTTGGGTAAGAAAAGGAAGCTCCCCAATACCTTTATAGAATTCAACGCCATCAGCATTGCGAATTGATTTTGCAGCAGCTGGCACATTAGCCCAAAAATCAATCTGTTTGGAAAGTTTTATCTTCCCTCTTGTTATTACTCCAATTTTATTTTCTGAATTAGTAACGACTTTTTCATTAATTTGAAAAGGATTTATTTTATCCCAAAGGCCATTTGACATAATCGGAGTCATCAAATAATCAACTCTTTTTTCAGCTTTTCTACTAATTTCATAGGCATGATCACTAGCGTTTAAAAATTTTAATGCACTTTTTTTATTTTTCCATACACAGAGTAAGGAGTATACTCCAAAATCGGGCTTTATAAAACCTCCCTCAGCACCGGTTCCAAGCATTTTGTAAAATGTAATATTTTTTAATTTNTTTAGGANCTTTCTGGCTTCAACCATTTGTTTAAAAGCCCAAAANTTATTTGACTTAAAATAAAAAAATGATATGGAAACAAACACAAATCTTAATTATCAAAATTCGTTCCATTAAATTAAAATAATTAATGATATATTTAGATTCGTTTAAATAAATTAAATTGAAAAATAAATTTGATTATATATTCTGTGGATATGGTCTTTCATCATGTATCATTCTATATAAAATGTCATCTGATAATTTTTTTAGAAATAAATCAATTCTAGTAATTGAAAATAGCAGTATGGAGATAAATAAAACATGGTGCTTTTGGGACAATAAAGATTCAATTTGGAGTGATTTTATTGANAAAAAATGGTCTGACATTAGGTTCAAAAATATTGACACTGAAATTGATTATGACCTGAAACAACTAAGGTATAATATGATTAGTAGTTCTAAATTTTTTAANAAAATNAAAAAAATAGTAGAATCAAAATTGAAAATTAGTTTGGTTTATGATGATGTTTTAAATATATCAGATGAAAATGAAACGGTCAATGTAAGGTCCAAAAACAGTCAATATACTGCCAATAAAGTTTTTAATAGTATACCAAAATTTACACCATATGATGATCACAAAAAATTTCCCAAATTATTGCAGCATTTTAAAGGATGGACAATTAAAACAAATACAAGTTGTTTTGATCCTAGTATAGCCACAATTATGGATTTTTCAATAGATCAGAAGAATGAGACTCGTTTTTTTTATTTACTACCTAAGAAAAATAATGAGGCACTTATTGAATTTACTTTATTTACAAAAAATTTAATCGAAGAGAAAGAGTATGAGTCTGAAATCAAAAAATATATCTCCTCCTTAAACATTAAAGATTATGAGATAATTTCAAAAGAAAAAGGTGTTATTCCAATGACATGTTATCCATATGATAAGTATAANTCATCAAATTTAATTAATATTGGAACTGCTGGGGGATGGACTAAACCATCAAGTGGTTACACATTTAGATTTATCGATAAATTTTCTGATAAATTAATTTCATTTCTTATTTCAGGGAGAAGTTTCAAAAATTTTAAATTTAGAAATAGATATTGGTTTTATGACTTGATTTTTCTTGATGTGCTGTTTAATAAGAATTCAGTAGGATCTGTACTTTTTGAAACAATGTTTAAGAAAAATAGCTTTAGTTCAATATTCCGTTTTCTTGATAATGAAGGAAGTTACTGGGACGATTTAAGAATTATTAATTCTTTTCCTAAGTTGATGTTTATTAAATCATTCCTAAAAAATATCCCCCGGATAATATCGACTTATTTATAGATTTTTATTACAGATTCGCCGTTTGATTTCTTGTATCCTCTGTACATCCCCTCAGTATTAAAATCCATTAAAATATTTCCATTCTTATCAATACCAATTACACCACCACTGCCACCTAAATCTTTCACTTTTTTCAAAGTATTTCGTGCCGCTGAATTTATAGAAATATTTTTGTACTCAATTTGTGAGGATATATCATAAGCAACTACATTTCTAATAAAGTATTCTCCCCATCCTGTTGATGAAATACCACAGGTGTTATTGTTAGCGTAGGTTCCTGCACCAATTATTGGAACATCCCCAATTCTATTCCATTTTTTATTGGTCATTCCACCTGTCGATGTACCTGATGTTATATTACCAAGTTTGTCTAATGCAACACAGCCAACAGTGCCAAATTTATTTTCCTTTAACGAATCTCTCTTTTTTGCATTNAGTAATGAATTCANTCTTCTTTCAGTTATAAAATATTCATTGTCGGTAATTTCTAAACCTTGACTTTTTGCAAATAATTCTGCTCCACTTCCAGAAAGAAATACATGCTCAGATTTTTCCATAACAGATCTTGCAGCTGATATTGGATTTTTTATGGTTTTAACACCTGCAATTGCACCTGCATTTAAATTTCCTCCAAACATTATAGATGCATCCATTTCAACAATCTNATCATTTGATAAGACAGAGCCTTTACCGGCATTAAATAATTCTGAGTTTTCAAGCACTTTAATTGTTGATTCAACAGCATCAACACTTGAGCCTCCATCTTCAAGTATTTTGTATCCAATNTTTAAGGCCTCTTTCAATTTTTGATCATACGCTGATTCCATTTTTTCACTCATATTCTTTTTTAGAATAGTTCCAGCCCCACCATGAATGACAATTGCAAAATCAATTTCTCTANTATTTTCACAGCTAAACAAGATTGAAATAAGAAAAACTATAAAAGTANGTCTAAACATTAGAGTGCATTTTTTGTTATGTAGTATCTGTATGCTATTATAAGCATTTGTATTTTATTAACTTTTTTAAGATCTAATCCTTTTTTTGCGAAACTGGGGAAAATCAACTTGTTAATTTTTGCTAGAAATTGAAAAATAACTTTAGTTTTCATTTAATGCAATATACAATACATGTCTTATCTTAGCAAAATATAATGACAACTCAAATTCTATTACTAATCTCTGGATTGATTTTGCTAATTGGTGGAAGTAATTATCTTTTAAAATCAGCAGTTGAACTTTCAGTAAAATTAAAATTATCAAAAGTTGTTATTGGCTTAACAGTTGTTTCTTTTGCTACATCAGCACCAGAATTATTGATAAGTATTAGTTCTGCCCTCAAAGGCTCAGCTGATATTGCAATCTCAAATGTAATAGGATCAAATATTGCAAATATAGGTTTGGTCCTAGGCTCAGCTTTGTTTTTCACAAGCATTAAAATTCCTAAATCTAATATGGTCTATGATTGGACATTCTTGATGATTATTAGTTTTGTTTTTTATTTTTTTNTNAAAGATTANACTGTAAATAGGGTNGAGGGAATAATTTTATTTACNGGATTAATTCTTTTTCTTTTTTTTATAGTAAAAATTAGAAAAGATGATAGTAATGATGATATTTCGGATGAAGTTACTTTGTCAAACCTAAATATTTTAGTTTATATTATCGTGTCCAGTTTTGTGCTTTATGTTGGTTCTGAACTTTTTGTGAATAGTTCNATATATTTTGCAAAGTATTTTGGTGTNTCNGAAAGAGTNATTGGATTAACTTTGGTTGCAATTGGAACTAGCTTGCCAGANCTTGTAACAACTCTTGTTGCTATTTATAAATCAGAATTAGACATTTCAATTGGTAACATAATTGGATCTAATATTTTTAATATTCTTGCAGTGATAGGTATTACCTCAATAATAACTGATTTAAATATTTTAAGTGATGGAATTTTGGAGTTTGATATCTATGTAATGATACTATTTAGTTTCGTTTTATTACTCTTTTACCTTTCAACAAAAAAGAGATTACTAAATACATATCATGGTCTAATCTATTTTATATGCTTTATAGCATATTATATTTATATAATATAAAAAAACACCCCTAAAAGAGGTGTTTTTTGAATTAAAATTTAACTTAATAATTAAACTTTTGCAGACTTAACTGTCTTAATAATTCTAGCTGCAATTTTATATGGATCACCATTAGATGCTGGTCTTCTATCTTCTAGCCAACCTTTATAACCTTTTTCAACTGTTATAATTGGAATTCTAATAGAAGCTCCTCTATCTGAAACACCATAACTAAACTCTGTTATTGATTGCGTTTCATGATCACCAGTAAGTCTTTGATCATTATAAGCTCCATAGACAGCAATATGCTCATTTACAACGGGTCTGAAAGCTTCACAAATTGCCTCATATGTTTCTTTAGATCCACATGTTCTTAGCGTTGTATTTGAGAAGTTTGCATGCATTCCTGATCCATTCCAGTCTGTTGCTCCAAGTGGTTTTGGATGATACTCAATAGCTAAACCATATTCTTCAGCTAATCTTTCTAGGAAATATCTAGCAACCCAAATTTCGTCTCCAGCTTTAGCAGCGCCTTTAGCAAAAATTTGGAATTCCCATTGACCTGCAGCAACCTCAGCATTGGTACCTTCTATATTTATTCCAGCATCAATGCAAATATCTAGGTGTCTATCCATTATTTCTCTTCCAAATGCATTTTTACCACCAACTGANCAATAAAATTGGCCTTGTGGTGTCTGGTCTTTTGGAAAGCCCAATGGAAGGTTTGTTTCTGGATCCCACAAGAAATACTCTTGTTCAAATCCAAACCAGAAATCATCATCATCATCATCGATAGTAGCTCTACCATTTGATTCGTGAGGAGATCCGTCTGAGTTTAATACTTCATTCATAACAATCCATCCATCCTTTCTNACTGGATCTGGATAAATAGCAACAGGTTTTAACAAACAGTCAGATGAGCCGCCTGGTGCCTGCTGGGTAGAACTTCCATCAAAAGCCCAGATTGGACAGTCTTCAAGTTTACCACTAAAATCTGATACAACTTTTGTTTTTCCGCGTAAGCTNTGGGTTGGTTTGTATCCATCCAACCATAAATATTCTAGTTTTGATTTGCCCATAACAATTTANGTTTACGTGTTTATAGGGAATTAAAAGTATAATTAATTTGGGAAATATAATTACTAGAAAAATCAATTTTATTTCTTTTTATTAACATCACATTTTTTANTTATTTTTTTTTAGTTTTTAATAATTTTCAGNCTTTAAAATTCAATATTATTTAAAAAANTATTTTANTTATAATTCTATATTTTTTTCTAATCTTTTTTAAGCCGTATCTTTGAATAAATATTNAAAAATTAGTTGGATAATTTATCAAAATATGACAGCAGAGGAGTTTCATTTGATAAGAAAGAGGTTCATGAAGCAATCAAAAATGTTGATAAAGGTCTTTTCCCAAAAGCTTTCTGTAAAATCATTCCTGATTTAATATCTGGTAATGATGATTATTGTATTGTAATGCACGCTGATGGAGCAGGTACAAAGTCATCTTTAGCTTATGCCTACTGGAAAGAGACNGGAGACATTAGTGTTTGGAAAGGTATTGCTCAAGACTCATTNATTATGAATATTGATGATTTAATCTGCGTTGGTGCTGTTGACAATATAATTGTTTCCTCAACTATTGGTAGAAATAAAAAACTTATAACTGGCGATGTATTAAAAGCAATTATTGAAGGCAATGAATTAGTTATTTCAAAATTAAATTCCTTTGGTATTAATATAAAATCTTCAGGTGGTGAAACAGCTGATGTTGGTGATTTGGTAAAAACAATTATTGTTGATTCAACNGTGNTATCACGACTTAAAAAAAGCGATGTAATTGACAACTCTAAAATTAAATCTGGAAATGTAATTGTTGGCTTAGCATCATTTGGTAAAACAAACTATGAAGATGAATATAATAGTGGAATTGGAAGTAATGGATTGACTTCAGCTAGGCATGATGTATTTCAAAAGTATTTAAAAGAAAAGTATCCAGAAACTTATGACAATTCACTGGATGATAGCCTTGTTTACACTGGTTCAAAAAAGCTTACTGATAAAATTGAAGGATATAATCATGATATTGGCAAGTTAGTTTTATCTCCAACAAGAACCTATGCTCCAGTAGTAAAAGAAATTATTTCTAAAGTTGGTGTATCTAATATTGATGGAATGATTCATTGTAGTGGTGGAGCACAAACTAAGGTTCTGCATTTTGTTGAAAATAAACACATTATTAAAGATAACTTATTCAATACACCAATTATTTTTGATTTAATCCAAGATGAATCTAAAACATCCTGGAAAGAAATGTACCAGGTTTTTAACATGGGGCATAGACTGGAAATTTATACAGATAAACTTTCTGCTCAGAAAATAATTGATATAAGTGCTTCATTCAATTTAGAAGCTAAAATAATAGGAAGGGTAGAAGATTCTAAATCTAATAAGCTTTCGATTTCTGGNGATAAAGGAAACTTTGAGTATTAAAATGTTAGAAAAGTTAAAAATACTAGAGGAAAGATTTAATGAATTATCTAAAATGCTNATTCAACCTGATATTATTTCAGACCAATCAAAATACATTAAAATATCCAAGGAGTATAAGGATCTAAAAACTGTAGTTGATAAGAAAAATGAATATGAAAATGTANTAGCAAATATTGAGGAGGCAAAAGAAATTATCAAAAATGAGANTGATAAAGAAATGATTGATTTAGCTAATCAAGAACTTAATGATGCAAAAATTAAAGTTTCAACAATTGAGGATGATTTAAGGAAGATGTTAATTCCAAAAGATCCTGATGACCCAAAGAACATAGTAATGGAATTAAGAGCAGGAACTGGAGGAGATGAGGCTAGTATATTTGCTGGTGATTTGTTTAGAATGTATACTAAGTATGCTGAAAAAAAGGGATGGAATGTTAACCTTGTTGATTTTAATGAAGGTACAGCAGGAGGTTATAAAGAAATTATTTTTGAAATTAACGGGGAGGACGTTTATGGCACTATGAAGTTTGAATCAGGAGTTCATAGAGTTCAACGTGTTCCTCAAACTGAAACTCAAGGAAGGGTACATACTTCTGCAGCTACAGTAATCGTTTTACCTGAAGCAGAAGAATTTGATGTTGACTTAAATATGCAGGATGTTAGAATTGAAAGAACAACCTCTACTGGACCTGGCGGTCAATCTGTTAATACTACCTATTCGGCTATTAAACTTCACCACGAACCAACAGGTATTATTGTTAGCTGTCAAGACCAAAAATCACAGCACAAGAATTTAGATAAAGCTTTGAAGGTTCTTAGATCAAGACTTTATGAGCTTGAAATGAAAAAAAGAGAAGAAGCAGATTCGGCGAAAAGAAATTCTATGGTTTCATCTGGAGATCGATCAGCAAAAATTAGGACATACAACTATCCACAGGGACGTGTCACCGATCATAGAATTAATTTAACTTTATACGATTTACAAAATATTGTTAATGGTGACATTGATAAATTAGTAGAGGAGCTTAAAATAGTTCAGGATTCAGAGTTGATTAAAAATGAAGAAATATAAAATGGATTCAATTCAATTAGAGCAAAATATAATTTCAAAAAAAACTTTTTTATGTTTAGGATTAGATACTGATATAGATAAAATCCCTAAGCACTTATTAAACTCACAGGATCCTGTTTTTGATTTTAATAAATCATTAGTTGATCGACTCTCATCAAAAATAGTAGCCGTAAAAATCAATACAGCTTTTTATGAGTCAAGAGGAAAAGATGGATGGTCATCGCTTGAAAAATCTATTGATTACATTAAATCAAATCATCCAGATTTATTTACAATTGCAGATGCAAAACGAGCTGATATAGGAAATACATCTGAAATGTATGCAAAAGCNTTTTTTGAAAANATGAATTTTGATTCAATAACTCTATCACCATACATGGGTGAAGATTCAGTAACAGAGTTTTTGAAATATGATGATAAATACGCAATACTACTTGCACTTACCTCAAATCATGGAGCAAATGATTTCCAACTACCTAATGATTTATTTTTAGATGTTATATCTAAATCTCAGAAATGGAATAATTCTCAAAAATTAATGTATGTCGTTGGAGCTACAAAATCTGACTATCTTGAGAAAATTCGGGATATAACAAAAGATAATTTTTTACTTATCCCAGGAATTGGAACACAGGGTGGTAATCTTCAACAAACAATCGCAAATTCNACNAAGNATAANAAAAGAATATTGATTAATATNTCTNGGNCAATTATTTANGCNAGCAATGATNTNAANTATCTTGATTCTNCAGAGAAGGTTGTTGATNATTTTAANTTAAAATCTTTTTAAAAAAAGAAAGGTTGCCCCATGTGACAACCTTTCAAAGAATTAGACAATAATTTTAAACAACTAACAAACTATTATGGATATTATTATCTAATAAATTTGTAATGTTAATTACTTTCCAGAGTGATATTTCTTAGATGTAATTTGGAATTGAGCATAAGCTAAACTACCATCGTGTTCAGAAATATCCAATCCAGCTTCCTCAGCTTCTTCAGTAACCCTTAAGCCCTTAACTGCTTTAACAAGTTGAACAATAATAGTTCCTGCAACAATACAGAATGCTCCAGTTATTCCAACACATGCAAGTTGTATCATAAATTGATCAAAGCTT
>FUFK010070043.1_pt1 | contig 10295 bp, 8 predicted proteins | sample 1021851 | NCBI WGS metagenome assembly FUFK01 (sample SAMEA51879418, study PRJEB19060) | metagenome
TATGGCTTTGTACTTACTCCGGTAAATAAATCATCAAATCCTAAGTTAGATAAGAAACCAAAAACTAAGAAAGGCAAATGGTCTAAAGATTGGACTACGGAAGAGCTGCTGCTATCTGAACGTTTAGGTGTTTTTCATAAGGACAGTAAAGTATTTGCAATAGATCCTGATGATAAAACATTCTTGGCACATAAGTTCATGAAGCTGCTGCCCCCTACTTTCGAAATAGGAAAATTAGTAAATGGTAAGGTTGTTAATACACAAAGGATTTACAGATTACCGAGTGATACAAAAGCAAAAAAATTTGAATACACTTGCAAACGTAAAGGTAAGATCATAGAGCTGCTGCCCTCAACACAATCAATTATTGCGGGCGATAGATTAATTTTAAATAACGTTGAGCCGGCTATTGCAGATCCTATTGAATTAACACAGCATTGCCGTTTAATAGCTGTATTTACAGAGCTTTTAAGACATTGGTCCGTCAAAGGATCTAGAGATGAAGCTCATCTACGTTTAGCCGGAGCTTTGGTTCGTGATGCAGATGTAGATTTAGATGTTGCAAAAAAATACGTTGAGCAACTGTGTTACCTAACAAATGATACCGAAATAAAAAATCGTACAGATAAATTAGAATATCAAAAACAACAATGGGAAAGTAACCAAGATGTTGCCGGTATAAATAGTTTGGCAAAGTTTCTTAACGTTAACCTACCCGCTTTCGATATTATTAAACCCGATGCTCATGATGAGGATAAACATTATCCAATTAACTCTTTTGCAGAAATGGTTCATACAGAATATCCTAAACCTCAATTCATGTTGGATCCTATCATTAGGGAAAAAACTGTAACTCAGATTTCCGGTGACTATGGTTCAGGTAAAAGTATGACCGGTATGCAAATGGCAGTTTGCTTTAGTAGCGGTTTAGATTTCTTACATTGGAAGAACAGATCAGCTCCCCGTCCCGTGCTATACGTTGAGGGTGAATTGCCTGCGGTCGATATCAGAGAACGAGTGCTAGAGATGACCGAGGATCTTATTAACCCAAACTCTCCTGAGATTTTATTTAGACAAGATAATCTCTTCATCTTAACGTTAGATGACTTAGATCTTGCCGGCTTTAAGTTTGGCTTTGAGAGATTAGCCGTAACGAATGACGAGGACGGAGCTGCTAAAGGTAGATTGTTAATTGAAAATACAATTAAAGAAATAAAAGAACGTAAAGGACAATATCCCGTTTTATTCCTAGATAATATTTCAGCTCTATGTTCCATAGACGAAAACAAATCTCAGGATTGGTCAGGATTAGTTCAATGGTTCATGCGTCTTAAAACTATGGGTGTGGTTATAGTTTATTTTCATCACACAAATAAATCTACCGGTTCAGCATCAGGATCTAATATGGCTTTACGTTTAGTNGATACACATATTATTTTGAAGAAGCTGCANCCNGATATGCAGTTTGATTTGCAAGGTAAGTCNGTNCAATGTTCCGTGCATTTTGATAAATGNAGAAACTTTGGTGGCACACAATCNAAACCATTCATCTTAACGTTCAATAGAGGTAAGTGGGCTAAATANCCNATGCTTACAGCNACNGATTGGAAAATANTAAANTNNCNTAANGAGGGNNTTACAGTTGANGNAATGNTTGAAGAAGATANNACATTAAAAAAATCTACTGTTTATAGACGTATAGCTTTTATGAAAAAGGAGGNAATTATCAAAGATGACAAAAAAAATTAAATTAATAGATAAACCTTTAACTGAACGTCAATTAAAGTTTGCTCATCTGTATGCGTTAGATGCCGGTATAAAATCAAATACTGATATTGCAATCGAAGCTGGCTATCCAAGGAGTTCAGCTTATCAGAGAGCTTANGAGTTATTATCTTTTGAACATTGTCCNCANGTTGTTACTTACATANGNAANATNCAAAAGGACATTGATAAAAAATATGATGTNACTCATGACAATCATTTGAAGAAACTTTATGAGCTGCGAGAGCTTGCAGCCAATAAAGGAATGTTAGGTGTTGCTTTACGTTCAGAGGAGCTGCGGGGCAAAGCTAAGGGCCTATACGTTGATTATTCTAAAACAATGAATGTCGATATTAACTCCCCTGAATTTAAAGAATACGTTGAGATGAAAAATATGTCTGAAAAGCAAATAGATGAAAAATTAAAAGATATAGAAGATGAAGCTGAACGTATTATAGCTGCACAAGAAAAGGAGGTTACAGTAGATGGAAATAGCGAAGAATAGAATTATAGGTCTATTAAAAATTATAGATCATTTAGATAAAGAAAATAAAACGTTAAGAGATGCAAATATNAATGGTTACAAAAAATATGAACAGTTAAAGACAATGCTTCTCTCACGTTCCATAAAACCGGAGGTAAAAGATGAAAAAGAAGATATTTAATTACGCAACTAATAAATTTGAAAATTTGAATGCTGAGGACGATTTAAGGCCGCCTGATGTATATGAGATCAATGAAGCTCTAAATAAGAATAGACGTAAAGATGATCAAATAAAAGAGGTGCCTAGTAGTATAGAAGATTATCAAGATGAAGAACGTGCTAGACGTTTAGCTGAAACATATGCTGAGGTTAAAAAAAATCCTAATAAGTTTAGTAATCAATCAGCCATTGATAAATGGGCTGCCATACATAAAAGCATGACCCCTAAGGAACGTAGAGAGTTCTATAAGGANAAAAAAGAAAAACCTAAAGATATGTATGATGATATTCCTAAAGTAGTAATGCCTGATCCAATGCCAATGCCCAAAATTGATTTAGAATTTTCAAAAAAAATTTTTCCAAANACAGTTGATGATGATGCTTATTTAGAAAGTTTGAAACCTAAACCGGATAAGGATTTGGAAAAGGGTTTAGGGTACCTTATGGGTGTAAAGATCAAAGACTAAAGGTAAGATATATCTAAACGTTAATTCTATTCAGGGTGTTACCCCTTTTTAAAAGTTTGAATTTTTGACTCACAATGGGACTCAAATTGATCACAAAGCTGATCACAAATTGATCACAGTTTGATCACACATGTGGTAGGATTATGTATGAAAGAAATGAAGCTAGAATTAAGTTTCTTGTTTGANTTGGCGGTCCCAAGGGGAATCGAACCCCATTTGGTAGATCTTGACCCTTGGTCTTTTCCGCTAGTTACACAACAATACTAGATCATTTCAGTAATAACAATAAGAGTTTGATCACGAATTGATCACACTCGGAAAGGTAAAAATGGCGACGATTAGAAAGCTAAGAGATAAATGGCAAGTAATAATCAGACGTAAAAACTACCCAAATATTTCAAAGGTTTTTATACAAAAATCTTTAGCAAATAAGTGGGCAAAAGAAACGGAGTTGGCTATGGAAAAGGAGCAGTTTGAGGATCTTTCTACTGCAAGCTCAACGTTACTTAAATCTTTATTGATGCGTTATAGAGATGAGATAACCTCAAAAAAGAAATCAGCTCGGTCAGAAACGTACAGACTGAATTGGCTAATCAGACACAAAATATCTGATGTCACTTTAACTAGACTTAAATCAAAGGATCTTTACGATTTAAAAGCTGAGTTAACCGAGCAAGGAAAAGCAGATGCTACGATAAAGCATTATCTAACTTTGTTAGCAAATGTTTGGCAAGTAGCTCTACGTCAATGGGGTATAAATCTTCCCGTAAATTCCCCGTTCAAGTTCATCAAACTTGGAAAAATAAACAATCAAAGAGAACGTATTCTAACTCATCAAGAGTATAGAGATCTGTTACAGCATTGCGAGAACAGCAGATTAAATGCGTTATCTGATTTAGTTAAATTTGCTTATCAAACCGGAGCTAGATTTAATGAGATCAAAACTCTTAAAAGACTAGACGTAGATTTCAATAAGAAGATCTGTACGTTTAGAGATACAAAAAATGGGGAGGACAGAACCATAGCTCTTGCAAATGAGAGCTTGGATATACTCAGAAAATATCCTTTTGGCGATGTCTTTTTTAACTTTGACTATGATTTCTTTTACGAGGAATTTGTTAAAGCTAAGAAGAAAGCTGCGTTAGATGACTTTAGATTTCATGATCTTAGAGCATGTGCAATTACAAACATGTTCCTAAGTGGCATGAATATAAGTCAGGTAGCTCATCAATCAGGTCATAAGACTTGGAGCCAATTAAAGAGATATACTCGGATCAAAGCTGAGGATCTTGTAACTCAGATAAATAATATCAGAAAAATAAGATAAGGATTGCGGGGGGCAGCAGCTCCCCCTTTTCTCTTCATTCTATACGTTCCATTTGAGAAATAGAGATTATTACATTCTCACTTTCTCTCTTGGATAGTAAGGAGCAATGAGAATTGTTTTAGTAAGGGCTGTCTGTCACGGGTTTTTCACAGTTGTTTCGTGTCCCAAGTCCCGTGTTTCTCGCAGCTTTGCTCATGTTTCGAGTAGCTTGGAACCTGAACAAGATAGTGAAATAGTCATTGCCTTATTTTCTCAAAATGTTAATTTGCTCATGTCTTCAAAGACTAGTCCCGACGTGACGATAAAATGTCTAGTGTAGGAGCAGAATACTCCGAGAGAGAAAAGACAGAAAAACCTTTAATCAAATATTCAGAACACGAGTTTAATCTCGGTAATTATATTTAATGTTCTTGCAATATTTTTTGCGGGTTATACAACAATCATACATTAATAATAATTACCTTTAAGCCCTGAGATTGATGCTCGTCACATTAACTCGGGGCTTTTTAGTTGGAGTAAAGATGACAAAGGTAATTGAATACGTCAAAGAAAACGTTGAGGAGCATTATAAAAATAGAACCCAAGTTCCTCAGAAGAATATGCAAGAGTTGCAGCTCTTGCTAGCTGAGTACAAAAGAAAAAGAATTTGTGCTTATTGCGGTGCTAAATACAAAGTAAAAGATTTCCGTACTAGAAAAGATAAAGATGAGAGAGCTTTATCCGGTATGTGTCAGCCATGTATTGATGCAGCTTTCGGGAGGTCATCATGGCATTAGACCGAAATAAAATAGATCGAAATAAAAATAATATATCTAAACGTTTAGAAGATGAGGACGATATTAAGCAAATTGCTAAGACAACAAAAGAAGAGCTTATGTATTATCTGTCCCCCGTTTATTCAAAAGATCAAATCAAAGATCTAGATGAAGATCAGCTCATGGAATTGTTAGATGAGGTTATTGATCGAGTTTATAAAGTTAATATGAAACGTGGAGGGATCATTAAAGATCCTAGTTTCAATATCTATAACTCAGGAGGACCGGTCAAACCTACTCAATTCATGGAGTTACAAAACATACTCAACGCAATGTCTGAGGAAGAACGTAAAAATCTTCAGTTCATGCTTAATCAACTATTGGAAAATAAGAAATAAAAAAGAGGTAATTATTATGCAGACGACAATCACAAAAGAAAATATAGAGAAGTTTCAAAGCTATGGCTTTGTACTTACTCCGGTAAATAAATCATCAAATCCTAAGTTAGATAAGAAACCAAAAACTAAGAAAGGCAAATGGTCTAAAGATTGGACTACGGAAGAGCTGCTGCTATCTGAACGTTTAGGTGTTTTTCATAAGGACAGTAAAGTATTTGCAATAGATCCTGATGATAAAACATTCTTGGCACATAAGTTCATGAAGCTGCTGCCCCCTACTTTCGAAATAGGAAAATTAGTAAATGGTAAGGTTGTTAATACACAAAGGATTTACAGATTACCGAGTGATACAAAAGCAAAAAAATTTGAATACACTTGCAAACGTAAAGGTAAGATCATAGAGCTGCTGCCCTCAACACAATCAATTATTGCGGGCGATAGATTAATTTTAAATAACGTTGAGCCGGCTATTGCAGATCCTATTGAATTAACACAGCATTGCCGTTTAATAGCTGTATTTACAGAGCTTTTAAGACATTGGTCCGTCAAAGGATCTAGAGATGAAGCTCATCTACGTTTAGCCGGAGCTTTGGTTCGTGATGCNGANNTANATTTAGATGNTGCAAAAANATACGTTGAGCANNTGTGTTACCTAACAAATGATANCGAAATAAAAAATCGTACAGATAAATTAGAATATCAAAAACAACAATGGGAAAGTAACCAAGATGTTGCCGGTATAAATAGTTTGGCAAAGTTTCTTAACGTTAACCTACCCGCTTTCGATATTATTAAACCCGATGCTCATGATGAGGATAAACATTATCCAATTAACTCTTTTGCAGAAATGGTTCATACAGAATATCCTAAACCTCAATTCATGTTGGATCCTATCATTAGGGAAAAAACTGTAACTCAGATTTCCGGTGACTATGGTTCAGGTAAAAGTATGACCGGTATGCAAATGGCAGTTTGCTTTAGTAGCGGTTTAGATTTCTTACATTGGAAGAACAGATCAGCTCCCCGTCCCGTGCTATACGTTGAGGGTGAATTGCCTGCGGTCGATATCAGAGAACGAGTGCTAGAGATGACCGAGGATCTTATTAACCCAAACTCTCCTGAGATTTTATTTAGACAAGATAATCTCTTCATCTTAACGTTAGATGACTTAGATCTTGCCGGCTTTAAGTTTGGCTTTGAGAGATTAGCCGTAACGAATGACGAGGACGGAGCTGCTAAAGGTAGATTGTTAATTGAAAATACAATTAAAGAAATAAAAGAACGTAAAGGACAATATCCCGTTTTATTCCTAGATAATATTTCAGCTCTATGTTCCATAGACGAAAACAAATCTCAGGATTGGTCAGGATTAGTTCAATGGTTCATGCGTCTTAAAACTATGGGTGTGGTTATAGTTTATTTTCATCACACAAATAAATCTACCGGTTCAGCATCAGGATCTAATATGGCTTTACGTTTAGTTGATACACATATTATTTTGAAGAAGCTGCACCCTGATATGCAGTTTGATTTGCAAGGTAAGTCGGTCCAATGTTCCGTGCATTTTGATAAATGTAGAAACTTTGGTGGCACACAATCNAAACCATTNATCTTAACGTTCAATAGAGGTAAGTGGGCNAAATATCCTATGCTTACAGCTACTGATTGGAAAATACTTAAANTATCNTAANGAGGGNNTTACAGTTGANGNAATGNTTGAAGAAGATANNACANTAAAAAAATCTACTGTTTATAGACGTATAGCTTTTATGAAAAAGGAGGNAATTATCAAAGATGACAAAAAAAATTAAATTAATAGATAAACCTTTAACTGAACGTCAATTAAAGTTTGCTCATCTGTATGCGTTAGATGCCGGTATAAAATCAAATACTGATATTGCAATCGAAGCTGGCTATCCAAGGAGTTCAGCTTATCAGAGAGCTTANGAGTTATTATCTTTTGAACATTGNCCGCANGTTGTTACNTACATANGNAANATCCAAAAGGANATTGATAAAAAATATGATGTNACTCATGACAATCATTTNAAGAAACTTTATGAGCTGCGAGAGCTTGCAGCCAATAAAGGAATGTTAGGTGTTGCTTTACGTTCAGAGGAGCTGCGGGGCAAAGCTAAAGGTCTATACGTTGATTATTCTAAAACAATGAATGTTGATATTAACTCCCCTGAGTTCAAAGAATACGTTGAGATGAAACACATGTCTGAGAANCAAATAGATCAAAAATTAAAAGATATNGAAGATGAAGCTNANCGNATTATAGCTGCACAAGAAAAGGAGGTTNNAGTAGATGNANATAGCNAAGNATAGANTTATAGGTCTATTAAAAATNATAAGATCANTTAGANNAAGAAAATNAAACGTTAAGANANGCANNTATGANTGGTTACAAAANNTNTGANNNNTTGAAGACAAAATACGAGANTAAGATNNNTCAACNTTCCGCACATATAGCAAAATTNNGGAGGTATTATAAANATGAAAAANAAGATATTTAATTACGCAACNAATAANTTTGAAAATTTGAATGCNGAGGACGATTTAAGNCCGCCTGATGTATATGAGATCAANGAAGCTCTAAATAANAATAGACGTAAAGATGATCAAATAAAAGAGGTNCCTAGTAGTATAGAAGATTATCAAGATGAAGAACGTGCTAGACGTTTAGCTGAAACNTANGCNGANGTTAAAAAAAATCCTAATAAGTTTAGTAANNAATCAGCNATTGATAAATGGGCTGNNATACATAAAAGCATGACCCCTAAGGAACGTAGAGAGTTCTATAAGGANAAAAAAGAAAAACCTAAAGATATGTATGATGATATTCCTAANGTNGTAATGCCTGANCCNNTNCCAATGCCCAAAATNGATTTNGAATTTTCAAAAAAAATTTTTCCAAACNNANTTGATGATGATGCTTATTTAGAAAGTTTNAAACCTAAANCGGATAAGGATTTGGAAAAGGGTTTAGGGTACCTTATGGGTGTAAAGATCAAAGACTAAAGGTAAGATATATCTAAACGTTAATTTTATTTAGGGTGCTACCCCTTTCAGAAAGTTTGAATTTTTGACTCACAATGGGACTCAAATTGATCACAAAGCTGATCACAAATTGATCACAGTTTGATCACACATGTGGTAGGATTATGTATGAAAGAAATGAAGCTAGAATTAAGTTTCTTGTTTGAGTTGGCGGTCCCAAGGGGAATCGAACCCCATTTGGTAGATCTTGACCCTTGGTCTTTTCCGCTAGTTACACAACAATACTAGATCATTTCAGTAATAACAATAAGAGTTTGATCACGAATTGATCACACTCGGAAAGGTAAAAATGGCGACGATTAGAAAGCTAAGAGATAAATGGCAAGTAATAATCAGACGTAAAAACTACCCAAATATTTCAAAGGTTTTTNTNCAAAAATCTTTAGCAAATAANTGGGCNAAAGAAACGGAGTTNGCTATGGAAAAGGANCAGTTTGANGATCTTTCTACTGCAAGCTCAACGTTACTTAAATCTTTATTGATGCGTTATAGAGATGAGATAACCTCAAAAAAGAAATCAGCTCGGTCAGAAACGTACAGACTGAATTGGCTAATCAGACACAAAATATCTGATGTCACTTTAACTAGACTTAAATCAAAGGATCTTTACGATTTAAAAGCTGAGTTAACCGAGCAAGGAAAAGCAGATGCTACGATAAAGCATTATCTAACTTTGTTAGCAAATGTTTGGCAAGTAGCTCTACGTCAATGGGGTATAAATCTTCCCGTNAATTCCCCGTTCAAGTTCATCAAACTTGGAAAAATAAACAATCAAAGAGAACGTATTCTAACTCATCAAGAGTATAGAGATCTGTTACAGCATTGCGAGAACAGCAGATTAAATGCGTTATCTGATTTAGTTAAATTTGCTTATCAAACNGGAGCTAGATTTAATGAGATCAAAACTCTTAAAAGACTAGACGTAGATTTCAATAAGAAGATCTGTACGTTTAGAGATACAAAAAATGGGGAGGACAGAACCATAGCTCTTGCAAATGAGAGCTTGGATATACTCAGAAAATATCCTTTTGGCGATGTCTTTTTTAACTTTGACTATGATTTCTTTTACGAGGAATTTGTTAAAGCTAAGAAGAAAGCTGCGTTAGATGACTTTAGATTTCATGATCTTAGAGCATGTGCAATTACAAACATGTTNCTAAGTGGCATGAATATAAGTCAGGTAGCTCATCAATCAGGTCATAAGACTTGGAGCCAATTAAAGAGATATACTCGGATCAAAGCTGAGGATCTTGTAACTCAGNTNAATAATATCAGAAAAATAAGATAAGGATTGCGGGGGGCAGCAGCTCCCCCTTTTCTCTTCATTCTATACGTTCCATTTGAGAAATAGAGATTATTATATTCTCACTTTCTCTCTTGGATAGTAAGGAGCAATGAGAATTGTTTTAGCAAGGCCTGTCTGTCACGGGTTTTTCACAGTAATATTTGGTCCGAAGCTCCGTGTTTCTCGCTGCTTTCCTCATGTTTCGAGCAGCTTGGATCTTGGAAAAGATAGTGAAATAGTCATTGCCTTATTTTCTCAAAATGTTAATTTCTTAACATTCGTTGATTGCCCGAATAAAAATAAATCTCAATCATACCCAAGAAAATAGAANCGAGNAAAGAGGAACGAGGAACAAAGTAACGAGTTCACTCTCGGTAATTATATTTAATGTTCTTGCAATATTTTTTGCGGTAGATACAACAATCATACATTAATAATAATTACCTTTAATCCCTGAGATTGATGCTCGTCACATTAACTCAGGGATTTTTATTAGGAGCAAACAATGACTAAGGTAATTGAATATGTAAAAG
>FUFK010054863.1_pt1 | contig 10294 bp, 9 predicted proteins | sample 1021851 | NCBI WGS metagenome assembly FUFK01 (sample SAMEA51879418, study PRJEB19060) | metagenome
TGTAAAAAATGCTTTTTTGAGTCTCCAATGTCTGGTGATTGGGTAATGAAACCTGANTTAAGNAAAGCTCACTTNGANATTGAAGATAGAGACCTTGAATATGAAAAAAAAATTCAAATTCAAGATCATATTGTTTACCTCTCAAAAACAAGTGAAACAAAAGTTGGTGTTACGCGATCAAATAATAAAACTACAAGATGGATTGATCAAGGAGCTATTGAAGCTATCGAATTAATTAAAGTTCCTAATAGATATTTGGCAGGGATAGCTGAGGTAAAACTAAAACANAAATTTTCTGATAAAACAAATTGGCGTAAAATGCTTACAAGTCAAATTAATGATTCAAATTTAAAAAATGAAAAAGATGAGGCGCTTGAATTCCTAGGTGATGATTTTAAAGATTACTTTATGACAGATTCTGAGGTAATTAAATTTAACTATCAAATAGATATTCTAGTTGACTCAGTAAAATCAGTAAGCCTAAAAAAGTCTGATGAAATAAATGGAAAATTAATCGGAATTAAGGGACAATATTTAATTTTTGAGGATTCAAGTGTATTTAACGTTAGATCTAATGAAGGGTTTTTAATTGATCTAACTATTGATTAAATAACTGTTTCACTTCTTCTTCATTTAAATTTCTATACTCCCCAACATTAATATCTAAATGAATATTCATAATTCTAATCCTTTTTAATTTAGTTACTCTGTAACCTAAAACCTCACACATCCTTCTGATTTGCCTATTCATCCCCTGAGTTAAAACAATTTTAAATCTATTATCATTAATCCTCTTTACATAACACCTCTTTGTCATTTTACCCATGATCCTTACACCTTTTCTCATCTTTTCAATAAAATCTTGTGTTATATTTTTATTTACCCATACCATATATTCTTTCTCCTTTTTATTTTCTGCTCTTAAAACATTATTTACTATGTCACCATTATTTGTTAGCAGAATAAGACCTTCACTTTGTTTATCTATTCTTCCAATTGTAAAAAGCCGCTCTTTGTGATTAATAAAATCAATAATATTATCCTTCACTTTTGGGTTTCCGGTACATTCAATTCCAACAGGCTTATTGAATGCTATATAGACTCTTTTTTTATTAGTATTCTGAATTATTTCACCATCAACTTTAATCTCATCATTCATATTTACCTTAGATCCTAACTCAGCAACTTTTCCATTGATATAAACTCTGCCTATAGAAATATACTCATCAGCTTTTCTTCTCGAGCAGAATCCAACTTCACTTAGGTACTTATTAATCCTTTTCGATTCCAACCTAATTAATTTTAATTTCTTCGCCGACCTTTAAATTGAATTTCTTTCTAAATATCCATACAAAAAGATATAGAAGAGGTGTATCTAATAATGCAACAATTACTTTAAATAAAAATCCTGAAACAATTAGAACTAAAAATTTATCCTCTGGAAGAATTCCAAAAATAATAAGTAGCGATACAATTGTAAATGTATCTACAAATTGTGACGTAAAAGTTGAAAAGTTGTTTCTTAACCAAAGGTGTTTACCCTTGGTAAGTTTTTTCCAAAAATGATATATTCTTATATCAATAAATTGAGCAAATAAGTATGTTAACATAGATGCTAATACTGCTAGTGGAGCATTAAGAAAAACACTGTTAAAAGTTGCATCATCAATTGGTGATGCTTCTATAGCAGGCACCTGGCTAGATATAAATATTAGAATAACAGAAAAAATTGAAGCAAATATTCCAGTTATTACAACTTGATCTGCTTTCTTTCTTCCATAAATCTCAGATATTAAGTCTGTAATTAGAAATGTAAGAGGGTAGGGTAAAATACCAACTGATAACTCAAAAAGTTTTACACCTAATAAATTTATATCGAATGGATACCAATAAAATATTTTAGTAAATATTAAATTTGATGCAACTAGTGAAGTAATAAATAATCCCGCAAGAATTAAATATATATTATTTGCTAGAGTAATTTTTTTGGAATTCATATAAGAATTATGAGTAAAGTTTATTTATCAATAGGTTCAAACAAAGGTAATCGTTCTGTATTAATAAATAAAGCAATAGATGAAATTGAAAAAAAGATTGGAATAATAATTTCTAGATCAAGTATATATCAATCAAAATCTTGGGGTTTTAATTCCAATGATTTTTATAATCTATGTTTACTTATTGAAACAGATATTGAGCCAAAATCTTTATTAATAGACTTAAAAAAGATTGAAAAAATAATGGGTAGAGAAGATATTGATGGTACTTATTCTGATAGGTTCATAGATATTGATATTCTCTTTTATGATAACATTATATTAGATTTAAAGGACTTAAAAATCCCTCATCCAAAAATTGAAATCAGAAAATTTGTTTTAATCCCAATGTTAGAATTAGCAGATGATTTTGTACATCCAATTTTGAATAAATCAATTAAGCAACTAGATAATGACTGTAATGATCAGGATATTCCATTAAAAATAATTTAGATTTTGGTTTTTTGATAGAAGTCCCATAAAATAATTCCTGCTGCTACTGAAACATTTAAAGAATGTTTAGTCCCGACTTGAGGTATTTCAAGAACTTGGTCAGATTCGAGAATTATTTCATCTGAAACACCATCAACTTCATTACCAAAAACAAAAGCGTATTTTATTCCTTGTTCAGGAATAAATTTTTCAATTTTTAATGATTTATCTGCTTGCTCAACTGAGACAACTTTTATGCTCTTATTCTTTAGATTTTGAATTGTGTCTATTATATCCTCTGTGTATTCCCAATCAACAGAATCAGATGAACCAAGTGCTGTTTTTTCCATCTTGGGGTTTTCAGGAGTAGCAGTATATCCTGAGATAATAATTTTTTCAATCAAGAAAGAATCAGAAGTCCTAAAAATTGAACCAACATTATGAATACTTCTGATATTATCTAAAATCACAATTGCTGATGTTTTCTTGGATTTTTTAAACTCTTCTATAGTCTTTCTATTTAACTCAGTATTTCTTAGTTTTCGCATTAGAGTAAAAATAAAAATATTTACATTAGCATAAATACAAAACAGTGACTAAAACGAGTAAAATCACACCTTTGATGAAACAGTATAATGATATTAAATCTAAATATCCTGATACTATACTACTGTTTAGAGTAGGTGATTTTTATGAAACTTTTGGTGAAGATGCAATATTAGCATCAAAGATTTTAGGTATAGTCTTGACTAAAAGAGGAGCCGGTTCAAGTAGTGAGGTTGAGCTAGCTGGATTTCCCCATCACTCAATTGAAAACTATCTTCCTAAACTAGTTAAGGCAGGAAATAGAGTTGCAGTCTGTGATCAACTGGAAGATCCAAAGCTTACAAAAAAAATTGTCAAAAGAGGAGTTACGGAAATAGTTACTCCAGGAATAGCAATTAATGATGGAGTCCTTGATCAGAAGAAAAATAATTATTTAGCTTCTGTCCACATAGAAAAAAATGAATTTGGAATTTCCTTTCTTGATGTATCTACTGGTGACTTCTTTGTATCACAAGGTGATCTAAAATTAATTGATCAGCTAATTTCAAACTTTTCTCCTAATGAAATATTGGTTTCAAAACCATCAAAAAATAAATTTTTTGAGTTACTTGGAAACTCATACAATGTATATCCATTAGATGATTGGGTTTACGATAAATCTTATTCAGAAAATAAGTTGCTTGATCATTTTAATACAAAGAGTTTGAAAGGTTTTGGTGTCGAGGATATAAAGCTTGGTGTTGTAGCTGCAGGTTCAATAATTCATTATTTAGATGATACAGAGCATAATAATCTTACTCATATCTCAAATCTTCAAAGGATATTTCCAGAGTCTTATGTATGGATGGACAGATTTACCATGAAAAATCTTGAATTGTTTAATTCAAATTCTATAAATGGTTTTAACCTTTCTGATACAATTGATGAGACAATAACTAGCATGGGTTCAAGAAAACTTAAAAGTTGGATTGCTTTTCCATTAATTGATAAAAAAGAGATAAAGAAAAGACAAGAAATTGTTCAATCAATAATGAGTGATGATGAAATAACTAGGCTGCTTGATATCAACCTAAATAATATTTCAGATATAGAAAGGTTAATGTCAAAAATTGCTACATATAAAATTTCACCCAGAGAGCTTGTTAATTTAAAAAGTTCACTAGAAAACGTAGACTTAATAAAAGACTCTCTTTTAGTTTACAATGGTGTTTTAAAAAATTATGGTAAATCATTACCTAGTTCTAAAAGCATAATAAGAGAAATATCTAAGACCTTAAAGGATGATTCTCCAGTTTCAATATTGAAAGGAGATTTTATTAAAGATGGATTTTCAAAAGAACTTGATGGTCTAAGGGAGATTAGATCTTCGGGTAAGGAATATCTAAATCAAATCCTTGAAAGGGAGACAAAAAAAACTAATATTCCGTCATTAAAGATCTCATTTAATAATGTTTTTGGATATTACATTGAGGTGAGAAATACTCATAAAGATAAAGTCCCAGAAGACTGGATAAGAAAGCAAACTCTTGTTAATGCAGAAAGATATATAACACAGGAATTAAAAGAGTATGAAGAGAAAATAATAAATGCAGATGAAAAAATTAAAGATCTTGAGCTTAAGTTATTTTTAAAATTGTTAGATAACCTTCAAGATAGCCTTTCAAAATTAAAATTAGTTTCAGATAAAATTTCCATAATTGATATTTTAAATTCTTTCTCAAAAAGAGCAGTTAAATATAAATATTGTTGCCCTAAAATAACAAGTACAAAAAAAATTGAAATTATTGCAGGAAGACATCCTGTGATTGAAGCAAATCTTCCTCCTGGGGAAAGATATATTCCTAACGATATATTTCTTGATACCGATCAGCAAATTATAATGATTACTGGCCCAAATATGTCTGGTAAATCTGCAATTTTAAGACAAACAGCTTTGATTACTATACTAGCTCAAATAGGTAGTTTTGTCCCTGCACAAGAGATGACATTTTCCTTAATTGATAGAATTTTTACAAGAGTCGGTGCAAGTGATAATATCTCTATGGGTGAATCAACCTTTATGGTTGAAATGAATGAAACAGCATCAATTTTGAATAATCTAACAGGAAATAGTTTAATTCTACTTGATGAAATTGGAAGAGGTACAAGTACCTACGACGGTATCTCTATAGCTTGGGCAATAGCTGAGTTTTTACATGAAAATAAATTAAAACCTCATGTTCTTTTTGCAACTCATTACCATGATTTAAATGAAATGGAGTCAATATATAAGGGAATAAGAAATTTTAATGTTAGTGTAAAAGAGACAAAAGATGATGTTATCTTTTTAAGAAAACTAGTTAAAGGAGGCAGTAATCATAGTTTTGGAATACATGTTGCTAAGATGGCTGGAATGCCAAGACTTGTGTTAAGCTCAGCTGAAAATAAGTTAAAACTTATGGAAACTAGCAGGCCTAAGAATTTAAAAGAAGATAAAATCGATGATAACCTTCAGCTAAGTTTTTTTGATATAGAAGATCCCAAAATGCAAGAGATAAGAAAAATTATTGAAGACTTGGATATTGATAATTTAAGTCCTGTTGAGGCGCTTTTGAAATTAAACCAGATAAAAAAAGAAATAAAAGATGGAGATTGATTTACACGGAAAAACACATCCGGAGGGACTTGAATTAATTGAGGAGTACATGCTTTTAAATTCAACTAAGGGTAGTGTGAGTCTAACAGTGATAACAGGGAATTCACCAGTGATGCAAAATAAAATAATTGATCAAATATGTAATAAGTATGGGTTCTCTTATTATATTCCACCTCATAATCCAGGAGAAATGATAATACAATATGAAAAATTATAAACTTCTAATTTTAATATTTTTTATAATTATTAATTCATGTTCAAAAGAAGATGAGATAAATCAGCTTAATCAAACTATACTTGATCTTCAAGCAAATATTTCCAGGCTAAACTCTCAAATTAATGATTATTCATTTCAAATTAATCAACTTACCTATCAAAATAATCTTTTATCAAGTCAAATTGAAAATCTAAATAATCAGCTAAATGGTTTTCAAGGTCAAATTGAATATTATTTAAATCAAATAGAATTGCTATCAGATGAAAATTTAATTCTTGACTCTGAAAACAATAATCTAACAGTTCAGCTTTCTGAGCTTCAAGATCAGCTTTATCTAATTCAAGCCCAAGGGGCAGAGGATGGAGTATATATTTTTAATCAAATTGAAATATCTGATCCTCCATTTTCTGGTACTATTTGGGATCTTCCAGACTTAATTAAATCTTCTGATTATACTGTCTATTCATCATCCACTTACCAAGGAATTTTGGATAGGATGTTTTACGATAAATCTATTCCTGATTTTATAACTTATCCTGCTCATGTATATGAGGTAATCTTTGGTGATGGCCTTTCTGTTGATTTTGAAATATATTCTGAGTTTACTCAAGAAGAAGCATTAAANATNGAACAAAAATATGCGCCTTTAATGGGGCAACTTGGAAAAGAATTAAGAAAAAATATTAATTCAATTGAATTTTTAAAAGGTGAGGAAGTTGCATCTGCACAAAGAAATGAGGACATATCTTATGCGAATATTACATTTCATATTGATTGGTTGAACAATATTGTAGAGTCAAGGCCAGATGGTGACAGGACAGAAGAATTGTTTATCCATGAAGCGACACACTTATCTATTGATCCCTATGTTTATGGTCAGAGAGGCTGGAATGATGCTGTTTACCTAGATGGAAATTATCTATCAACTTATGCTAAAGATAATCCAGAATCAGAAGATATAGCGGAGACCTTTCAAGCATATATTGCTGTTAAATATTTTCCTGAAAGAATAACAAGTTCATTAAGAGATACAATTCTTTCAATATGTTTAAATAGGTTTAAATATTTCGACTCGTTAAATTTAGATTTATCTATATATGAATAAACTTTTATATTTTTAGGTATGACCAAAACAACCAATACATTTAAATCATTTCTTAGAAATAATGTAGTCCAAGCAATTGTAATTATTCTAAGTGTACTATTATCATTTTATCTTGAACAAAGAAGACAAGTTAATATTACAAAACAGGAAAAAAACTATTTACTAACTGATCTAACTAAAACATTGGAAGGTGATATCAACCAAATAGAAATCATCCTTGAAGGTTTGGATAAATCAGACAAGAACTTGATTAAACTTTTAGACGATATTAATAATAATCACACACTACTAACTGATCGTGAGGTAGCAGAAATACTTCTTCAAATTCAAATTGGAACTTCTTTTTTTCCTCAAGATGGTATTTTTAATCAGTTAATTGCAAATGGTACATTTAACCTCATAGAAAATGAGGAGTTAAAGTCAATTCTTTTGAATATGTATACTCATAAAAAGGAAAGAAACTATGCAACATCAACAGAGATAGATAACTTCAATTTGCTCTGGAGACGACAAATCATGGGTAATTTTAGAATACAATTTAATTATAACTCTTACGATGGTGAAATCTATGGCCAGCAAGAACTAACTAGATTTAGATTCAATAAACAGTATTATCTTTCAAATGAATTATATGGAGCATTATCTCAGTCCAGAATATATGTGGGGATGTATACTAGATTCCTAAATGATCAAAAGAATGAGTATCAAACTGCGCTTGCACTTTCAAAGACAGAAATTGGTAAAGATTAATTTATTTATACTTCTCATATAAGTTAAATTATTATAAATTTGCATTCTCTGCGAAAGTAGCTCAGCTGGTAGAGCATCACCTTGCCAAGGTGAGGGTCGCGGGTTCGAATCCCGTCTTTCGCTCAACGCTCGAGTGGTGGAATTGGTAGACACGTTGGACTTAAAATCCAATGAGCAGTAATGTTCGTGCGGGTTCAAGTCCCGCCTCGAGTACTTAAGAAAATCGTAACGGGCTTTATAATAGTTTGTTACGGTTTTTTTATTACACATTTGGCAACATATTGGCAACAAAACCCAAAAAAATTCTGGTAACAATAAGATTTACACCCCCGGGGTCATTTTAAAAATCAATTTTAAGATTCAGCTCTTCAAGAAGATTATAGACCCTCTTGTCTTTAACAGTTATCTTATTTTTATTGATTCTAGGTTTTATACCTAGCTTATCCTCAAAAGATTTAACTAAGTGTTTGTGAATAGACAGAAATAAATCTAGTAGTTATCCTTCATTTTGAGAACTATTTTATCCAGAGCTAAATTTCCTATACTTCCAATATGGGAATGGTTAACTGTTTTAGGAAACTTTATTTCACCTGTGCTTAAATTACTTTTTAATTCAAGATATGCATCTCTAAAAGGTATACCTTTTAAAACCATCTCGTTTATTAACTCTACACTGAAAATATTTTCATAATTTGACTGTTCCAGTATTTTTTTATTTACACTAACTTTAGATAAGCAGTAAGATAAAATTTGGATACATTCTTTTATGTCATTAACTGCATTAATAATTTTACCTTTATTTAGCTGAAAATCCCTATGATATCCACTTGGAAGGTTAGTTGATGACAAAGATGCAGAATTTGATAGATTTTGAATACTATTACATTTTCCTCTTATTATCTCAAAAACATCAGGATTCTTTTTATGTGGCATTATACTAGATCCTGTTGTAATATTTTCAGGAAATGAAATAAATTGAAACTCATCTCCAGAATATAAGCATATATCCATAGAAATTTTTGATAAAGTAAAGGCGATATTTCCTAAAGTATCGAATGTATTTTTTTCAATTTTATTTCTACTAATCTGACATGCAAGTGAATTATATTTCAATGTTTTAAAATTTAAATCATTTGTTGTAAAATCTCTGTCAATATTAAAAGATGTTCCATACCCAGCAGCACTCCCTAATGTATTTTGATTAATTATTTCAATTGTACTATTAAGGCTAATAACATCATCAATTAATATTTCAGCATAAGCTGAAAACCACAAACCAAAAGACGAAGGCATTGCAGCTCTCATATGAGTATATCCAGGCATAATAATATTTTTATTTTTCTTGGCAAGATTAATTAATAGTCCAAATAAAGATTTTACTTCTGTTTTGATAAAATTTAATTCATCTATTAGGTATAACTGAATTGAGACAAGGACTTGATCATTCCTTGACCTTGCAGTGTGAATTTTTTTTCCAATATCACCTAGTTTGTCTGTTAGTATATATTCAATCTTTGAGTGCATATCTTCAAATTCCTTCTCAATTTTTATTTCTCCAGCTTCAGCTTGGCTTAGTATTTCATTAAGAATGTTTATTATTTTATCACATTCAATCTCTGACAAAAGATTTGATCTGTATAACATTTTTGCATGCGAAATTGAAGCTTTTACATCATATTTAATTAGGTACAAATCATTTAACCTATCGTCACCTACTGTGAATTCAATTATTTTTTCATTAACTGAGTTATTTTTATCCCATAGTTTCATATTATATTATTTTATTTAAAAGATTTTTATAAACTTCAATCCCATCTAGTAATTCATCAACATATATATATTCGTCTGCACTATGAGATCTTTTTGAATTTCCAGGACCAATTTTTACAGATGGGAAATCAAGCAAAGCCTGATCCGATAATGTTGGAGATCCATAGGATTCTATTCCAAGTAAATTTGCAGACTTTATAATTTTATGATCTGGACTAATAAATGATGGTCCAAGATCCAAAGATCTGGCCTTTATTTGACATGGACATTGTTTAACAAAGAAATCATTGATTTCATTAATATCATAAAGTTCATTAATTCTTACATCAACAACAATATCAACTTCAGAAGGTATTACATTATGTTGAAATCCAGCATTTATTTGAGTTACTGTTGTTTTAACTGGTCCTAATAATTTAGAAACTCTATCGAATTTTAGTTGATTAAACCAATTAAGTATTTTGGGGAGTTTTTCAATAGCATTATCTTTATTTTCATGAGCAGCATGACCTGGTTTACCTTTTATTTTTGCATCAAATACAATTAGACCTCTTTCTGCAATAGATAACTTCATTAGTGTAGGCTCTCCGATAATTGCAAAATCAATTTTAGGTAATTTTTCTAGAATACATTTGATTCCATTAGCTCCAGCAATTTCCTCCTCAGCTGTACAAGCAATAATAAAATTATAGTTCATTTTTTGACTTAAATAAATGCTTTTAAAAAGGTAGAGGAGAGACACAAGTGCACCTCCCGCATCGTTACTCCCTAGTCCGAATATCTTTCCATCCTTTTCAATTGGA
>FUFK010065200.1_pt1 | contig 10294 bp, 5 predicted proteins | sample 1021851 | NCBI WGS metagenome assembly FUFK01 (sample SAMEA51879418, study PRJEB19060) | metagenome
TATAAAATTCTTTTTATACCAGGTGTTGCTATTATTTTGCATGGAGCTACATAGTCTTTTACACCGTTTTCATCTGCTACAGTTAAGTGGCCTTTTAATAAAAAACACATGTGAAGAGTTTTATGTATTGCGCCTATAACAACACATCCNTTAAACATAGTCATTTCTCTAACATATACACCATCCATAAAAAAATGTTGTATAGGTACGTTAGGATTATCATTTACTATAGGTTTTTCTTTTGTACCTGCTATTATATTATTATCGTCAGCTATAGCTTTTAAATCTTGTTCTAACTTAGTTATAGTAGTTTTAAAATCTTTAGTTAATCCGTTTTTAAATATTTTTATTTCTTTCAATACTTGCTACGATTTTGTAAAATATGCGTACTCAAGCGATATTGTTTCTGAACTAGAAGATATAGCGTTTATTACCCCGCTGTTTATTACGTTCATAAAAACAAATTCTTCTGGTGTAAGCACCGAAAGCGATGTACTACCTAGTTTAAGAACAATAGCAGCAGTAGCGGTAGTTGAAAAATCTCCTTGTTTACCAGTATGTCTTACATATAAAAAATGATTACCTGCTGATCCAGCTGGTTTTATTACAGTATCAGAACCACCGTTTGCTTCAATAGCTACTACAGACATCCCTTTAATTTCAGGTCCTATCGCTATAGCATCTGTTACTGCAAAGGTAAAAGCCGTGTCAGATGTAGCATCTGTNCTTGTAAGTCTTAATGTTGGTGTTAATGTTGCCATGTTTATTTATTTTATTATTAATTGTTTACTTGTATATAGTTACACTTTTTGTTTATTATTTACTACTTTCAAATATTTCGGTACTTACTTGATATAACTCCGCTTGTGTAGTAGANGTATTTCGCATTTTTACTTCTGCGTAATAACCAACAACAGANGCCATGTTTACTGCATTGTCTTTGCTAAATAATATAAAATGGCTTGTTGTTACAGTGTTGTCTGCTAAATCTGTAGTTATTTCTATAACATTTGTAGTAAAATTAACGCTAGCAACAGCGCCTATTTCTACTATATTATTACTAGTTCCTCCACTTATATTAGATGTAAAACCTCCAGTTCCAGTGGTTGTAGTAGAAACATAGTAAGCCGTATCGCCTACTTGTATGTTAGGATTTAATCCTGATCCATTTGCAAATGTTAGTGTAAGTGTTGCCATACTATGATACTGTTAAAAAGTCGTCTACAGGTAATTGTAGTACAACATCTTCTTTACCTAATTGTTGTACAAAAACATAGCCAACTATAAGAGCATTTGCGCCACTTAATACTAGTTTAACATGTTCTAAAGAAGCTACTGTACCTCCATTATCTGTTTTATCTATATTGGTTACTGTAAAATCTCGTAAAAAACCTCCATCGCCTATAGAAGTATCTATAACAACTTGATCATCACTACCGCCAGAAGCTAAAGGATTTATCTGCAAACTAAAAGCTATATAAACTCCATTGTCTTGCTGTCTACTATCTAAAACAAAATGATTGTCAGTAACAGTGCCTATAGCACCTAGTCTTCTTTTATTTATTCTAGTAAGAGGTTTTCCTTTTATTAATGCAGCTGCAGTAAAACCTGGTGATGATCCATGAAAGCTACTACCAGTTTGACTAGCTTTTATCTTTAGTATAGGATTTGCAAACTTAAATACAGTTAGTTCATTAGTAGAAGTAGGCACTGAACTTCCTAGCGTGCTACTGCTAGTAACGCTAAATTTAAACTCGTCGCTAGTAGCAACATTTGGAAAATCAACTTTAACAGCTGCCTTACCATTTGCTCCTATAGTAAAATCTTTGCTAAAAACAAAATCTGCGCCTGTAACTTGCCTACCTGTTAAAGTTCCTGTTGTATCTGGTACTCCTTGAAATCTAGCTATAGCAGCTCTTGTTGGCGTATTATAATGATCTACTATTGACTCTCCGTCAAAGCCAGAGTCAAGTCTTTCTATTTTCATAGATTCTATTTTAGAAGTTATTGATGTAGTGCTTTTTCTAAGCATAGGCACTAATAATATACCTCTATTTTTTAATATTTCTGTAGCGTTTGTTGCTGCAGTACCATCTGCTTGTAAAGCATCTTCATCTCTATAATCTGGCGCTGTATAATGTGCTACTATAGTTACAGTTTTTGCTAATTTATTACTATCAAAATTAGAAGGTGTTTCAACAAACCTCCATCTATTAGCATAATCTTTATTAGTATTTCCATTAGGTACTTTAGAAAAATCTAATAAATTTTCAGCTTGATTAGGATATGTAGATAATATTCTTTTTTTAACTAAAGTTCTACCTCCTGCAGCAAAATGAAAACCAGAGTTTGCTGTAAATACTACGGTAAAAACCTCGTGCTCTACGCCAGTAGCTAAACTGCCAGATAATGGTTTATATCTCATAGCAGTTGTATCGCCAGGTAAATCTGTCCAAGTGCCAACAGCTAAGCTATCAGCTATAGAATTAACACCTGATAAACTAGCATTTTCAGTTAAAGTAGCTGTTCCTAAATTAGCATAACTAACTGCATTTCTTATATAAGGATTAAACGTAGTTTTAGGTAAATATACGTTAACGTTTATAGGTACTGTTTTATCTACTGCTGGCATATCTTATATTTTAATCAAAATGAACATTAAGTGTTAAGTCGCTAGCTGGCATAGTTCCTTGAAAAGTAAACGTAGCTATAACATTGTCACCACTTTGAGATAAAACTACATTTAAAACACCAGGACTAGTAAATATACCTCCTGATCCAGTTAAGGTAGTTGTACTTCCATCGTCGCTANCACTAGCACNGTTTATAGTTAAGTCATTACTTGTACCTGCTGCAAAAACTGCATAACCAGGATCAGGCGTTATTGTTATAGTTTTAGTAAATGATTGATCTTGTATCGTTGCTCCTGCAGTTATTGTTGTTGATATTGAAGTCATAGTAAGGTTTGATAAAGCATTACTAGCATCTTGTTGTACTGTTAANGTAAATGCGCCAGTTCCAGAATAACTTTCAGCAGAAGGAACGCCTATACCTTCAGTACTTTTCTCACTAGTATCTAAGTTTGATAAAGTTGTAGCTACTCCATATATATTATTAAACCACTTACCTTCTTTTTCTATAAATTCGAACACTTGTCCTTCTTGTTTGTTTGTGTCTATAGACTCACAATACCAACCAGCTTTAGCATCTATATTGTAATATTCGCCTTCTAGTGTTTCATCGTTTTCAACAACTTTAGCTTGACTACCTTCATAATTTAAAGTCATAAAACTTTTTACAGAACTAGGTGCATCGTTAAAAAGCATAGTTACATATGATTCATCAGCAGTACCATGCGAACCATAAAAAGTGTTGTATGCAGAATTAGTATGATGTTGCCACATACTACCATTTTTCCATGTATAATAATTATTATTTATACTAATGCCTTGCTCTGGATAATAAGATTTAAAACTTGTCCANCCTCCAGCTTTTTCACTCCATGTTATTGTGTCATATGAAGCAGTACCGTAAGAAACTCCGTCAACTCTTTTTTCTACAGTTAAATTATAGTCAAGTTTCTTTTCGTCATAAGTTCCTAAACATTTCCACAAATTAGAATCTTTTAATAAATCAGCAAAATAATCTGACATACCAACTTCTGATATTGGTGCCATACCATCACCTTTTATTTGCATAACAGCGCCTCTAGTTGCATCTGTAAAATAAACATTATTAGCATATGATGCAAACGACTCTGGATTAGTTGATATACCATATTCTCCTGGAAAAGGTATAGCTTGTCCTAATACATTAGTTGATGATATTAATTGTGGATTACCATCAGCATTAAATAAAGCATCTTTATTAGAAGCTAAAACTTTTAAAACTCTATCTTCNCAAAGAGTTAATAAATCACCGTTTCTAGCATATATTTTNTGTATNCTACCATATTCTGGATTNANATCTTTTGTNATTTTTTCACCAGCTATAAATTGATTNAAGTTATTTANACCAGATTGAGAATTATATATACCTGAGTATATTAANCCATTTTTTCTTCTTTCTTCTCTATATCGCTCAGCTAACGTAGTAGAAGCTTTAACACCTTTACTTATGAAAGGTGCATTAAAATCATCTCTTATTCTGTTAGATTCAACACCATTACCAAATGCAATACAATTAAAATAAGGTAAGTGAGTTATTTGATTATGAGGACTAAATATACTATTAGNTCCACCGTTTATAGTGATAGCTGCTTGAGACGCAGAAGCTGAACTAGCTACAACAACTTGAACTATACCTCCATATGTAGTTGTAACGTCTAATATTTTTCCAGCGGCAAAAGTTCTTTCAAGNTTCGGTGTAACNTTTAAAGTTTGACCTGCTGTAAACTTAGTTATAGTATAGGTGGTATCTCCATCTATAAAAGTAGATCCTATAGGCAATAGCATCTCGTTTGTTTCTTCTGTTATTTCTATAGGATAAGAAGGCGAAGCTTCAAAATAAATATCTAAGTCAGTAGACTCTTTTGGCTCTGTTTCAAAAACAGCTGGATCATCTGTTGAAAGTTTTTCATCTGTATTATCAGCAAACGTAGGCTCAAGTATTTGTAATGTAAGAGAGTTGCTACCATCAGGAGCAAGACCAGCGTAGTTAAAAGGTTCTACCTCATTACTTCCGTTGTGCAAAACATTGCCACCAACCCCGCCTGCTACTGTTACTATAGCATCGCCGTCTGCATCAACTGCATTAACTAATGGATGAAACTGACTATCTGTTTCAGTATTTTCATCTACCCAGCCAAATCCTACTTTTGCACCTGTATCTACATTAGCAAACTCTATAGTATATCTAACTCTTTTATTAGCATTATCATCATAGTCGTTGTCGCTAGGATCTCCTTCAAAGTTTCTAATACCTGTTTGCTCTTGAACAGATATTATTTCATATATTTCTCCACTAGTATCTTCTTGCCAAGAAAATTTAGTACCTACAGTTAACAAAGCTTCAGTAAACTCCCACTCATGACTCATTTCATCATTACCGATTATATTAACACTATCTTGGTTTCCTTTGTTTCTAATACCAAATCTAGATAAGTGCATTACATTGTGATAAGGTTTAGAATATATATCTGTAGGATAATTATCTGCACCACCATTATTAACGCCAGTTCTACCGTTTTTACCAGACTTATCATACGTACTATGATCATCTCCAGAATATAATATTCTTACATTATCATTTATTCTATCCCAACCATACTCGTCCATAAAAAAAGTTGTTCCTCCTATATCATATTGATTAACTAACGCTGCTCCTTGATTTTTTTTATGCACACCTCTACCAGCGCTTCCAACAGCAGCCATTTCATTATCTATAGCCCACTTTCCTTTCAAACCTTGAAAATAATTTTTTCTTCTAGACTCTCTTTCGTCAAGTATGTTTTGATGTAATGGTAGTATATTATTATCTAAAGGACTCATTATATATTTACCATTACCAGTTTCGTTAGCATATGTTCTGGAAGCGTCAGCTTGCCATTCGCTATCAGANNGATCTATACTATCAAAAGGATAATAATAATGTGTATTGTCAGGTGGTGAGCCTCCTTCTATATTAGATGTAGGAACATCTTTATCATCATATTGATTATGAAAATTTATTCCAAAAGAAGAAAAATGTATAGGTCTGGTATGTTTTATAAGATACTTATCACCAGTTGTTTCATTTAAAACTTTGTCTTGTAAAACTTTATCTTTTCTTATTTTAACAAAAAACCTACCATCAAATTCTGGTCTATTTTCTACTTCATGTTTGCTAAAAGAAATATTGTGATTAACAGGCGAACTTTCTGTGCCTAAAAAATCTATTGCTGAATCAAATATACTATCTATAGTAAAAGTATAAAAGTGATCAACAGGATCATTTGCAGTATCATCTTTAGCAACTTTAGTTACTTTATATAATCCAGAACTAGAAACTCCATTATCAGTTATAAACTTAACATGAAGTTTATTTTCTGCTGCTAATGATATAAGTGAAGATATATCTGTTGANGTTATTCCGTATTTAGATTCTATAGCTCGAGCATCTAAACTAAACTCTTGTTTATTAAGAGTAGGATAACCAGGCGCATGACTTTGGTGTGTTGTAGCTGTGGCATAGTTACTAGCACTAGTACTAACAGTATCTCCAAGATTAAGTCTATTTATTTTTATAAAATCTGGAGCTTCATTAGAAATATCTAATATTTTATATCTAGCTTTTTCTTTTACAGCTGTTTTACTACCTGCGCCTTTTTTTAATATTAAATAAGTATCTTCATCAACCTTGTTTCTTTCAGAAGAAGGAAAACTAATCCAACANTTANCATCNTCAGCATCATACCACCTGTCCATAGCTAAATTATTGTATTGATCAGATGTTTCTTTTATATAATACTTATAGTGAGATGCCCAAGATGGTGGCTGCGTTTTAATATTAACACTTAATATATTTTGTCTATCTGAAAACTCTTTTCCAATNTTTAAAGAACCTGTTNCTTTNTCTGTTAAAACAGGTGTTTGTCTACCATACTTATCACAATAAACAACACCTATTTGATATGTTCTAATAGATTTAGCACTTTTTTTAGGTTTTCCTTCAAAAGAAGTTCCTGCAGGAATAGTATATGGTATGCTTAAGCTATTGTTAGAAAAAGGAAGTTGAGCTATATTTATAAAAGAGTTATAATCTTCTTCAACAGTAATATCTATGTCTTTAGGAGTAAAACCAAATTCAAACTCTGGTTTTATTAAACCATCTATATTAGAAACATTATAATTTTGAAGATAATTAGCATAAACTATTCTATTACCTATTATTTCTTGAGCTTTAGCTTTTCTTGGTACATTGTCAAAAGGTCTAATAAGTTGGTTAGAAGGTAATACAGCATGTATTAATTCTGATTTTATTTCAAACTCTCCTCTTTTATCTNCATATTCAGCGATGCTTAAATCTGGCCATACTAGCTCTAAGCCTTCAGATTTACCATCTTGCCTATTAATTGTTTTTACAGTNTATACATTAGGTGAGCTTTCGTCTTTATATAAAATATCAACAGCAACTATATCTCTAGGTCTATGATCTATATTTGGCAAATAATCTTTTATTTTTAAACCTCTTAACTCGTTTTTCATACCTAAATTATGTCCTTCTTTAGCAGAGTAGTTATATAAACTAGGTATAAATGCTAATTCTGAAAATGGAGAAAAAGGNGAATATTCACCATCAGCATACTTATATCTATAAGCAAATCTTACAAACTTAAATTCAAATATAGGATCTGGTAACTTTAAAGCAAAATTCCAATTAGTTGCACCTGTTGGAGTATCTTCTGCTATAGACTGCACTTCTAAGTCAAAAGTATCTTGAAGTGTATTTGGACTAGTTACTGCGCCATTAGTTCCGCTTCCTAAAACTTTAAAGCTAACTGTAGAATCAGTTATTATGGTAGGGTTGTCAGGAGTATTTTTTGTAGCTAAAATAACATCACCTTCTCTCCAATCTAAGTTAGTTGTAAAAGTTATTGATATTGTTTCTCCTATTTTTAAAAGTGTTGTACCGCTACTAACAAGAGCTGTGTTAACAGCACTTGATATAGCATTTGATACNCCAGTNGAAGTATTTTTTCTATCAAATCTTACAGCTGTCATTTCTAAAGTAGGAGGAGTTATAGGTGCTTTTTTAATAACTGTTATATGTTCNTCNTCTACATAAACAGGTATTGTATTAGCAGCATTTGTAACNCACTCTATATCTTCAAACGTGTCTAGCTCAGCGTAAAGTCTTGTATGATAAGTTCTATTACTACCGTCATTATTAGTATTAAGCGGACTAGGTAGTTGAGCAGAACCACCTGTTCCAGCNAANCTTCTTGATATNCTTATTTTTTTAGGTTCATTTTCATCATCTGTAAAAAATAAAAAATCATCTAATATATTTATACCAGTTATCTTAGTATCATCTCTAAAATTTAAAACTCTTTCTGCTGTAAATCTAACTTTTATTGCAGTTGATGAGCCATCATGAGCTGGAATATTATCTTCTAAAAATATTTTAGTTGAAGACTCAGTTGTAGAACCTGAGTCATTAGCAAAAGTATGTTTTACTTTTGATTGATAAACAACACTACTTATAGTTATAGATGCTGTCATACCTTTTCTAACGCCTTGATTGTTAGAAACTGTTATAACATTACCTTCGCTTACGTTTTGACTAGTTGTTGTATTAACTTCATAAATATCATTAAAAACATATTTATAAGTATCATTAGATATATTATATTCTAATATATAATCTGAAGATATTGCTAAATGGTTGGTATCAGAAAAAGCATCTTCTGCTACAAACCACAAACCATCATGTATTAAAGAATATATTTTATCGTTTTTTTCGTCAGCTATAGAACCAACGCATATAGCATTAGTTATAAAATTATGACTAGTACTAGAAGAGGTTGGAGCTGTAGAANTAGCNGNAGTNTTTTCTGTNTTACCTTTNANNTTNTGNACNNTACCAACNTCAGAACCNTCAGAAGTAGCTATNTCTATATTATTTGCATCTCTATATTCTCCAGGTGGAACAAGTCTTTCATCAAGATCTTTGTTCATACGTGCCTTAGAGAACGTACGTTTTAATTCTGGCATTTATTAATGTTTTATCCATTTAGAACCACCTCTCATAATTTGAGCTAGTTCTTCAATCTTAATGTTTGATAATCTTATTTTTGCTTTTCTAGTTTCAGCAAATCTTTCTTTTTTAATAGTAGCTAGCATAGGATGTGGTTGCGCTTGCGCNGANAAACATCCATATAAAATATGTTTATACATAGCTTCTTCTGCAAANTTATGTACTATAGCAGNNCCAGATGGAACACCNCCAANATCAGCAGCATTCATACCATCGCTAATATAATCTAAAACTAATGTTCTACCAGAAAGAGTAGAGCCAAAATGAATTTTACCGTTAGCATAATCTATAAAATAACTACCATTTATTTGAGCGTGCTCAGGTTCTATACCATAACGCTCATCTCTCATNTGTTTNTAATCATCATCGTTATAATCATCTTGTTGNTTTTCGTTTGGTGTTGCTGCTTTAAAATTAGCCATTGTTTCTGAAGAAGTATCACTATCTAAAGCATTTGCTTCAGACGCACCAAACGTAAAGTCATTATTTGCGTCTTGTCCTATATCTAAAGGATTAGAAACATGTCTAGCAGGATATAATACGTGTTTAATACCAGCACTATCGCTATAAGATAATTTTACATGATTAACAAAATCTCTGGGTAAAATTAACTGTAACGTATTAGGAACTGTTATTTCTTGTGATTTTATAGAACGAAAAACGTCATAGTTAAATTCTTGCAAAGCTCTACCTGCGTGAAAACTAACATCGCTTGATCTAACATTTTCACATATCTTACCTACACCAACATATGTAGCCATAAAAGTTTTAACAACTTCTTCAAGTGTTAAAAACTGATAGTCTCCATGTAATGCTGCGGTGCTGTAATAATTGCTATCATGAGTACCTGGTATTGCTATTCCCATATCTATTGTTTTCTAATTTGCATTTCGTTTAAATCTTTTTGTGCGAAAGTTTGCGCTAAGCCTGGTTTATTAAGCACTATACCAGCTAGTTCTAATATTTTAGTAACTAGATTTGTTTCTTCAGAGTCGTGCATATCAAAATCAGTAGTTGTTGAAGCGTTATACAAAGCTTTACCATTAACTACTGTATAACCAAAAACTACATCTGCAGGTTTAGTTACTTTTTCACATGTAACATCAGTGCCTGTTACTTGCCCGCTACTATTATAAACTTCTATATCTTCTCCATTTGTTACGCTGTCACAATATACAGGATTATTTGTAAGAAAACCTAGATGTCTTGCAGAACCAATAATATCTAAAACTTCATTTCTAGGTAGTTTTTCGCATTCACGACCACCTACAATAATTTTATTTATCATGTAATTTGCTGGAAATGTTGTACCGTCAGTTACGGTTGCTATAGAAGTATGATGACCTATTTTTTCATCAAGAAGCAACATTAAATCTTCTTCGTTTGTTACGCCAGGTTGTTCTGGTTCTATTCGCGATCTTTGATTTATGTCGTAGAAGTATTGTTCGAATATTTCTAACTGTGCTTGATTGGCAAGCAAGTTAAATTCTTGAGGCGTAATATAACCTCTTTGTTCTTTGTTAGCTATTGCTAAAACTCTTTGATATACTGTATTTGC
>FUFK010072994.1_pt1 | contig 10294 bp, 7 predicted proteins | sample 1021851 | NCBI WGS metagenome assembly FUFK01 (sample SAMEA51879418, study PRJEB19060) | metagenome
ATGACAAAAGATCTAGCAATTTTAATTGATAAAAATCAAAAGTATTTAACCACAAATCAATTTTTAGATGCTATTGATGGAAATCTTAAGAAGAAATTAAACTAAAAACTACTATCTCTCCAACCACCTTTGTTTTGCATAATCTCACCAGGGATTGATAATATTGAGAATAATGTATCTGCATCACCCGTTGGACCAGCAACGTTTGCAAATAGTTTATCTGCAAATATCACCAACTCAGATAAAATACCTTTTCTTACAAACGCGCAAGCATTTGCTCCTGGATTATTAACGTCAGCTGGTGCTGAAGGTAATTTTAATTTTGCCGAATTATTATAACCACACTCATCATCCGATACACAAATAAATGCAGATCCTTGAGCACATCTATCTACACCNCTGTCTGGTGGTTGGTAAATAGGAAAATATACTTGGCCTTTNAATAAAGTTGGTGACGCAGATGCTTTTCTAAATGTTTTAGGCAAATAAAAATTATTACTTTCATCCTGACCTAATTTAATTACCCAAGCCTGCTTACCTTCAATACATTTTGAAAAATCAGTTGCACCAGTTACATTTTTACAATGAGCAGCATTGTCAATACCGGGTGCAGCATTAGCACCTTGGTGAGCTAATTGGAAAAATGTTGTATTATCACCTCTTGGAACTTTACCACCTCCACCAAGATTTAAATGTTTAAAATATGGATAGTCAGGGTCNGTTATNCCATACATAATATTATCCATATTTGGTTCTCTACCACCAAGATCTGTGAAATTTCCTGTGGCTCCAAATAACATTAATTGATTTGTATTCACTCCTATTCCTGCATCCATTGCAAAATATGAGTAACGTGCATTATCTGTGTTCGCATCTAATCTAAACAATGTTGTTTGATCGAAAAGTGCTGCAGAATTTCTTGTGGAATTTGTTAAATTTATCTTAGTAATTTTACCCTCTAAATCGTTTATATATACAAGAGCTCCTCTCCATGGAATACCAAAAGCAGTGTCAGGAGTAATAACAACTGGAGCTGCGGGNATTGCATTAACTATATCACTTCCGTTTTCAGTAGCAGTNTTAGTNCCTCCNACCATTATACCATCTGGTGTTGTNTCAACAATTGTAATTGGACCTCCATTTTCTTCAGCNGCATAAATTCTTCCAGGTTTATCTCTTTCATCTAAATGNAGATCTACTAAAAATATAGCAGAGCCTGCACAAGTATCATTTTTACTCATTCCTCCGCCCATAATTGCAACATATCTGTCCTCATTAATACCACCCCCATCTACTGAAGGTATTCTGACTATTCTTGGTGTAGACCATGTCTCACCTAATTGTGAATAATCATATTCAGTTGGAAGACCTGTTGCACCTTTGCAAGATGTAGAAATACTAAACTGATTTGTCTCTTTATCTGCTCCTTCTACGTGTGCAATTCTATTAGCATTGATGGTTAATTTTCGATCAAATTTTACTTTTAATAGACCGCCCGACATTCTTGCATCTGCAATACCTAGAGGTGTCATCAAGCCTGTTACGTTGTCTCTTTGTTGTGCGCTTAAAACACCGTCATCAATTTTTGTATTATCATCAATATCTAATGTGATATTAGCAAAATGAAAGGTGTCACTCGTGTAACAAGAGCTTGTACCTTCATCTCTATATGCTGGATCAGTAGCAGTCAAATCATCACTATCTACACATGCTGCAATTGCATCTTGTTCTACACAATCAACTACAGCATCATCAAGACTATTGCATACTTCATTACCATCTGCATCTTTATCTGCATCTCTTGCTGTCTGATAATTTGCATATGCTTTAATACCTTCTTCCGATTGAAGAAAAGATGAAAAGCCTGAATTATAAGGTTCTTCTGTTATATTTCCCTCGTAATCAGCTATTAGAATTTTTTTATTTATTTGATCGTTAAAAATAGAAAACATATGAATAGGACCGCTACTATCTGCAATAATTGGATTAGTAATATCAAGAACAGAGAAGCCTGCACCGCCTCTTCCATAAGGGACAAACAATATTGTTCGCCACTGTTTGCCTGTCTCATTACCTAGTGCATCGTACCCTTCAATTAATGCATCATGAACAACTGGAGAACCATCAACACCAAATACTGGGTTTGTACCACCAGCGGGAGCTGTAATTGCAATTGGTTTTCCATCAGCATCCAACTTTGGATTTCCATCAGCATCTAACACATAAGATATTACAGCATCAATATTACCATCATATCCTTTATTAATAACTTGAGGTAATAATGCTGCAATAAAAGGTGGAATGAAACCCCATTCTTCTTCTCCAGTCTCTGCATTAATTGCATGGAGTACTCCACTGTTAGAGCCAGCGTAAATTATATTCCTTCTTTGTGAATGTTTTGACATGAAGCCCTGATAATTATTTGTACTTCTATGATAGGCCTCTTCATTTCTATTTGAAAAATCTAAACTTGCATCTGGTGGTCCAACTTCAATTAATTGTGAGTGATAAATATCTCCCATAACGTGATCCCTAACCTGAGTTACAATACAATCACCATTATAATCAAAATAATCTCTTCCTCTCATAAAATTAACTAAACCTTTAATATCATCATCATTACCATTTACTCCAACCGATGCGCACGATGAGGAAGCATGATGATAATCAGGTACTTCATATCCTAATTCATCCATTAAACTCTTTATTGATGACATAAAGTCAGGATGAAAATTGTCCCAATTACCTATATAAGTTTTACCAGGCATCGCAGTCCATAAATTTCTATCATCGTCTGTTCCGGTTTCTGATGCTTGACCTTTTATCTCTTTAGCAGCACTCCAGTTTCCTGGCGTACTTAGCTCATGGTCAACTGTTCCATCAGAGTTAAGTTTTTTTCTTAATAAAGTTCCTTGCCATTCACCATATTGTTCGTATGCAAATTGTGCTTGATATAGTGAACCCCCCTCTTGAATTGTTGCAGTAATTGACGGCGCTGTAAATGCAAGTTTATCCGCAATTATTTGTCTAATTTTACTAGTTAATTCAGTTTTTAATTGTTCAGGAGTATCTGCGATTATTGTTGGTTCACAATCTTCTTCTCCAGCAGTTGCACAAGATCCTATTCTTGCTAAGTCATCAAATAAATTCATAGAACCACCTCTGATACCTCCTCCATAGGCAACAAATAAAGTTTTGATACCTTTTTTTCTTAATGCATCTATTCGATTAGCAGTTTCACCTCCTTGACCTCGAACACCGGTGTTTCTCATTGCACCATCACCGATAACAATTATATAGTTAAGTTGACATTTAGAGTCTGGATCAAAAACTTTACCACCCGCTGTCTCATCTTCAAAATATTGCACTGCTATGTCTGAAAAAGCCTGTGAATCGGTTCCCCAAGCAAGACCAAGCGGTTCTAGAACCGCCATAATTTGACTTGCACCTCTAGAACTAATTCCAACATTTAGACAAGAGTCACTATTACAAAGTGTACTTGTTCCATTTGGATGTGATGCTGTCTGGGTTCCAGTGTTTACCTGATTTGTTACTGAACTAGTAATATTACCTTCGTCATCTTCGGTAGTTGTAGTTACCTGCGATGAATTAAATCCTGACCAACCTCTATAATATGAACAATCAGAATTTCTATGACAATAAGCTCCACCTCTAGCAGAGTTTTTTCCTCCACCACTTTCACCTGCATTCCAGTGACCAAATCCAAAATGAGCTCCTGTAGTTAAAGTTGTATCATTTACAATTGCATTAATTGCTTGTTTTACTCCATCCCACCTTCTTATTCTTGGTCCTCCCATTTGATCTTGCCAAGTGTCATTTCTTTGAGCTTCAACAAATTTGGAACCATCGAATACATCGACATAACCTCTACTAGTAGCTGACAAAATTCTTGTTTCATTATTACTATCACCAAATGTATTTGTTACACTTACACCCCATACTCTTGAAAATCTAACATCGTCAGCATCAATTTCGCCTGCAGCCCCTGTGTTTGCGAGTGTTGAATTTAGTCCTGTGCCAACACTTGTAATTACATTATATGTAGTATCTGCTCCTGTACCACTTAATTCTAATTTTTGAAGAGAATGATTTATATGTGAGCCAACATAAAGTATATTGCTGTTATCTGGTGAAACAGCAACTGTTGTAGCATATGCCATTTCACTAGTTAGATCTGGAGACTCGGCTCGATCAATTCTTCTAACTTCTGCACCTAATGCCAAAGCACCATTTGCTGCTGCTAAACTTCGTCCTTGAATACTTCCGTCTCNCCTATCAGTTATGTAAACAATAGTACCTTCATTGTTTACTGACATTCTTTGCATTGAACTCAAAAGACCTCTGCCGAAAGTTTGTAAATTACAAGCCATTGTGGTTAGATTACAAGATTGAAAGAAACCACCTCGTCTTATTCTTCCTCCAGAAAAAAGGTAAGGAGTGCCATCAATAATTTTTACATCTATGTCATAAACCCAAGCTCCTCTAGTTTGGTTACCAAGTGCAAATATGCATTCAGATCCATCCTCAGTAAAACCATAAATCATGTTCCTGTCACGCCTCTCTCTATTTATGACGAAAAACACATTTTCATTACTGATGTCTCTAGTAGTAAGGTTCTCAACAAAATGTAATCCAGCGTTCCTTCTGATATTTCTACTCATTGTAGAATTTGCACCTACATCATACATATTTGTACAGCCTGCTGCTGGAGTTCTTCGTATAGGTGTGAAAGTAGTATCAAAAGCACCTGCTGCTGTATATCTTACAACACCTCTTGCTCTTCTGCCGTTTTGATTAATTAAAATTCTATCTTGAGAGTCGTAAACAGCTCTAGGTGCTGGTCCTAATCCATCATTACCTATCCATGTATTCATGCTTGCTGAACTATCAACAAGAAATAATATATTCGCAGCAACCTCGCCGTCTCCAGCTCCAGGTGGAACTGGTTTAGCATACAAATTATTGCTTGAAGTAATTAATAAAATAATAAATATAAATTTTAAAAGTTTCATTTTTTAACTCGACGTATTAATTATATTTTCATCTACGGTATAATCAAACATTTCAGCATTGGTTATTTCTAAATATTCAAATTTTTGATTTCCAACATTTGTTTTACTGTAAGTAATAATTAAATTTCCGACATCTAAGCTTACATATCCTGTCCATGTTTTATTTGTAACATTTTGACCTGGATCATTAATAAAATTTTTCGTAAATTCATAAATTAAATTATTATTATCTTGGTCTGCGTTTACTAAATTAATGCCCGCTATTTTTGATTGATAAACTATAACTTCTAAGTCTGTTTCCTTTAAATCTGAACCATCGCAAAAATCTGCAGCATAATCTTCATACAGCGCAGAATTATTTTCCCCAAATACATCTTGATTATAATCTGCTAAAAAATCAAATGTTGATGAAGCACTTTTTACATTTGAACCAATTGGTACATTTAATAGTTGGCAAGCAAATGAACTATTAATTGTAAGAAATATAAATATTAAATAAAAGAATATTTTTTTCACAATACAAATTTAAATTATTGAAAAAATTTTTCAACATAGATTATAAAAAATTTATTAATAAAACTGTTCAATGTGAGATGATAGCTATTGTTTCTAGAGGAATTAATATCTCAGGATTCGAGGCGTTACCTAATATTCCGCAAGCATATATTCTATAAGCTGTTCCTTGCCTTTGTGTAGTTGTTGAAGTCTTCTTTAAGCTCATTCCTGTAGATTTATAAGTAGATGATCCGGCATTAACTGAGAAATANTCATATCTAAATCTTTCCATTCTAGCTCTCTCTCTTTCAATTTCAACGGGTGTACCAAAATCTGGTGAAGTTGCAAAAATTGGTTCTATCACATCAAAAAAATTAACATCTTGTATATGCTCAACTACTTCAAAATCATCTGCTCTACTTAAATTTCTAAAACTTCTATAACAAGGAGTAGTTTGATCTAAATTAGAAATATCGTCTGATACATTTGTTGGTATTGATCTTATGTCTTCATTTCTACTTGGAGGATTTGTATCAAGCATTGGACCCATCATTTTATTAACTAATGATTTTTCCGCCTCTAGAAGTGCATGCTCTGCAATATAAAAAGCTTGCTGATATTCATCGCTACTATTATTACTTTGATGATCAGAAGACGAAACTACCACTAATCCGCCGCCCATTAAAGACATCACTAAAAGCAAGACTAAAGACAAAATTAAAGTAAAACCTTTTTCGTTTTTATGTTTCATTTAAACAAATCTCCACCAATATTTCTTGTATTAACTGTAACGATAACTGAATCTCTTAAATACCTGTCAGTAAATCCTTTTGTTCTGTCGTCTAATCCAGTAATAAATCTTTTTTTGCTATCTGGTGCTTCTTTTTTAAAAAAGTTTTCCTTAGATCTAAAGGTAAGTCTGACATCAACACCATTAATATCAAACAACCGATCTCTTATCCCAGTTAATTCTGGAGCAGGATAATTTCCACTGGTGTCTTGAATTATCAATCCTTTGTTATCAAAAGGAATAAACTCCATGTCTTCTACGTGATCTCTAATCAATTCTCTATCAACACACTCAGGACAATTTTTTATCCAAGAACCTGCTGCAGGAAAGACACAAGGTGTTTTGCCTTCTTCGCGAGCTTGAGACCAGCTTTCAATAGTTTTATAAACTGCGTATCTACTATCATTTGGTTCAATAATACTATCTGCAAAATATGTAATTCTATATCTTTTATAAGGTTGCAATAAATGATTTTGATTAAAGTCCTCATAAACAATCTGAATTTGATCGCAGCATAAATCGTCACCATAAATTTTATGATCAGTATTTGTTGTAGAATTATCAAATCCGAGTTTATTTTTTCTAATTACTAGTGGATTATGACTATCATCTTCGTCAAGAAAACCATTATCAAAAGCTAAATAACTTATTTTAGGTAGAGCCATACCTGGTTCATCACATCCATCTGCATCTGTATCAGCTGCAAATTTTGCAATTGTTTGGGTACCCGCATAATATCTAAAGCCTGCCATTCTTATATCCCTCATCAACATTGATACTAGGTCTCTGCTAGATCTGCTAATTTTTGCTTTTTCACTTACTTGGTTATAGGTTTGGTTAACAATGCTATAAGTTGTAAACATAGCTGCCATTATTATTGTGGTAATTACAATACCAATTAAAATTTCAACAAGTGTTAACCCCTTAATGTTTTTAGAATATTTTTGTTTATTATGCATAATCAATCTTTATTTTTGCCTAAGACCTTATAATCTGATTGAAAATATAAATATTTTCTTTTTCTTCCCTCGTTTAAGTTTATTTGAACTCTACCAATATAAAGTTCCTCATCCTGGATACTTGTGTTTTGCAAGCAGCCAGAAACTGGAAACCTGCAAATCTTATAAACTCTAAAATTTCTTGTTTCTTTAACTCCCTTACACCTTAAATAATTTTTGTTATTTAATAGAGCTTGCCATTTTCTCATTTTCATAGCATGAGTGTTCTCCTCAGTTGTTCCATAAATTTTACCTGTATCAGCAGAGCCAGACCCGGTAGTTGCACTACATACGTCAGCATTAAATTGATTAGCCATCAGATAATTTGAGAAATTTGAGTGAGTATCCGTTGAAGATTTACGACTTCCTATAACATCTTCAGCAACTAAATTTGTCATAAAATTTGCTTTAGTCCTCTCTCCAGATGTTTGCATTGATTGCACAGAATAATTTGTCATTTGCAAAATAGCTACAAAACCGATGCCTATTATTGCAGTTGATACAAGTGCTTCAAGAAGTGAAAGTCCTAAAATATTTTTTTTATTTAAATTCATCTACTAAACCAGTTTGTACCACTCCATTGACTTTTTGAAAAGTTGCCAAATCTTGACCACTCAACGGTATTAAGATATTTGATTGATTTTGGTGAAGGATCCGCTTTTTCGTTTTCACCCGAACCAAAAGTTACAGGGCAAGTGTATCCAGGACTTTCTCTTCTGCAAATATAAATAAAACCACGAGGCAATGAAGCATCGCTTAAGAGTGGTCCATTTGCTTCGTAGTATTTTCCGCCTCGAGAAAAGCATACCGCGCCTGTTCCTGCGCCACTACTTTCTGAAGATCCTACCATATCCATAGCAGTGTCGCCATCATCNGTGCCTGTTCCGCCTGTTCCACTACCTTCAATAAAAGTAGTCGTAACATCTTCAAAGCTTACTGAGGTAACAAAATTTCTAATACTTGCATCAGCATTCGCTGTGTCTGTATCCCAATAATCAGTATCTAATGAGCATCTGCTAGTAACGTTATCAGGGAAATCTTGATTCCAAGGATCATCTCCATCATTTATTTTTGATGCAAGTGTGTCCATTGTCATGCCCTTAGTGGTGACTGTAAGATTGTCACCTGAGTTTGCAAATATTACTTGTACATAACCAAATGTACCTCTTTCAGTTTGAACATGTATATTCTTTATAATAGATTGAATTTTTGTAACTGCTAATCTAACTTCTCTTTCTTTAGACCATGATTGAAATTTAGGATAAGCTGAAGCTGATAAAATACCAACTAACACTATTACGACAATAAGTTCTAAAAGATTAAAACCCTTAATGTTCTTTTCCAGCGTTTGCATCTATTTTTCCTGCTTTGACTAATTCCTCTAAAGACTTAGCCATGGTAATCATACCATCTTTGACAGCAGTTTGCATAATGCTTGGGATTTGATGAATTTTTGCTTCTCTTATTAAGTTTTGAATTGGAGCTGTACACTTCATCACTTCAAAAGCACCACAACGTCCTTGGCCGTCTTTAGTTTTTAAAAGTCTTTGTGTAACTACCATTTTTAATGATGTTGAAATTTGTGCTCTAATTTGAGCTTGTTGTTCAGGTGGAAAAACATCAATAATTCTATTTATTGTATTGGGTGCACCACTTGTGTGCAAAGTTCCAAATACTAAGTGACCTGTTTCAGCAGCTGTTAAAGCAAGTCCAACAGTTTCTAAATCTCTCATCTCACCAACTAAAATAACATCTGGATCTTCTCGTAATGCAGCTTTTAATGCACTTGCAAAAGTTTGTGTTTGTTTTCCAACTTCTCTGTGAGAGACAATNCTTTTTATATCTTTATGAATAAATTCAACAGGATCTTCAACTGTAATAATATTTGCAGTTCTTGTTTTATTTATTTCATTTACAATCGCAGCAAGTGTTGTAGATTTTCCTGATCCAGTAGGACCAGTTACTAAAACTAAACCTTTGTGCATATCAATAATATCATAAAGAGCTGGGGGTAAATCAAATTGGCCCATCTCAGGTATTACGCTCTCTACTCTTCTTAATACTGCTGCTGGACCATTAATAGTTTTATAAAAGTTAGCTCTAAATCTTAATCCGCTCAATGTAACAGACGAGTCTAACTCATGAGTATCATTAAACTTTTTCATTTCTACTTCATTACAATTTGTTGAAATAAGATCTTGTAGATCTTGTGCTTTAACCATTACTTCTTGAACTTTATGAATTTCACCTGTTTGTCTATAAGCTAAAGGCCAGCCACTTCTAATATGAAAATCTGAAATTTTTTTATTATTTTTTGCGAGTTCTTCTAATTTTTCAAACATTGTAATAATATTATCTTAATTCCTTAAAATTTTCCAGACACTTCTAGGTTNGTAAAATACTCAGAACTGTTCTCTAAGCTTTGATTTGAGTTAATTTTAAAGTCCAAACCGTGTATATTTTTTGAATAGCTCAAATTGGTTTGGTGGGCATTGATCGGATCATAATTTAATGCAAATTGATTGTCTTCTTCTTTAGAGCGACTAAATTTTATTATAAAAGTATCCGTACTAAATCCAGGAGCTTCACTAGTGTCATTTAATCTTATTATTCTCTGGTATTCAGTTGATACTGTAAAACCATTTAAGTGAATTGCTTCAAAACCAATTGAGGTCTTTAGATTTTGCCTTGAAAATGGTGAATGTATAGTTTCTTTATTGACATGAGTTCCACCCTGATAAACATATTTATAATCAACATCTGATGTTAAATCATATAATATCTCTATTCCACCCATTGGCTGGACTGTTCCTTGATCAGTTTCAATGATATCGGTTTCAAATAGAAATCCAGCTGCCAGCTCCCCGCTAGTAAATGTGTCCTCTTTATATATTACGTCTCTAGCTGGTAGCCCTGAGGCTTTAGCTAAGAAATCTGTAAATTCTGATAATCTTGTTACTCCATATGTAAGTTTACCT
>FUFK010057917.1_pt1 | contig 10293 bp, 12 predicted proteins | sample 1021851 | NCBI WGS metagenome assembly FUFK01 (sample SAMEA51879418, study PRJEB19060) | metagenome
TTCCTTTTCATAGAATTATGTGGTCGGCAAATGAAAATTTGTTTAAAGACTATGGTGAAGATTATAAGTATGATTTATTTTTCTCTGGTGTAACTAGACCAGAACAAACGGAAAACTTGAGAGAAAGAATTCTTTCTGACATGTCTAAACTTTCCAAATACAATTTGTCTGTTAATATTAGATCACATAGAACAAACTATTCTGGAACAATATTCTCTCCAGAAGATTATGCAAAAAGATTAGCGTCATCAAAGATATGTTTTATTACAACTGGGCCTGCTGANTTAGTAGGAACTCGTTACTTTGAAGTGATGGCAGGTAATCGAAGTTTGATATTGTGTAATAGAATGGCAACTAATGTATATGAAGACATATTGATAGATGAATATAATTGTGTTATGTTTTCTGATGAAGATGAGTTTTTTGACAAAGCAATTTATTATCTAGAAAATGAAAACAAAAGAATGGAAATTGTAAATAATGCTCATGAACATTTTGTTAGTACACAATCATGGAAGACTAGAGCAAATCAANTTAAAAATATAATTGGAGGTTATATTAATGTTTGATCTTTCTAAAAAAGTAGCACTAATAACAGGGGGTGCAGGTCTTTTAGGGGAGATGCATGCTGAAGCAATTGTTGAATGTGGTGGAGAAGTTATAATAGGGGATTTGGATCTTAAACTTGCTCAAAAAACATGCTATAGGATTAATTCAAAATATTCTGGTAAAGCAACTCCAATACGTTTGAACGTTCTTGATAAAGATGCTATCAGAAATGTTATTCTACTTCATCCAAATATAAATGTATTAATCAATAATGCTGCTATAGATCCTAAAGTCAAAGGTTCTGTTGGCCCTTCTGGAGATTTTGAGACTCTTAGTGAAAGTGATTGGAATTTATCTGTTGATGTAATACTTAAAGGAACTTTTCTTTGCTCTCAAATGTTTTGTCCACACTTTGAAAAGAATGGTGGTGGTATTGTAATTAATATTTCTTCAGTTATGGGTGTGATTGCACCTAATCAAAGTATTTACGGTGAGTTTAAAAAACCAATCACGTACACCACTGCAAAACATGGTGTTATTGGTATGACAAAATACTTAGCAACATACTATGCTAAATCGAACATCAGAGTTAATTGCATATCACCTGGTGGAGTGTATACAGATCAGTCTGATGAATTTGTAGATAAGTTAACTAACTTAATACCTATGGGAAGAATGGCAAAGAAAGATGAATATAAGGGATCTATTGCATTTCTTTGTTCTGATTCTAGTTCTTATATGACAGGACATAATTTAATTGTTGATGGTGGTATGACAGTATGGTAAATTCTATTTTAATAACAGTTAGGACATCATCAACTAGACTTCCAAGAAAAGCAATTTTAGATATTAATGGTAAACCAACAATACAATATCTAATAGAAAACATAAAGAAAAGTAAACTAGCAAATAAAATTATATTATGCACAAGTGAAGAACCTGATGATGATATACTTTGTCAAATAGCAACTGATTGTGGTATAGATTACTATAGAGGATCTCTGAAAGATAAGTTAGTTAGATGGATGGAAGCTTGTAAGGAATATAATATTGATTTCTTTGTCAATGTTGATGGTGATGATTTATTTTTTGATTATAATTTAGCTGATCTTGTTATTGAACAACATAATGAACATCCATGTGATTTTATAGATGGTAATGGTCTTTATAATGATGTCTATGGAGTTAGCACAAAGGCACTAAAAAAAGTTTGTGATATTAAAGATACTGATGATACAGAGTATATAAGACTTTATTTTACTGAGACAAATTTATTTGATGTTAAAAAGATAAACAATATTCCAGAAAAATATATTAAAAGAAAAGTAAGAATGACTTTGGATTATAAAGAAGATTTTGAATTCTTTAAAACAGTAATCGAAGGTGTGTTGCCGAATGAACTAACTCTTGACAACATCAACAATTTTCTCTATAATAATCCTAGTATTGCAAATATAAATTATTTTCTTGACGAAGAATGGAAATCAAATCAAGAGAAAATAAAAAACTTTAAAGTTAAGCAACATGATTGATAACAAAAAAATTAGAGATTTGGTAAAAGATGTATTCAAAAGTAATGATGAATACAGTTTAACTCAAAAGTTTGAAGAAGAGTTTTGTGAAAAGTTTGGAGTAAAATATGCAGTGTCAATTAACTCAGCAACTTCTGGACTCCATGCTGCATTAGCAGCTGCTGGTGTTGGTGACGGTGATGAAGTCATTCAACCCTCTGTCACAGTGGTCATGGATTCTTATGCAACTCTCTATCTAGGTGCGACTCCTGTATATGTTGACATTAATCCTGACACATGGAATATTGATGCTGAACAAATTGAGAAGAGTATTACAGATAAAACAAAAGCAATCATCGTTGTATCTTTATATGGATTACCTGTTGATATTGATCCAATAATGGACATTGCTAGGAAACATAACATTACTGTTATAGATGATTCTGCTGAAACTGTTCTATCTAAGTATAAAGATGGATATTCTGGAACTTGTGCTGATATTGGTGTGTTTAGTTTTGAGAAAACAAAACATATTACATCGGGTAGTGAAGGTGGAATGGTTGTTACCAATTCAGAAACTCTTGCTGAAAAAATTAGAAAGTTTGGTGGTATAGGATACAAAAATCTTACAGCAACTGCTGGTAGAACTAGTCTAGCATCATCTGTTTTCCAAAATCCAAACTATGAAAGATTTGATAGTATAGGATATAATTATAGAATGAATTTAATCACAGCTGCTTGTGGTCTTGCTAACTTTGAAATAATAGATGAAATAATAGATAAAAGAAAAAAAATTGGTTCTATGTTTCTTGAAGCAGTTGCCGATTGTTCATGGATAAAAACTCAAAAAGTTTATGATTATTGTGAGCATAGTTATTATACTTTTGCTTTTCTTTTTGAACACAATGATATCAATTGGGAAGAATTTTATGACACATACATAAAAATGGGTGGAGATGGATTCTATGCTTGTTGGAAAAATCCTTACCTTGAACCTTCTTTAAAAGAAAAATTTACTGATGTATCTTGTCCAATAGCTGAAGACTATCAGAAAAAACTAATGTGTTTTAAAACTAACTATAGAGATCTTGAGTTAGCACAAAAGAAGGTTGATATTTTAAATGATCTTATCAATGTAATTGGGAGAAATTAATTATGTACATCATAGCAGAGATTGGAATAAATCATAATGGTTCAATGGATCATGCTAAAAAGTTGATACGTCAAGCATATGATTCAAAGTGTCATGCGGTAAAATTTCAAAAGAGAGATCCTGATGTTTGTGTTCCAGAAAACCAAAAGTCTGTAGTTAGGGAAACACCTTGGGGAACCATGACATACTTGGAATATAAATGGAAGATTGAATTTAACGCAGAACAATATAAAGAACTTCGTGATTACACAAAAAATCTTGGAATGGATTTTATAGTTTCTTGTTGGGATAAAGAAAGNATAAAGGTNATTGANGATAACGTTGATGTTGATTATCATAAGGTTGCCTCTGCATTNGTTACTGATGAAGAATTTTTAAAAGACCTTGTTGATACAGGAAAACCAATTATTCTTTCTACGGGAATGTCTACTCAGGAAGAAATAGATCAAGCTATAGATATTCTTTATCCTAATCTTAAATATATTCTTGCTTGTACTAGTACATATCCATCCAATGTTGATGAATTAAATTTAAGATATATTGTAAAATTACAAAATGATTACCCACAATTTAAAATTGGTTTTTCAAATCATTATAGTGGATTTGATGCAAGTCTTGGAGCAGTTGCTCTTGGTGCTGAATGTATAGAATTTCATATTACAGATGATCGAGCATCTTACGGAACAGACCAATCAGCTTCGATTGAAAATAGTTTTAAACTTGTTGAGGGTATGAATATTATGGAGAGGATGTTAGGTAATGGTATTAAGAAAGTTTATGATAGTGAATTACCAATTAAGAAAAAGTTGAGGAAAGTATGAGTTGGACTTCATCATTTGATTATGAAAATCAAAATAAGAGATATTGTTTTGATATTGATGGTACAATTTGCACCAATACTTGGGGTGAATATGAGGATGCCAAACCATTTTTTGATAGGATAAAAATCATCAATGAGTTATATGAAAAAGGAAATCATATAACTTATCTTACTGCAAGAGGTATGGGTAGATGTGATGGTAATGTTGCATGTGCATACAGCATGTGGTATACTCTCACATATAATCAACTTAATGATTGGGGATGTGAGTTTCATCAATTAATTTTGGGAAAACCTCATGCTGATCATTACATAGATGATAAAGGAATTTTTGATAAAAACTTTTTTAAATGAATTATAATTTAACAGCTTCCCAGAAAATTTTTGAAGCAATTGATCCTCCCTCAGANTATTATATTGAATTAGATGATCTTTTGAAAGGAAAATACACAAACAAGTTTGAAGGGTTTTTAGTAATAAAAAATGTTTTTTCTCATGAAATTATTGATTCTTTAAGAAACGAATATTTTTCACTTTTTAATGGGGACTATGAATATGACGATAATGAATGGACTCATGTTAAGAAATCAAAATTATCTCATGGTGTAGGTTTACATCCATCTACTGCATTCGTACGTTCAAAATCATTTCATAATTTTATTGAGTCAAGTATTTTAAAAGAATTATCATCTGCTTTACTACATTCAGATGAATCTGTTTTATGTCCACGAGCTATCTTGAGAAGTTTTTCTCATTTTAGTTCTAGATGTACTTTAGCTCATCGTGATGTAGATTACTTCTCTTCATTAGATGATACCAAAGTAGTTACCACTTGGATTCCACTTGGGCCTGCTGATGATCATCACGGACAACTTATATACCTAAAAGATTCTCATAAAAATATTTCAACAATATCAAAATTGGTTAAGGATGATAAAACAATTACCAGTGATTTAAAAAGTTTAGCAGATCGTCTTGGGACTACTTGGTACATGCCAACTTTATCTAAAGGAGATATTATGGTTCATTGTTTAAATACTGTCCACGCATCATTTGATACTAATAATATTATTCCTAGATTGTCATGTGATTTACGATTTGCACCATCTATTGAATATCTTGATCCTAGATGGTCTACTCATTGGAGAGGTGATGATGGGTTATAAATTTTTAGATTTTGGTCAAGTAATTAATGATCAACTTGAAAAATCTTTGATTGAAGTTTTACGTTCTGGATTTTGGTCTACTGGCCCACAATCAAAACTTCTTGAGGAAAGTCTTTCAAAAATTTATCAACGTCCTTGTGTAACCACTTCAAGTGGTGGAACTGCATTACAGACAGTGAGTTTGTTATTTCCTCAAATTAAAAAAATAGCAGTTCAATCAAATACCTATTTTGCTAGTTGTTTACCTTGGGTCACTGCTAACAAAGAGATTATTCTTCTTGGTTCTAATCAAAATCTATTGATGCCTGATATTAATATTGTTAAAGATGCTTTAGAGTATCAACCCGATGCTATTGTGCTTACTCATATTGGTGGATATCCTAATCCTGATATTCTTGAGATATCAAATTTATGTAAAGATAAAGGAGTGATTCTTATTGAGGATTGTGCACATTCACCTTTTGTAAGTATAGATCATCAATATGTTGGTACTTTTGGAGATGCAGCAATTCTATCTTTCTTCCCAACAAAACCTATACCAGCTGGTGAAGGTGGAGTTGTTATTCTCAAAGATTCTTTAAAAGCAGAACAAGCAAGTCGTTTACGTGATTATGGTAAATATCCTCTTGATGGATCTCTACATCATTCATTACCAGCACTTCCAAATGCGAGAATGAATGATTTCTCTGCAGCGATTGCTAATGTAATAATTAATAATTATGAATCAATCATTCAACATAAAGAAAAATTAGCAAACATCTATGACTCTGAGTTAAGTAATTACTCTTTTAAGAAGATTAATTATACTGGACATGATATTTCCCCATCATATTATAAGTATATTTCTTTTATCACAGATTCACCTACAAAAACTTCTCCTGTTTATGATCATGCAAATCAAATAAATTCAATTCTTGATGAAAATTCTTATCCATATACATTTGTAGGTGAGACTTTTTCTTGGGTTCCTCATGTCTGTTTACCAATCACACCATCAATGAATGAGGGNGATATATACAATATAATATCATCATCATTATGATTATGGAAGTTACTATTTTNGGAAGAGGTGAGTCTCTTAAAAAACTTGATAAATTTGAATCAGATTGTAGTGATGTGATTTTAGTTAATGAGTTTTGGAAAACATCTGGAAATCCTTGTGATTATTATAAAATACCTGAAATTTCTAAATTTATTACTGGAAAAGATATAACTCTTGTNGGCACACCTGCTATGGGNAGTGGGTTATCCATGACTCAAAANATTGAGTCNGAACANAANGTTAAACATAAATTCACTACAAATTTTGCTGTTGGTTCTGGTTCGGATAGAGATAGTTATCCTGTGGGTGGATGGGGTGTATTCCCTCAAGAATGCTTAGAAGACTACAAATATGCACATCTTAGTGGTGAATTAAAACAGGATGATGTTTATCCTGGTGTATGGAAATATGGATGTGTAAGAGGTTCCTTAGCCTGGGCTATTATGCTTGCTGTTGATTACTATAAGGCAGACAAGGTAACTATTTTTGGTCAGGATTTTTATGAAAAAGATTATCTAGTTCCACAAGATTATGACTATGAAACTGAAAGGAAGCAAACCCAATCAATTAAAAATGATTTCTCTCTATTGTTTAAATTCTTTAATAAAGTAGAGTTTGTATTACTCACTGTATCATCTTATAATCCTGATTTAGAAAATGTCACAATCTTATAAATCTGCAAAGAAATATCTTCCATATTTTTTTGATGTTACAACTAATTACTATTATAGTAATCCTAATAATAAACAAAAAATTCTTGATGGTGGTAATGAAATGAGACCATCAGTTAAAGAGGGAAAATATAAAATCTTTACCTTTGCTGACAGGCATAGGGAGAGAGAAACTAACATGAAAATATTTAAGAATAAAGTTGAAAAATATTCTATTATTGATGAGGTAAACGTATTCAATCTTTCTGATGTAGATCCAGAGTATATTAAACAAAATCAATCATTATTTGATGATGATAGAATCTTTCCTTGGGCAGCAAAAGCATATTTAATGTATAAGGGCCTTCAAGATTGTGATGATGGTGATGTTATTTTTTGGATTGATAGTGATGTTATAGATTTAAAGGAAGATGGTGTTGGGAATCTTTTTAATCTTGCAAACAATTCAGAGAAAGGAATTGTAGGATTTCATAGTGATTGGTGGTTAGAAAGATTGTTTACTAAGAGTGATCTATACAGACACTTTAATATTACTGATCCATCATATTGGAATACCAATCAAGCATATGGTGGTATCTTTTTGGTAAAGAAAAATGAATACACAGTCAAATTTTTTCAGCAATTATTTGACACATGGAGTATAATTAGATTGATGGATTATTCACCATCTCGTGGTCAAGAAAGTGTGCATTTTATCAAACACCAAAATGACCAGTCAATATTGTCTTTATTATACAAGATACATAATATAAAGACATTTCCCCTTCCATTATATGATCTATATAAAACAAATATTATTGGATTAGATAGTGGGTATTTTGAAGAAGGAGTAGTCCTTCCAATCATTTGGGAATCTTGTTGGCACGGTCTTTCATATAAACAAATGTGGATTAATTGTAATAGCAAGTTTGGTAAATCAGTATCACCCCCAGAATGTCTTTCAATGTCAACAGATAACTATGAATTATGAGTAAAAGTATTGTAACTGGTGGATGTGGATTTATAGGATCACATCTTGTAAAAAGATTAGCTAGTCTAGGACATGAGGTTATTGTTCTAGATAGAGTTAAACCAAAAGATCCATGCGAGGGTGTAACTTATTATCTTCAAGATATTTCAGAGGATTATTCAAAATACATTCATTTTTTTGAAAGCGTGAATAATGTTTTTCATTTAGCATCAGAGGTATCAATTCCTTACTGTGTTGAAAAACCAAACGAAAGTATGTTTAATAATATTGTTGCAAGCATGAATGTTTTAGAATGTGCTAGAGTACATAAAATTAATAAGTTTATATTATCATCTACATCTGCTGTATATGGAAACACCACATTTGTTCCTAGTTATGANACTCAACAAGTNCAGTGTTTNAANACGTATTCAATTTCAAAATATTCTGCAGAACAATTATGTCAAATGTATTATAATCTTTATGGTCTTAAAACTGTAATCTTTAGATACTTTAATGTTTATGGTGAAGGTCAACACAAAACAGGACAGTATGCTCCAGTGATGTCTATTTTTAAAAGGCAAAAAGATAACAAAGAACCATTAACAGTGGTTGAACCAGGATATCAAACTCGTGATTTTATTCATGTTGATGATATTGTACATGCAAATATCTTAGCTTCTCAAAAAGATCTTGATAACTATGGTGAAGTATTCAATGTTGGAACTGGAGAGGGAACCGATATTCAAACTATTGCGGATCTAATATCTGATTACCAAACTAGTATTCCTCAAAGGCCTGGTGAAGCGTTGCATTCTAGATCAAATACTGATAAAATAAAAGAAGTATTACAATGGAACTATAAAATTAAAGTGATTGATTGGATTAAAAGTAAATTTAATTAAGATTATGAATGTAAATTTATTCAACGAATCAAAAATCTCAGATAGAGAGGTGCAACTCATTATCGATGAGTATGGAGAAACTACTGCAGATAGATTTTTTAATGAGATAAACAAAATAGAAAATGGCATTCTAGTTGATCTCGGTGTTTGTGATGGATTTAGTTCTAGATTGATGCTAGAGAAGTGTTTAAAGAACAACAACCTGATAGCTGCGATTGATATAAACACTAGATTCACCTCTGATAACCCACATTGGAACTATATTAATTATGATTCCGCATATGTTGGAGAACATTGGGAAGATAAAAAAGTTGATCTTGTATTTTTTGATACTGTTCATGTCAAAGAACAGGTTTTAACTGAAACTTATTATTGGTGGGATCATATAAAAGAAGGTGGTCTTGCAATTTATCATGATACTAGTTGGCATGGATATCGACATCATGCTAGACATCGTGCTGCAGGTAAACAACCAGGAAGTAGTAGGCAAGGATTTGATAGATATGGTGGAATTGATTGGGATACACCAGACAGAGCAGTAGAAACATTTTTTAATGTTAATTTAAATCCTCCTGAAAGAGATATCAATAATAATAACTTTGTAGATATTTACGAAGATGAATATATTAAGGTTGAACAGAATTGGGCTTTTCTTGGATTAACAATAGTCAAAAAGAAAAAGCATTTTGATTACAAAGATAATCAAAATATAGATTGGGAACACGTTTTTGAACGTAGAAAATTTTTATTATCACATCTTTGATAAACAATGAAAAAAATTACAATTAATTTATCATTCTATAACCAGAATGATGTTCTTATAGAACAGATAAAATGTTGGAAATCATGGAAAAAAGAAATAAGAGATCAATTTTCTTTTTGTATAATAGATGATTGCAGTAAATTAAAAGCAACTGAAGTTTTATCTGATGTTGATTTGAGTGATATTGATCTATCCATTTACAGAGTCAAAGAAGATTTAAAATGGAATATAGCTGGAGTTAGAAATCTCTCAGGACAAGAATGTAAAACCGAGTGGATGGTAATATTAGATATGGATTGTTTTGTTCCAGAGGAAACTGCAATAGGAATGCTTACATTATCAGAAAAAGGTGGTAATAATGCGTATAAGTTTACTAGAAGAGTTGTAGAGAATACCTCACATCCAAAACATGGAGATCCACATCCTGCTATCTGTTTAATTCGTAAAGAGGATTACTGGAATGTTGGTGGTTGTGAGGAGGATTTAGTTGGTAGACATGGTTTTACAGATCCTTCTTTTTGGTATAGATCTCAGGGTAAAATAAATGTGCATATTACAAATTTACCTTTAGATTATTATGATGAAGCAGAGGTATTTGACTCTAATAAATTTAATTATCCAAACAGAGGGTTATTTGAAGAAAAGAAAAGAACTGGAAATTGGTCAACAGATTTTGTAAGATTTGAGTGGGAAAAGATATATGGATAAAAACAAAGCAGCATATAAATTAAAAGGTTTACCACCAGTTTATTGTATCAACTTAG
>FUFK010064499.1_pt1 | contig 10293 bp, 8 predicted proteins | sample 1021851 | NCBI WGS metagenome assembly FUFK01 (sample SAMEA51879418, study PRJEB19060) | metagenome
TAGTAGTCACAATATCATACGAACTGATAGACGACGCATAGGAGAACTAAGCTATGGCTGAAAGTTATCCTAGACGAAACCAAGCCAGAGGGCTTTGGAAAATTAACGACATCACTAAAAATATAAAAGACGAAGGAACTTATCCTCAAGCATATTCTAATAAAGGTTTTTTTGGTGGAGGATCAACTGGATCTAATGTCAATACAATTGATCAGATAATTATACAAAGTGCTGGGAATGCAACTGACTTTGGCGATTTAGCACAAGCTAAAAATGGCATGGCCTCTACTGGTACACCTACAAGAGCATTTTGGTTAGGTGGATATACTGGGGGTGGTTCTCCAAATATGACATCTCAAATTGATACCATAAACTTTGCAACAGCAGGAAACTGTTCAGATTTTGGAGATATGAGTGATCAAAGATATATGATGGGAACAGCAGGAAACGATACAAGAATATGTGCTGCTGGTGGATACGCATCACCTTCTTTTAAAAATGTAATAGATTTTATAACTCCTACAACTTTGGGTGATGCAACTGATTTTGGAGATTTAACGGGATCAAGATCAGATGTTGGAGGAACATCTAATGCAACAAGAGGTGTTTTTTTTGCAGGTGCACCAGGAACAAGTAATGTCATAGATTTTATACAATTTTCTACAACAGGTAACGCTGTAGATTTTGGTGATTTACCAACAGCGCTTAAATCTCCTACAGGTTCATCTACTTCTACAAAAGGTTTTATAAGTGGTGGAGGATCAGGAAGTTATCCAGCGGATACACCTGTAAACACAATATCTGAAATTACATTTGGTACGTTAGGAAATGCCACAGATTTTGGAGATTTAACAACTGCTAGAATTGTTCCTGCTGCAGTTTGTGATAATACGAAATCTGTAATCGCTGGTGGTTCAACAGATTCTAGTCAAGACTCAAGAAATACAAGTAACGTTATTGATTCATTTATAATGACCACACGAGGTAATGCTACAGATTTTGGTGATTTAAGTGTAGCTAGAAGAGTAGCGGGTGGTGCCTGTGGTGGTCACGGTGGTATAGAAAAATTTCAACCGAGAGCCCCGGAACTTTATTCACCAACAGGTAAAATTGTTAATGGTGACCTAGGATATATTTGTGGTGGAAATCAACCATCAGTATCTACTAGAATTGAATTTATACAAATACCTACTTTAGGTAATTCATCTGATTTCGGTGACTTAACACTTGCAAGAAGTAGTGCCTCTACCACTGGAAATCTAACTAGAGGTGTTAATGCTGGTGGATATACTCCAACACATTTTGATACAATAGATTATTTGAACCCAACTGAAAAAGGAAATTGTGCAGATTTTGGAAATTTAAGTAATAGTCGTTATGGGGCTTCAGCCGCGAGTAATGGCACTATAGCTGTTTTTATGGGAGGAGATTCTCCGGGCGACGATAATAGAATGGATAGTGTAACTATTGCAACAACAGGTAATGCAACTGATTTTGGAAATACAGTAGCTAATGTTTTTCAAGGGGCTAATAATATTAATAATACCACAAGAGGAATAGCAGCAGGGGGGTACACTGCTCCAGCAGGAGTGAACACCATTCAATATATTACTTTTTCATCTTTAGGAGATGCCACAGATTTTGGAGATTTAACTGTAGCAAGATATGATCCAGGTGGGGTTTCTAGTTCAACAAGAGGAGTGGCTGCAGGAGGAAAACAACCAAACAGCACCATGCACAACAACATAGATTATATAACTATCGCTTCAACTGGTAATGCGACCGATTTTGGAGATTTAACATCAGCTAGAGGAGTAGGTCCTAATGGAGCTAGTAATAAATTAAGAGGTGTGTTTGCCGGTGGTGACGATCCTAGTAAAGTTAATGTTATGGATTACATAACAATCGCTTCAACGGGTAATGCAGCAGATTATGGTGATTTATTATCAACTACGAGTTATGCTTCTGGTAGTTCCACAGGACACGGTGGACTTTCGTAAGATTCTATAGTATAAAAACTACAACATGATCATATACATGCAACAATATAAAGGAGAAAAATATGTCATCATCTAAAGATCTGGTAATCCAGAAACTATCAAACTCACCACTGGTTAAAAAAGAGTATAAACAAATGTTAACCAATATTAATGCTAGCCTACCAGCTATCAAACAATCAAGCTCAAATTTTTATAAATCACACTCACAGTTTATGGGTGTCATGTTAGATGTTACAGCAATCACACCTATCAGATCAGTTAAGCATACACTAGCTGAACTAGATAAAACTAGAATGGCTTTGGAGGAGGCACAGCTTAAAATGATGAAGAAAGATATAGAGCTTCGTCAAAAAGAAAAAAAGATGGCTGATGGAGATTACAAGGACGAGTTTGAAAGAGAACTACTTGATACAGAGATCTTAGAGATCAAGGTAAATATGAACAATATACAAAATTCAGTATCTGGAGCCATTAGGAAGATGAATTTCTTTACTAATCAATACAAGAGTATCTTGAAGAAGTTAGGTAAAGATGATATCACAGAGGAAGAGTACGAAAAAGAGGAGTCTAGATATCATGTGATGACCTGCATGAAACAGGCTCTGAATGCTGCCCGTGCTAGAGGTGGAGTCATTGACGAAGGAAACTTGATTTATCTCTTTGATATGGGTATAAACAGTGCTCAGGCACAAGCTGAAATTTATGCTTATTTGGAAATGGAAAATAAGTTAATGAAAGAAGGCAAAGCGCCTACCCACGAAATGACCATGCAATGGTTAGAAGCGTGCGCTGATAAATTCTCTGGTGATGCAGAAAAATTTGCAGAGCGAAGAGGATTCAAGCTATACGATGAAGAGTCGCTTAATACTAAACTTTTAGATAATAAGGAGAAACCAAATGGCAAACAAGATAGTTAAATACAAACTTACAGATGCAGGTACAATTCCAACATGGATAGATGATGGTGGATATTATCCTNATACTGAAGAAGTTATGATCGGTGCAACGGTTGATGGTTCAAGTGAAGTAGGACTTGGTGAACTTGCAAGTGANGCAGATGTAAAAACATATTTNGATAGTTATACATCTNCTTGGACTGANCAAGATTNTAGTTCTGATGATCCAAATGNAACTGTACCATTCGATCAAGCAGCTGCAGCCACATACGTCTGGTCTAAAAAGATAGGTTAGTAAATGGCTAACTACCCGCAACTCGATAACGCATCAGGCGTTTGGAACCTGCGTGAAGTCTATGACGCGGTAATGGGTGGGTATTGGCCAAGCGCAAAAAATAGATTATTTTATATGGGTGGATTACATGCTAATCCTTATATTGCCACTTCAACAATATCTACTTTCAACCCAACCTCTGGAGGCACAGCAGAACTTTTTGGTGATTTATCATCTGGTGATAAAGGAAATGCAGGTGCGAGTAATTTTGTAAGGGGTTTATCATTAGGAGGTGCTGATTGGCCAGCTCAAAATGAATTTAATGATATTTCATATATTACTTTAGCAACTTCGGGCAACGCAGCAGATTTTGGAGATTTAACAAATGCATCTCAAGGTCAGTCTGCAGGAAGTAATTCTACAAGAGCAATAAGAAATGGAGGAACACCTGGTCCATCATATTATAATACAATAGATTATGTTACTATTATGTCCACCGGTAATGCCACAGATTTTGGTGATCAAACGGTTAGCACAGATGGACATCATGGTGTTACAAGTCCAACAAGATGTGTGATGGGAGGAGGACGAAGTCCTGCTATTTTAAATACAATAGATTTTATAGAATTAGCAACAACTGGTAACGCAGTTGATTTTGGAGATTTAACCGCTACAAGATGGGCACCGCAAACGGCATCAAATTCTACTAGGGGAATTTTTATAGCTGGTGGACCTAGTGCAAATACTACCATACAATTTGTTACTATGGCTTCACAAGGAAACGCTATTAATTTTGGAGACTTAAGCACTGCACAAAGTAACGCAAGTATTGGAAATTCAGGTGTAGTAAGTAAAGGATTTATAACAGGTAATAATCCAGGTTCTGGTGTGGTACAAGGTGTAGAAGGTGTTTCTATAGTAAATGGTGGGACATCAACAGATTTTGGAGATTTAGCANTCTCACAGAGATATGGAGCAGTTTGTTCTGATGCNCACGGCGGACTAAACGACGGGTATCAAGGAACAAGACCANTACCATTTAACGAAGCTGGTGGAGATAGAGGTATTCTAGCAGGTGGTTATGTAAGTTCTAATCAAAATGAAATAGGTTTTATTACAATATCCTCTACAGGTAATGAAAATAATTTTGGAGATTTATCACAAGCTAGACGGGGTCTAGGTGGTCTAGGTAGTAAAACTAGAGCAATATTTGGTGGTGGTAATGGAGCGCCAGTTGCTACAGCCTCGGCTGTAATTGATTATGTAGAGTTTTCTACAAAAGGTAATGCCGCAGACTTTGGTGATTTAACGTCTGGTAGATTTACTTCAGGCGCTAATAATAATACTAGAGGTTTGTTTATGGCAGGTGCAACACCAACTAGAAAAAATATTATAGATTATATTACAATTGCAACTTTAGGAAATGCAGCAGATTTTGGTGATGCAACTATTTCAGTTTCACAGGGTGGAGCAACAGCATCTAATACAAGAGCGGTAAGAGGTGGTGGATCCACTCCTAGTTACACGAATGTTTTAGATTATGTAACAATTTCAACAATAGGTAATGCTACAGATTTTGGAGATTTAACTGTAACTAGAAATGAAGTTGGCGCTGTTGGTTCTAACACTAGAGGAGTATGGGGAGGCGGTGAAAATCCAAGTCCTGCTAATTCAAATGTTATGGATTATATAACNATCGCATCAACAGGAAACGCTACAGATTTTGGAGATCTGCTTGCTGGGAATCAAGGAATAAGTAGAAGTAATATGTCAAATAATTTAAGAGGTGTTTATGCTGGAGGTCTAGCTCCTTCTAACTCAAATGTTATGCAATATATTACAATTGCATCTACTGGAAATGCAGTAGACTATGGAGATTTAATAACTGCAAAACAAGGAGTTGCAACTGTAGGAAATGGTCAAGGAGGATTAGTAGGTGGCTAGGTCAACAACATTTAAATTAAACATAACTGTAGTTAATCCAGGTTCTGGAAATAAATANTACATAGATGGAATATTACAANCGTATATAACNTTGTTTCCTGGTTGCACATACGAGTGGAATCAAGATGATAGNTCTAATAGTGGACACCCTTTAAGATTTTCTGAAACACCGGATGGCACACATAATTCAGGATCGGAGTATACCACTGGAGTNACCACATCAGGAACACCTGGTTCTGCAACTGCATTTACAAAAATAGANGTTACAACTTCAACACCATATAGATTATATTATTATTGCACTCAACACTCTGGTATGGGTAATGAAGTTACTGTACAGCAAGCAGGTGGAAATACACGAGCTTATTACGCAGGTGCTTATCCATCTTTTTCAAATCAAATAGCAATGACGGATATGGCGTCATCTGGAAGTTTTTTTGATTTTGGAGATATAAGTTCAAGTAAATATGCTCTTGGTGGATTTGGAAATACTATTAAAGGTTGTTTATTTGGTGGCTCACCTGATGGAGGAACTACTCTTTCAAATGTTATAGATCAATTTTTCCCATTATCATCAGCACAAGTTTCTGACTTTGGAGATTTAACACAAGGACCTAATTATCCACTTGGACTATCAAATGACACAAGGGGTGTAAGATGTGGTGGTTATACGGGTCCAGGAACATATACTAATGTTATAGATTATGTGACTTTAGCCATAGCAGGTAACGCAACTGATTTTGGTGATTTAAGTGCTGGTAAAAATAGTATGGGTGGTGCATCATCAACTACAAGAGGAATTGTGGGTGGTGGTTATACAAGTTCAATAATAAACGTNATAGAATACATAACAATATTATCAACAGGTAACGCTACAGATTTTGGAGATTTAAGTGCTGCTAAAAATGGACTCTGTGCTGCTTCCTCATCAACAAGACTGATATTTGCTGGTGGTAAAACTCCTAGTATGATAAATGTTATGGAATATGTAACCATAGCCTCTACAGGTAATGTTACAGATTTTGGAGATTTAACTTCTGCTAGAGGTGATCAAAAACTAGCAGCATCAAATAAAACACTGGCTTTATTTGGTGGTGGTAGAACGCCTAGTGCTGTTGCAACTACTGATAGAGTTAATATAGCTTCAACAGGAAATGCAGCAAGTTATGGTGACATTCTTACTGCTGGAGGATATAATCAAAGTTCTAGTTCTACAGGTCATGGAGGTTTAGCATAATGTCTAACGCGGGAAAAGTTTGGGATATTAGAGAAGCTTATAAAAAACAAAGAGGTAATCAGTGGGACGCTGGTAATGGTAATAAAGCTTTAGTAGGTGGTGGATACACTCCAAGTAATACAAATAAAATTGAAACTTTTAATATAGCCGTAACAGGTAATGCTACAGATTTTGGTGATTTATTAGGAACTGTTGGTGAGGCTCAAGCCGGAGCTTCCCCTACTCGTGCTTTTTGGGCAAGAGGAGGATCTTCTGAACAAGTAAATTTTGAAGCAGGAGGAAACACTGCAAGTTTTATATCGCTTGGAATAACTCCTAGAACTAATGGAGCAGCAGGAGATAGCACTCGTTCTATGTTCATGGGTAATGGAGCACCTGCATTTGCAAATACAGTTGAGTTTATAACAACAGCAGGTAATGGATTTCAAGCAGATTTTGGAAATCTTTCAACCGGAACCGATAGAGGAGGTGCTTTATCAAGTCCTACAAGAACTTTATTTGCAGGAGGAGAAAAATCAGATGGAAATAATACAAACACTATTGATTTTTTTACAACAGCAACAACTGGTAATGCGACAGACTTTGGTGATTTAACTGTAGCAAATAGATATCTAGGTGGAGCAGGTTCAACCACTAGAGGTCTTTTTTTCAATCAATATTCAACCACTAGATTAAAAAGTATAGATGTTGTTCAAATTTCCTCAACAGGAAACGCAACAGACTTTGGCGATATGATAACTGCTATTGCTTCTGGAGGCACAACGTCAAGTAAAACAAGAGCGGTCCGTTGTGGTGGTTCTACACCAACCCTTCTAAACACAATGGAATTTGTAACAATAGCAACTGCCGGTAATGCTACAGATTTTGGTGATATGACCGAAGCTAAAAATGGTACTAACGCTTGTAGCAATGGCCATGGTGGATTAGATTTGGGAGTGTTACCACGTCCATCAGTAATGTATATGCCTGGATCAGGGAGAGGGTTTGTTCATGGCGGAACTCCAGGACCAATAGCAGTTATACAAAAAATAGAGATATCTACAGCAGGAGCGGCAAGTGATTTTGGTGACTTAACACAATCGGTAAGAGATGTTTCAGGTTGTGGAACTATTACAAGAATATTTTCTTTTGGTGGAGCAGCTCCAGCCGCTCCCTCTATGTCAAATGTAATTGGCAGTTATTCTCCCCTTTCAGAAGGTAATGAATCAGATTATGGAGATTTAAGTGTTGCAAGAGGAAACAATGCAGGAACAGCTAATAGAACAAGGGGATTATCTGCAGGAGGAGTTGACCCTGGAATGAGTGATGTAATAGATTATTTTTCTACCACATCAGCAGGTAATGCTACAGATTTTGGAAATCTTACAGTCGCTAGATGGGGAGTTGGTGGTTCTGCTTCTCCAACAAGAGCACTTTTTTCAGGCGGCTTTATAAACCCAGGTAGTTATAGTAATGTTATTGACTACGTAACAATTTCTTCCACAGGTGATGCTACAGATTTCGGAGATCTTACAACTTCACCATACCCATCAAATGCTACAGCAAGTTCTGATACTAGATCTTTAACTTTGGGAGGAGGAAACTCTTCTCCTGGATTCAGCAATGTTATAGACTATGTGACAATTGCCTCAACAGGAAATGCAACAGACTTTGGTGATTTGACAATAATTAAAGCGAAAGCTGTTGGTTTATCTACTAATGTAAGAGCTTTGTGCGCTACAGGTCAAACACCATCAACTAATCCTACAGCAGAAATAGATTTTGTTACAATTGCAACTACAGGTAATGCAACAGATTTTGGTGATGCCATAAGAGCAACAAAATATGGCGGAGGTGGTTCTGATAATCACGGGGGTTTACAGGAATAATAAAATAGTGTAGTATCCTACAAAATGAAAGAAGAATTATTACAGTTATTCCCAACACCTTTGTTGATCGTGCCATACGAACAACCGATTGATAAAGAACTAGCTTATTTAAAAACTATCAGTTATCGTAAACAACAACAGAATGGTAATTTTAGATCTGATGATTCNTANNTGTTACGNAACGAAGAGTTTAAAGATATAAAAAATTTTTTAGGAGANGCTATTAATAAATTTACAACAAANGTTTTAAANACAAAACAAAGGTTAGTTATTACACAATGTTGGGCTAACAGAAATCCAAAAGGATCTAAACATCACGAACATGTGCATCCAAATAGTATTATATCTGGTGTAATGTATTTTCAAATAAACGAAAAACTACCACCTATATCTTTTGCTAAAGATAGACAAGATGGTATGAAATTAGATCCTATAAAATATAACCATATGAATTCAGAATCATTTATGCTACCTTGCAAACCAGGTGAATTAATATTATTCCCATCTTCATTAAAACATAGCGTACCAACCAATCAAAGTGAAGAAGATAGAATAAGTATATCATTCAATACTTTTTGTATTGACGCTATTGGATCAGAACAATCACTAACTCATTTAGANATAAGGAGGTTAATGAATGAGCACAATTAAAAGTTATATATACGTAGGAAATCATATACCAAAAGAAGTGTGTGAGGCATTAATAGATGAATGCAATAAAAAAATATGGGAAAAACATAAATGGAATAATTATGCNTCNGGNGAAACANCATCAGAACCNACAAAAGAATTAGANGTAATGCCTTGNACTAAAGAACAACANGCAAAGATCACACCTTATCTTGTTGAAGCATTAAATAAATATCAAGAAAAACATAGTGTACCAGGAGAAAAGACTCAAGGACCATGGCTCAGTAAATTTAGTCCTATACGTTTTAATAGGTATCCTGTAGGCACCATGATGAGAGAACATTACGATCATATACACAGTATCTTTGATGGTCAAATGAAAGGGGTGCCTTTAGTATCTATTGTAGCCAACCTAAATGAGGACTATGAGGGCTCTGAATTCTATTGCAGAGGAGAGAAAATTGAGTTAAAAACAGGTGATATACTATTGTTTCCATCTAATTTTATGTATCCGCATGAGGTTAGAGAGACAACAAAAGGCACACGATACTCTTTTGTAAGCTGGGCCTTTTAATATATAATGAGGTTATATGTTACAAAAGATAGGTTTTCAGCCAGGGATCAACAAACAAATTACCCCTACAGGAGCAGAGGGTCAGTGGATCGACTGTGATAATGTTAGGTTTAGATATGGCACACCTGAAAAAATAGGTGGTTGGAAACAATTAGGAGAAAGTCATCTAACAGGGGCAGGACGTGGTTTACATCATTATGTAAACAGCTTAGGTAGAAAATACGCAATCATAGGCACAAACAGAATTTTATATGCATATTCAGGTGGTGTATTTTATGACATACATCCGATTAAATCTACAACAACGCTTACAAGTGCATTTACCACGACTAACGGATCAGCTGAAGTTACAATAACATTTAGTGGTGATCATGGTATTAGTGCATCTGATATTGTTTTGTTAGATAACTTTTCTACAATTACAAATTCTAATTTTGGTGCATCTGATTTTAATGATAAAAAATTTATGGTCACATCTGTGCCGACAGCTACGACAATCACTATTACAATGCCATCAAATGAATCTGGATCTGGTGCAACCACATCAGGTGGAATACGAGTTCAACACTATTATACCGTAGGTCCCGCTGTACAAGCAAAAGGTTTTGGTTGGTCTTTAGGAACTTGGGGTGGTGAAGAAGTAGGAGCATTTACTACAACATTATCTGGTGCAATTAATGACACACAAACAACAGGTATTACGTTGGCAGATCCATCACAATTTCCAAGTTCAGGTACAAACTTTGTATTAATAGGCACAGAGGAAATATCTTATACAGGTATTAATTCATCTAACGAATTAACTGGTGTAATAAGAGGTGTGAGAAATACAACAGCAGCATCTCATGGCGCTGGAGATACAATGACTAG
>FUFK010747821.1_pt1 | contig 10293 bp, 13 predicted proteins | sample 1021851 | NCBI WGS metagenome assembly FUFK01 (sample SAMEA51879418, study PRJEB19060) | metagenome
GCACCATTTTCTTTAAATTTTTTTGCAAAAATTGATATTTTTTTAGGATCCAAATCTTTTCTTTGACCTAAAAAATTATTAGGGTTGGTCCCATCTTTCTTTTTATACTGAGAAGTATAGCCACCTTTTGGTTTTGTCGTTATAAACCCATTTAATTTAAACCCAAATGGAACTTTAAGTTTTTGAATTTCATCTAAATTATTCTCATAATTTTCAGGTGAAACACATGCTAGAATTATTCCTATGCAATTCTCAGTAATTATTGCATTAATTTCAGAAACTTTTTCACCACTTGGTAATGAGTTTCCTTCAGAAATATGAACTCCCACCAAGTATGGTTTATTAAATTTTTTAGTTGCTTTAATTCCACATTTAATTTCTTTGATACTACTCCAGACATCAAAATAGAAAAAATCAACATAAGGGTTAAGTATTTCTGCTAATTCCGAATGGTCTTTAACAATATCCTCTTCACTTCTCTTGTCTTCTTCATAGGTTAGATTTTGAGGTGGAAGTCCACCTGCAATTTTAACATTAGGATTATTTGATTTAGCTTTTTGTGCAATTTCACAGGCTTTTTGATTTAAGTATTTAAATTGATCTTCTAAACCATTTTCTTTTAACCTTTTTCTTCGAGTAGTAAAAGTTGTAGTGACAATTACATCAGCTCCAGATTTTATAAAATCGTTGTGAATATTAAGTATTAAGTTGTGGTATTTTTCATCGACTAAAGCATTAGCACTCCACAAGGTTCCTTTAGGTTTCATTCCTCTAGCCAACAATTCTTGACCCATTCCACCATCTAAAATTTTTGTCGTTTTGAAAAAATCTTTATTCATTTCATCCTCACTTTTTTAGTGCTTAAGCGATATGCAGGTGCACAATATAGTTCAACTACCTTGCTAATTTGATCTGTAGGGAATTTCCATTTTAGCAGTTTATGCCCGCAATAGGATCAAATCGGCAAATAGTCTTATATAATATTNTTAAANTTTGTAAANTATTTNTTAAAAATTATTTTAGCATTGAAAGAAAACGATCTTCTTTCCTCTTCGATATTAAATGGATAGGCTGTATGCATTAAGTAATTTGGAAATATTAAAAGATCACCTGTTTTTGGTATCAAATTAAAAATACTTTTAGAAAGAAAAGCTTTTTGTCCATTGATAAAATCAATTGTTCCATTGGTTTTAATTTTTTTATTTTTAACATTTTTATTTTTTGTCATATATTTAGGAATTTTCAAATAACCAACTCCTGATAAGTCACCTTCATGATAATGTATAGGGTTATACTCATTTTTGTATTGACTAACGACCCATAAGTTTAAAATTTTAATTTCTTTAATTTTTTTAACATTTTCTTTCATAAGAAAAATTTTAATATTTTTTATTAATTCTTTTTCCAAATATTTTTTTATAAAATTTTTTGATATTTGAACTTCTTTTCTAATTTGACTTGCTAGTTTTGGACTATAATCATTCGATTTTGAGAAAATTTTCGTATCAACTTCCATGTTAAGTTTTTCTAAAAATTTTCTAGAAATTTTAGATTTTCCTATTGAAGGTCCAAATGGTTTAAAATTTTTCATGAATGATTAAATATATTAAAAAATAATTAATTCAACTTATGCTATAAGTGTTATGCCCATTCTTATAGCGACAAAAATTACCAAACATGCAGTCAACAGAGCTAATATTTTGTTTGAAAGAAATTTTATATTTAAAAAACTTCCAATTTGGCCACCAATTAATACAGCAATAAATAGTGGCCAGTAATTTAAAAATTCATTGAAGACTATATCCTTTGTTAATTGTCCACCTATACCAAAAATTGAATTTACCAAAATAAACAAAGACGCAGTGCTTGTTATATGTTTTGGATATCCTGCTTTCATCAAAAATAAAATCGGACTTAAAAANATNCCACCACCAATTCCAACCAAACCAGACATAAAACCAATTATCGATCCTATTAATATTGATAATANTAGTGGTATTTTTTTAACNATNATGTNTTTTTTGTTAAAGGATTTACTCTCAATAAGTAAAAAAATTCCAGCTAATATTAAAATAAAGAAAAGTAAAATCTCAAATAAATTTTTNTCAATNGAGATAGATGCTCCNATAAAAGCAAAAGGTATGGAACCAATTAAATAAGGATAAAGTAAATTAAAATTAATATTCTTTGATTTTAAAAAATTTATAGAATTTCCAGAAACTACAATAATATTACAAATCAAAGCTAAAATTGGAAAGATATAGTAAGGGACATCCCAAATTAAAAGCAAAGCAAGATAAGTGGAGCCACCACCAAATCCTATACTTGAATATAATATTGCAGTTATAAAAAAAAATATTGTAAGTATAATCATTAAAAAAATTTATTTATGATTGTAAATATAGCTTTACTAACTGTAACAGATACAAGAACAATTGATAATGATAAATCGGGTGCAATCTTGGTTGAAAAAATTAAAGAGGCCAATCATCAATTAATTGATAGAAAAATTTGTAAAGATAATAAAGCAGATATAGTCAAAATTTTAAAAGACTGGACCAATCATAAAGACATTGATGTTATCATTACAACTGGTGGCACAGGTTTGACTGGAAGAGACATTACACCTGAAGCTGTTGATGAAATAGCAGACAAACATATTCCAGGATTTGGTGAAGTTTTTAGAACTATTAGTTTAAAAACAGTTGGTACGTCATCAATTCAATCCAGAGCTTGCGCAGTTCTATCAAATGGCAAATACATATTTGCTTTACCTGGATCCTCAGGAGGAGTAACAGATGCTTGGGANNGTATTTTAAAANATCAATTAGATATTAATCANAAACCCTGTAATTTNGTTGANTTATTTCCTAGATTAAAAGAAAAATAATTANTTCTGATATTTTTNTTTCCATTCAGAGTAGGGCATTCCATAAATATGCTCCCTTGCATCAGGATCTGATATTTCTAATCCCTTTTTTTCAGCTTCTTCTCTGTACCACCTAGACAAACAATTTCTGCAAAATCCAGCTAAATTCATTAAATCAATGTTTTGAACATCTTTTCTTTCATCTAAATGTTTCATTAATCTTTCAAGTGTAGCTGATTGAATTTCTTTTTTTTGATTATCATCCATAATTTACGTTCCTATTTTTAATTTTAATTCTTAAAGCAAGTAAAACAAGTATTATTACCAAATATACTAGTGGTCTAAAAAAAATTGTTTTAGATAACCATATATAATGAAGAGCTCCAAATATCGCTATTACGTAAATTAATCTGTGTAATTTTTTCCAATTTTTTTTAAGCAACTTCATCATCATTTGAGAAGACGTAATTGCCAATGGAAGTAGTAATACCCATGCTGCAAATCCAATAAAGATGTATTTTTTTTTCAGAACATCATCAATTATCGGCTGTAAATTAAATCTATAATCTATACCTACGTAAGTAAGGAGATGAAGAGATGCATAAAAAAAAACAAACAATCCCAACATTCTTCTAAAACTTATCCAAATATTTAAATTAGTTAGCCTTTTAAGTGGCGTCATACTTAATGTTAGACAGATAAATATTAAAGTCCACTCTCCAGTAAAATGAGTAATTTCTTTTACAGGTTCTGGCCCAAGTTTATTGAAGTATATTTTGTAAAAAATTAATAAAAAAGGAATTGTACTTAAAATAAATACACCTGGTTTAAAATATTTTCTCATTAAAAATATTTTTTTAGATCCATCCCTGTATATAAATTTGCAACTTCATCTCCATAACCATTAAACATNAGNGTTTTTACTCTTGGCACCCAAATATCTTTACCAATTATTCTTTCTGTTGCTTGAGACCATCTAGGATGATCTACATTAGGATTAACATTAGAGTAAAATCCATATTCTCGTGGAGATGCCCACATCCATGATGAAGTCGGCATTTTTTCTACAAATTTTATCTTAACAATTGCTTTTGCACTTTTGAAACCATACTTCCAAGGGATAAATATTCTCAGAGGCGCTCCATTTTGATTTGGAAGCTTTTTACCATACAAACCTGTTACAACTGTAGTTAAAGNGTGCATTGCTTCATCAATTCTTAATCCTTCTTTATAAGGCCAATTCAAAACCGGATATCTTTGACCTTTCATTTGTTCAGGATCATAAACACTTTCAAATTCAACATACTTTGCTTTGCTAGTTGGGTTTACTTTTGACAATAATTTACTTAACGAAAAACCCATCCATGGAATAACCATTGACCATCCTTCCACACATCTTAATCTGTATATTCTTTCCTCAGATACAAATGCCTCAGTTATTTCTTCCATAGAAATTTTGATAGGTTTTTCAACTTCACCCTCAATACTTATTGTCCATGGTGATGTTTTAAAATTTTGTGAATTAACATAAGGATCACTCTTTGAAGTACCGAACTCATAATAATTATTATAAGTTGTTATATCTTTAAAACTTGTAAGTTCATTCCTATCATCAGCTTGAGATTGACTTGCAAAAGGAATTGTGGCTAAAGCTAAAGAACTTGCTCCATACCCAAGAGATTTAACAAAAGATCTTCTATTTTTATAAATTTTCTCTGGTGTTATTTCTGAATACTTAATTTTTTTCATGAATAATAGGATTTCCTTTTAACCAATCACTTTGATTATTTGTGTAATGTTCTTTTTTCCATATAGGAGACCTTTTTTTAATTTCTTCAATTATATATCTTGATAGTACATAAGCCTCATCTCTATGCTTGCACGCAACTGCTATAATAATACTAATTTCGCCTAAGTTTAAGTAACCTTTGGCATGTTCAATAAAAACACTCTTATTCTTTATGTTTAGTTTTTCTTCTGCCTCACTATAAATTTCTTCAAAACTTTTTATTACCAAAGCATCATGGCTATCATATGTAATACCTAAAACACTTTTATTATTATTTTGATTACGAACTGTGCCACTAAAAATTAGCGATGCTCCAAAATCATTGGATGCTATAAATTTTTCAGCATCAATTAATGATAATTTTTTAACTTTACTATCTATAATGTCAGTATGAAGCATTAACCTCCTCCGATTGGAGGTATAATACCAATTTTTTCATTATTTGTGATTTTATAATTGTCGCTAACAATATTATTTTTTTCTGAGCAAAAAGCTGAAGAGTTAATGATTTTTATATAATTTTCATTTCCATTAAATTTCTGATCTACATATTGAATTATTTTATTCCTTATATCCTTNATTGTTGTNTTTTGACCCAGATCTAGTTCTAATAAANTTTGGTCNNTAAAATCTCTAGCAGCTCCAAACAACTCAATTTTAACTTTCATAAAGTTTAGAAAAAATCTTTTAAAAAATTCGGAATTCCATCTGGATTTTTCCATAATCCAGTTTTTCCACCTTCTTTAATTAATAATTTTACATTATCTATTTTTAGATGAGGATTTACAATTTTGCTTAAATCGTAAATTGTAATCAGAGCTGTATTTACACCCATTATTGCTTCCATCTCTACACCTGTTTTGGCATAGGTGGAAACCACACAGTATACTTCTAGTGAACTATCTTCTTCATTCATTATGATTTTAGTAGCCGTATGATCTATTGGAAGAGGATGACACAAAGGTATTAATTCACTTGTTTTTTTAACACCTAATACTGCCGAAACTTCTGCTAAAGTAATTGGATCACCTTTAGGCATCTTTTTACTTTTAATAAGTTCAAATACCTCTTTGCCAACATAAATTTTTCCTGATGCCAAAGCTCTACGGAAAGTTTCTTTTTTTTCAGAAACATCAATCATTTTAAATGAATTTTTTTTAAAAATTTCTTTTGCCCAGTTTTTTAAATCGTTGTTAGTTACAATCTTTAAATTTTTCATCTTATCCACCTGTTGTTGATAGATTTTTTGTTAATCCTGTTTCTCCTATTTCTAAATAGTGAGATTCTTTTTTATAATTTAATTGTTTCAAAATTAAATCTTTCAGTTCTTCAGTTTGGTCATCTCTTTGCATCAAGTGTCTAATATTTATTCCAGTATTTCCAAATAAACACAATCTTAAATCACCCTTGGCAGTTATTCTTAGTCTATTACAACTCTTACAAAAATCTTTTGAGTAGGGCGCAATAACACCAAATTTTCCTTTGTATTCAGGATTTATATAATTCTTGGAAGGACCAGCATCTTTACCAAATGTTTGAATTACCCAATTATTATTATTTAAATAATCTGTAAATTTATTTGCAGACACATGATACTGATTAAAATAATCTAAATTATCTCCAGTTTGCATTAATTCTATATATCTAAAATCAATTTGATTATTTTTTATAAAATTAGCCCAACTTTTAAAATCTTCTTCTTTATCATTTATGCCTTTAAGAAGAACTGCATTAACTTTAATATTCTTAAAATTTAGTTTTTGTAATTTTTTTATTCCTTCTAAAATCTCATTTAATCTATCATGTCCTGTAATTTTTCTAAAAGTTTCTGGATCAAGACTATCAATACTAATATTTATGCCATCAAGCCCACTTTCATTTAAATCATCTGCAATTCTATTCAGGTGATATCCATTAGTGGTAATTACAGTTTTTTTAATACCTGAATTTTTTTTAATTATTTTAATGATATCTAAAAAATCTTTTCTAACTGTAGGTTCTCCTCCAGTTATTCTTATTTTAGACACACCTAATTCTGATAAAGCTTTTGCAAGTCTTCCAATTTCGTCTTTAGTGACAAAGGTTCTATTATCACTTTTATCAATTTTATAGCCATTTGGTAAACAGTAACCACACTTAAAATTACACACATCTGAGATTGATAATCTAATATATGGAAATCTTCGTCCAAAACTATCTTTGAGAATATTCATATAATATAAACTGTATTATTTCTTAAATAATCTATGAGTCAAATTTTAAATGATAAGGAGATTGAACCATTTAAAAGAGATTGAACAGCTAAAATTTAACCAGGGGTATAAACTCTTTCAGATTCTGGATCTTTGGTTGAATAAGGTAATTTTAAAACTTCATTCCAAAATTCTTCCGGTATATCTGTTTCAGCCCAAGCAAGGTTTTTTTCAATACTTTGAACACTAGTAACTCCACAAAGAGTAGAGGTTATTCTTTTATCCTTCATTGAAAACTGTAAAGCTGCTGCACCCATTTCAACATTGTACTTTTTACAAACTTTTTCTATTTCTTTAGCTGGTGCAAGTTTTTCTTCTGTAGCATCTTGATAAGTTATTTTTTTAAAGTTGCTTGGACCTTTTGCTAAAACACCACCAGCGTAAGGAGCAGCATTGAATATAGATATATTTTTGCTATGAGCATAACTGTACATCTCGTCTGCTTCCCTGTTTAACAAAGTGTATCTGTTATGATTTATCATAACATCAAAGTCCCATTTTTTTAACATAGGAAACATTATATCTATTTTTCCCATAGCAAGACCCACTGCTTTAGCTAAGCCCTCTTCTTTTATTTTAAATAGTTCATCCAATGCACCATCTTTTTTAGTGACATCATTTACATCTTTTACGTATTCTGGATCATGAAGAAATAAAATATCAACAGAATCTACATTTAAAGTTTTTAAACTTTCTTCAATAGATTCTCTTGTTCTTTTTTTATCAAGTACTAGCGTTTCCATGTTTCTATCAATTTTTGTTGATAAGATAAAATTTTCTGGCCAACCTCCATTTTCCTTTATTGCCATTCCAATCCTTTTTTCACTTTCTCCCATTGCATAATTTCTTGAAGTATCAAGCATATTTACCGGACCTCGAAAAAATCTTTTTAACGTTTCCTGAGCTCTTTGTTCTGGTACTTCATAACCATAAGTATCTGGCATACTCCCTAAAGAGGAGGTTCCAAAACTCAATTCAGTGACTTCAACACCAGTATCCTTGATTTTATTTTTTTTCATAAATTATGTTTTGAGTTTATAAAACTTTTTTGCATTATTATAAAAAAGATCCTGCTTTTCACTTTCCGTTATTTTGCTATTTCGAATTCCTCTTTTCATTGCTCTTAATTGTTCGTATCTAATAAATGTCATTCGATCATCACAATGACTTAGAGCTAAATTATGATTATCAGAATTTATTGCAGACCAAGCTTTCCCAAAAGTAATATATTTCCCTCTCATTCTCCCTATCATATCATCAGATCCATACATTATTTTTTCAAGACCAACTCCTTGATACAGAGCGTCAATTGAATCAGATTCACATACTGTAGAACAATCATACCAAATATTTTTTAAATCTCTAATTTTCTTAATTCCTTTTTCTAACGCCCAAGCAGAATAACTTCTAGCACAGTGAGCAAGTATCCATTTAGCGTTAGGATATTTATCACTCAAATAAATTAGGTCATTAATATTATCATCATCGGCAATTGCATCCTTTTTTGCTAAATGCATCATAATGATAAGTCCAAATTTATCTGCAATTTCTATTTGCTCTTCAGTTATAAAATCTAAAATTTTGCAATTAATTGTATCCTTTGTTTTTGAATAAAATCTATATGGTTTAAAGCCTTTAATGTTATTTTTTAATAAAAGCCCTTCAATATAATTTTTATCCATATTTGGGTTAATTAAAATTAAGCACTTATTTTCAGTAAGTGTTTTAGTTTGTTCTAAAATATATTCATTTGAACCTTCAAAGTTACATGGATATTTGAATGGAAAAGGAAAACTTAACCTATTTACAACTCTATTAGGCATAAGTAATTGATCTACTTGATCTGCAAATCTCATAGATACTTCACTAAAATATTTTCCTTGAAAATTTCTTTCACCAATATCTTTTTTAGGATCTTGATTAAAACTCCATTTATAAATATGGGTATGAACATCAAAAATATTTTTAGGAACAAAGTTTTCTAACTCTTCATCCCATATTTGTTTATCTAAGCTTGTGATTATTAATTCAGGATTTTCATTAAACATCTGTTAGAACTTTTTTAAATTCACTTTGAATTTTCTGATAAACATTTTTTTTAAATGGTACTGCATTATGAGTAATTTCGTCGTAATTCATCCATTTCCAATCACTAAATTCAGGATTTTCTGTTCCTACATTTATATCTCTATCATCTCCATTAAAGTTAAATAAAAACCATTTTTGAATTTGACCCATATACTCATTTCCCCAGGGTAAAGTGCTTAAAATTTCACTTGGTATGTCATAGGATATCCATTCTTTAGATGAAGCAATTAAGGACGCTTTATTAGTACCAATTTCTTCCATCATTTCTCTCCAAACTGCTTCTTCAGGATTTTCATTTTCATCAATACCACCTTGGGGCATTTGCCAATACCCGCTGGGATTATCTAATCTTTTGCCAACTAAAACCTGATTTTTTGTGTTGAGAATCATCATTCCCACACATTTTCTATATTTTTTTTGCATTATTATTCTTGAATTTCATTAAAGAGACTAACACCTTGTACAAGATCAAAGGCTCTACGAAGTTGATAATCAAGCTCTAAACGTTTTTCAAATTCACTTAATTCATTATCTTCATTATCTTCTAATTCTTCTTCGTTATTTTTATCAAGGGAATCTTTTAAATCCGACTCAGAAAATCTTTTATAATTAAAAGATTCAAATTCTCCTTGCTCAATAATTATATCTGGAACAATACCCTTACCCTGGATTGATTCACCTGAAGGGGTATAATATCTAGCTGTAGTTAATCTTATACCAGTGAGATTATCGCTATTTGAAACTTGAAAGGGAATTATTGTTTGTACTGATCCTTTACCAAAAGATTGTGTGCCTATAATGATTGCTCTTTTATGATCCTGTAGGGCGCCTGCAACAATTTCAGATGCAGATGCAGAACCTCCGTCAATAATTACAACAAGTGGTTTACCATTAGTTCTATCAGACTTCTTTGCACGATATCTTCTAATATCTTTTTTATCTCTACCTCTTGTTGAAACAATTTCTCCTCTTTCCAAGAATATATCTGTTACCTTAACTGCTTGTGCAAGAAGACCACCTGGGTTTGACCGTACATCTAAAACGTAACCTTTTATTTTATTTTCTTGTTCAATCTTTTTTATAGCATTTAGAAGACCACTTTCTGTTTGTTCATTAAAAGATGTTATTCTTAAGTATCCAATATTGTTAAGCACTTCACTTTTAACTGATCTAATTTTGATATAATCTCTGATAATTTCAATCTCAAAGGGTTCAGTATTTGCTCTTGAAATAGTAATTACTATTGGCTCACCTTTTTTGCCTCTCATTAATTCAACAGCTTCATTTAGAGTTAG